>Ga0315330_10001829_pt1 | contig 14486 bp, 13 predicted proteins | sample M140m34915metaG_FD_203453 | JGI IMG/M metagenome (GOLD analysis project Ga0315330, IMG submission 203453) | Ammonia-oxidizing marine archaeal communities from Monterey Bay, California, United States - M1 40m 34915 | ecosystem: Environmental > Aquatic > Marine > Intertidal zone | place: USA...
TCTCTAAGAGAATACTTTGATGGAGACTCATTTAGAGCAATTAACTGGGCCGCTTATGCTAGATCTGGTAAATTGATGGTTAATGAAAGAGAGAGAGATGCGGTTTCCGATGTAATCATCATTGTTGATTCTAGAGCAGTTGCTGAAACAGGGCCAGTCTCTAGAAACGCACTTGTTTATTCAACAAGGGCTGCAGCCTCACTTGCTAAATTTTTCCTCGGTCGTCGTGACTCAGTCGGTGTTGTTGTTTACGGAGATGAAGTTGTAAGTGTGGACAGAGACACGGGTAAGAAGCAACTTTACGTTATTTTGACTAAGTTAGCTGGCGCAGTGGCTAGAGGAAATATTCCTCTTCAAGTTGTAGTAAATAGAATACTTCCTCACATCAATAAAGGTAGTCCGATAATTTTCCTATCCAATCTAGAAGATGACCCTACAATTGTTAATGCACTGAGGGACTTTAGAGCAAGAGACTTCGATGTTACAGTTCTTTCACCATCTTCCTTAGAATTTGAATTCGATGCTAAGAGAATCGACAGAACTGGATATGAAGTTATGAAGACAGAGAGAGATGTTTTGATTAGTGAACTCCGTGGCTTAGGAGTCAATATCATGGATTGGGAGCCGGATATGCTCCTATCAACCGCACTTGCCGGAGCAAGAGGATTTTGAGGTGATTATGTATGACTATGAATAAACCATCTGGAGATACAAGTCACCTATATGATGGAAAGACAGTTCGTTCCGCCGCCCCATCAAGAAAGAAATTAGCGGGGCAAGCAGGTGGAGGATCCGAAATACCAAAGGACGCAATTCCTAAGGTCGAAATCCCTAGTTTTGTTGAGAGTCTATTGGGAGGTCCACTAGTTACTAAGATGAAATTCTTAGCACCGGACAGGATGGTACAAAATTTACAATTAGCTGTTTATGGAGTTTTAGTTGCATTATCGCTGATGACTTACATGGTTTCCCCTCCAGAAGGAACCATTTGGTATATGGTTACAGGAAATTTAGCAATTGCACTCATTATGCAATTATTGATTATTGCTGTCGCTGCAGGAACTGGTTTTTGGGGGACATTCCAAAGAGATGGGAGATATACACTAGTCAGTAATCTATTTTTCATATTAGCAATTCTTAGATTTGCTGCCTCTAAAGTCTCATTGGCCAGCGATCCTTTTGGATTACAAGATAGCGCAACAATGCTCAATATATTGGTTGTCGTTTATGCAGTATTGCTTGTTATGTACTTTGAGTTGGCTAACGGCGTTATTAGATATTCAATGCTAGATACGAGTATTAGAACAAATGAAGTTTATGTTATGAACCCGAAGAAAATCGTTAGTAAGTATCATCGTTCACTAATAATTAACCCTATAGTTGCAGGGATTCTTGCAATAATAGTTCTTTCTGCAAATACAATATTGCCATTAATTGTAGGTATTTTCTCATCTGATACTGCGCTAAGAATGGAAGAATCAGTTGAACTCATTTCAGTGTATGGAGTGGCTTTAGGCACATTCTTTGTATTCTGTGTTGTCGGCGGTTTGTTTGCTCTAAATCTCCCTAATCATCTGCAAAGATTCCGTGAGAAGAGAGCAGACTGAATTAAGAACTAATTTTTTTAGTTCCAACAAGATTTGATAATTGAGTCAAGACATCTGAGATTTTCTCATTTACACATAGTAGTTGTATTGAATGAGGAGTTTGAGATAGAATTGAAATATCTTTTTGAAGAGATACTATAGAATTCAATTTAGTTTTGAAATTTTCCAGTTTTAAGTTTCCAATTAGAGATACCAAAGCAGGGAAATCATTTACAATAATTTGAGGAAATAGCGATAATATGATCTGCTCTGCAGCGATGAAATCAGTTTGCGAAATTACAATATCTATTTTACTAGGTAAATAATTTAGCGACCAGCATGTAATACTGTGATTATTTAGCCGAATCAATAATTCTCCAAGATTTTTACTTGAATCTACAATATTATCGGTTTTAATTTCTATTCTTGAGACACTTCTTAGGCATCCTATTGCTTTGATATTATTTTCTTGAACGATATCAGGTCCAATGGTTGTAGGCGCAGTACCACTTTCATTTTGATATAAATGGCGGATTTCAATTGGTATACCGAGTTCTTGAATTGGCTCCATAGTAGATGGATGTATAATTGGTGCATCCATTCTTGTTAACTCCTTGGCTTCTTCATATCCAAGATATGAGATTGCATTAGTTTCTATTCCCCATCTAGGATTGATTGCTAAAACACCTTGGATATCTTTCCAAAGAATAACTTTTTGAGAATCTAATAATCTTGCAATTGCGGTTGCTGAATGATCACTACCTCCGCGGCTAAGTAATGCAATCTCTCCGTCTTTACCTTCACCAAACCAACCGGTAATTACAGGGATTCCATTTAGTGAGTTGTAATCTAAGTTTTTACTTGAGTATTCTATGTCTACAGATTGAGCTTGTCCAATTCCATCTAGATGAAGACCTATATCTTCTGAACCAACAGGATGTGCGTCAATACCAGACTCCCTTAAATGATAAGATACTACTAGTGCAGATAATCTCTCTCCTGCTGCTAAAAGCGTATTAGTATGGTAATGTTGGTCACGTTTTTTGGAAATTTCAGTAAGTGATTTCTCTATACCAGTGAGTACTGAATCAAACATAACTCCAAACTCTGAGGTTTCAATATTTGGTGCAAATCTAATGTGTTGTCTTCTAAGGTCATCTACCAACCTTGTTGCATATTTCGGTTCATTTGATGCACGCATTAAGCGATCGGTAGTCCCCCACAATGCAGATACTACAATCACTGGACGACCTGAAAAATTCCTAATGATATTAGAAATCTGTTCTAAATCGGCGTTATCTCTAAGGCATGAACCGCCAAATTTGTGAACAATAGTGGAATCATTCATCTAGGAATCCTCCTCTAATCACTAAATCACAAATTATCAACTTAGCCATCGCTTCAACCACAGCTACGGCTCTAGGTCCTAAAACGGGGTCATGTCTTCCTCGAACCACTAAAGTTTCCTTTTTATTCGTCTTAAGATTCAATGTAAATTGCTCTTTGGCAATACTAGATGGAGGCTTAAATGCAACAGAGCATAGTAAATCAGAACCAGTTGCGAGTCCCGCTATAGCCCCATCAGGTTTTTCTCCTTCTAGAATTGGCTTTTGATTAGTTCCACCCCACGCGCTATTATGTTCACTTCCACTCATTTTTACAACTTCAAATCCATGCCCAAAGTAAACACCTCTGGCCGCTGGTATCGACATCATTGCCCTAGATAATGCAGGCTCTATTCCATCAAACCATGGTTCTCCAAGTCCTAAAGGAAGCCCAGAGACACAGAGCTCAACCTTACTACCAATAGAATCAAGATTCTTTCTCTGAATTTGAATAAGTTCAATCATAGATTGCGATACCTCTGGGTCTTGGCATCTAATCTCTTTACAACTCTCAGTCGCCCACCTTTCAGGGCATTGATTGATTGGTTTCGCTTCAATATTTCCAATTGCACTAACATGTGCTTGCATCCTAATTCCTAGGCTAGATAATATCGGCTCTATTATAGCAGCGGCAGCTACAATCGGTGCAGTAAGTCTAGCACTGGAGGTGCCGCCACCTCTAAGGTCGGCTTCTCCATTAGTTCTTTTCAGCATGACCATGTCTTGATGGCCGGGCCTTGGATGGTCTGGTATGAATGAATAATCGGATGAACGGGCATCTTTATTTTTTATAGAAATTTCAATTTTTCCCCCATTAGTCAATTCTTCAGTAATTCCAGATAGCAGTTCTACATTATCTGTCTCTTTTCTTTTACTGGCGAATTTGCCTCCAGGTTTTCTTTGATTCATCGCTTTTTGGATCGAATCATAATTTATTTTGATACCCTTTGGAACTCCTTCAAGATATGCTCCTACAAGTGGACCATGGCTAGTCCCAAACAGAGTCAACTGTAGGTGTTCACCTAACGTCATCTGCATGTGTATCATACATCCCAAGTGCTATTCATTGATGAAGTTGTGCAAATCAGTCAGAGTCTACATCTTCGCCTTCAGAATTGAGGAATTTAGTCTCAATAATTGTAGTTTTATCGGCTCTACTAGTGAGTATTTTCTTCATTCTGTTGATCGTCTGAGGCGTTATAGATGGAGATAGAATTACGACTGCTGGCCCAGAACCACTAATTCCAGCGGCTCTAGCACCATTTACGAATGCATCATTGGAAATTCGCCTTCCATCATAATCGTTCAAAACGCCACTCATCGCACGACCATTCCATGTAATGGCGTTGAGTAGATCTCCTTCTTGTATTGCACTAAGTGCCTGCTGGAAATCATTGAAGAATGGTTGGAAGTCTTCTAATGTTGGAGATTGAGTACGTTTTTCTCTTGAGACAATTAGAACAAACCAATCATCGCTTTCAGGCCCTTTACCTTCCATTATGACTCCCTCTTTAATCGATTCAGCATTTACGTCGATTAATTTCCAACCTTTGGTTGCACATGCCCAAGCATCATCGATTGATCCCGTTAGAGAAACTCCAGCATCAAATTGTGAGAGGGCGCATAATTCGACTAACCGATGTATTTCCATTTGCGTTCCAGTAGCATCACATAAGCTCCTTAATGCCGCAATAGAAACTGCTGCGCTGGATTTCAATCCTTGTTTAGGTGGAATTTTTGAGGCTACCGCCCAGAAAATTTGCTCAGGCCCCAATCCGTTTGGCAAATCATATCCATTTTCAGTCCAGATTTTGATAACTGAGTCGAGTAGGCCATCGGGGTCGTCCAAATCTCTCTTGCTAGGTTTATCCAATAATCGAACCCCAACTGGTAAGTCAAGAGCAATACTTGAACCATAGCCAGTTCCAGCAGCATGAAGTAAACTACATGCGCCGTGAGATTGTCCACTGCCAAGTATTGCCAAATAAATCACCTTTCTTCGACGTTGCTAATGATTGACTCACCGATATGCCTAGAGCCTTCTCCAGACCAACCAAGGATAATATCTCCAACTTTCAAAGAAGTTACAGAAATCAGTTCCCCAGAGTAATTAATCAATCGCACAGTCTCCGCCTGTTGTAGGAAAATGGAAGACGGTTTATCAAAAAGATTATGCCAATATATAGTTAAAAATGGCCTTTTTTCGATTTTTAATCGCCCAATTCTAGCAATTCTAGTCTCTCCTTTGAGGTTAGAAATCAGTACTGAATCATTTGATTTTAATTCAGAGATATACTTCGTTGTTCGATCAGCCATCATAACATACGAGTGAGGAGGTCCTGCATTTATTCTAAACGGGCGCTTCGGAACAAATTCTGATTCTACAGTTTCTCCGTGCACTAGTACTAGACTAGATGCTGAGGAGCCAATTAGCATACCTTCGCCAACTAAAAGAAGCGAAGTCAAGTCTATACAGTATCTTTCTCCAATACCTCCTTGTTCGATTGATTTAATTTCATGATTTGTAAGTGTCAAACTTTCAGAATCACCGCCTTCAATAATATCTATAATCTCTTTTTCCCCTCTTTGAGACTTAATTATTAATGCGGCTTCAATCAATTGAGTATTATCTTCAACAATCAATGCATCTACACCGGTTTCTAGCGCAAAACCAGCACCTTGAGCTTCTTCTGGACTACGAATTTTAGCAGCAATTCTTGTAGGAGTGCCTTGAGAGGCAGCAACTAAATTCTCAATCGGTATCATAGACCAATCTGTAAATTCTAATACAATCCATGCTACACTGCCTACGAATTGTTTTGCATCCTTTTGTGAATCAGAATCCGAAATACTAATTCTTTTGCCAATTAATTTTTTATTCAGGAATATTGAATCATCAGAGATATTTATGTTTGTAGCATTTTCAATCTCGTTTTGACTAATTATTTTATCAAAATTATAATTATTGATAATATCACTTTTTTGTGAGTGGCGGTAGTCAAGCCAAACTTCCATTTCAGCCCCTCACAAAGAATATTCGTTCATTGCTTCATCAACCGAAGCATCTTGATGCACAAGCATAACTACTGCTTTAGCAATTGATTCAACATCGTGATGTCCAAAAATCTGTCTTCCCATACATACCCCTGATGCTCCAGAATCTAAAGCATCGCGAACCATCGAAAGTATTGCACGAGTATCTCCAGTCGAAGGCCCGCCGGCGACAAGAATTGGAATCGGAACAGCATTTGCGATTTCAGCAAAACTTTCTTTATCGCCGGTCCAAACTGTCTTAGCAGCATCACAACCTAGTTCAAAAGCTAGTCTTACAGCATGCGCATTACCTCTAGTGACATCTCCATCGATAATATTCAAATTGGGGCCTCTTGCGTAAACCATGCCAAACATGGGAAGCCCGCTTAACAGTGCTTGACGACTGATTTCACCCATTCTTTCCATCATCTCAGGTTCTTTTTCACTACCCATATTGACTTGGCATGAAACACCGATTCCGCCTCTTTCTAGAACTTCGTCAACTCCGCCGACTAATACCTTATTTGAAGATTCTAGTCCCCCATGACGAGTGGATGCTGATAGATGAACAACCATACTAGTGCTTGTATTTTGGCACAAATCACTGTAGTGCCCCACGATTCCTTTGTGAGCTATTATGGCGTCAACTCCTGCTGAAATTAGTGACTTAATTGTGGCCTCAGTATCAGTTAAACCTTCAACAGGGTAGTCTGAAACACCGTGGTCAATAGGTATCCAAACACCACGTCCACCCGGGAGTAACTTAGACAATAATTCGTCCTTGCCCATGATAGTGCGAAATGTTCCTCCCTCTCAATGCTTTGCTTTGTATAATGGGGTAAAAAGTAGTGATTAGATATAAAAAATCCTTTGAGTAATCAATTCATAGGTGTAAATACATACTTTTGACCGATGCTTCAATAGACATGTTAGATATGGGGTTGACATGGATACGGCTTCTTTGGGTGTGATGGCTCTCATGGGTGGCGGATTTTTACTAGGTATGTGGTACATTCTAGTAAGGAAAGATGCGAAACTGAACATGCGTCCAGGAATGTCAGCTGAAGGTCTTAGACAAGGTAGTGGTGCTCCTAGTTTTGGTCAAACAAAACAAGAGATTGATCGTAAATTGGCATTGGTAGAAAACCGAAGACGTCGTCAACAAATTATTGATTCACGCTTGGCAGTTCAAGAAGCAGAACGTATTGCTGCACAGCAATCAAGATTACTTGAAGAAGAGGCAGAAAGAGAGCGACTTCGCCGTGAAGAACAACGAAGACTTGCCGAAGAAGAAGAGAATCGTAGACTTGAAGAGCAAACTCGTCAGCGTGAAGAAGCCGAAGAGGCAGAACGTAAGCGTCGAGAAGAAGATCAGAGACTCACTCGTGAGAGGGAGGAAGAAGAAGCTCGTCTGGAGGCGGAGAGAGAAGAACTTCGTCAACTTGAGATGGCAGCAGCAGAAGAGCAAAGATTGGCTGAACTTGAAGCCGCTAAGTTACAAGAAGAAATGGAATCAAGAGCAGCGGCTGAGGCTGCTATGGCTGAGTTACAAGCTAGGCTCTCAAGAGAAGGTGCTATGAGTGGCGATGTTCAAATATCTCTAATGTGGGAGAATTACAATGACTTGGATTTGCATGTAGTTTGTCCTTCAGGTGAGAGAATCCACGGTGGTAATAAAATATCTGAATGTGGCGGTGAATTGGACGTTGATGCAAATGTCAGAGCGGAGACTAAGAAACCTGTTGAAAATGTAGTCTGGCAAGGTGAAACAGCGTCTCCCGGTACCTATCAAGTATATGTTCATCATTACAAGAAGCATAGAAAGCGAAGAACTCGAGACCCAACAAAATTTCAAATTATCGTCAATAATGTTGGTGACTTTAGGGAATACCATGGTGAGTTGACTCACGGCGAACCGATTAAGTTAGTATGTCAATTCGAGGTTCCTGAGCGAGATGGGCAAGAAGAATATGCCCAGTCTCAGATGGAATTGAAAATGCGCCTAGAAGCCGAAGAGTCTGAGAGATTGGAACAGCAGCGCATCGAAGAGGAGCAACAAAGACAATCTGAGATGGCAGCGATTGAGGAACAAAGGCTGGCAGAGGTTGAATTGGCTAGACAACAGGAAGAAATGGAATCAAGAGCAGCGGCTGAGGCTGCTATGTCGGAATTACAACAGAGACTCGATAGAGAAGGCGCTCGCTCAGGTGACGTTCAAGTTTCATTGATGTGGAATAATTACAATGATTTAGATCTACATGTTGTATGCCCTTCTGGTGAAAGAATACATGGTGGAAATAAAATTTCTGAATGTGGCGGTGAATTAGATGTTGATGCAAATGTTAGACCAGAAACTAAGAAACCTGTCGAAAATGTAGTATGGGACGATAATACTGCTAAACCGGGTGGATACCAAGTTTATGTTCATCACTACAAGAAACACAAAAAGCGACGAGCTAAAGACCCAACAAAATTCCAAGTAATTGTAAATAATGTAGGTGAACTACTAGAATTCAATGGTTCTCTATCTCATGGTGACCCGATTAAACTGGTTGCACAATTCGAAGTTCCTTCAGCAGAGGAAAGACAGTCTAGGCTTGAAGCAATAAGAACCGAATTAGATTTTATGTCTAAGGGTATTTCTAGTGACGCCGATGATTTAGAAGAAGTAAATGTCGAGTTAGAAGAAGTACAAGTCGAGTTAGAAGATGAAGAGATGAACTCCTGATTACGATAAGATTTCTAATAATCTATCGTTCTCGCTAGCCTTCTTTATTGATCTAGCAATCCTTCTTCCTGTTGACATTCTCTCTTCATTGATATCCGAGTATGGCGATCCCCCAACGAATGGGTTAGAACCAGCGACTATTCTTGCACTTATTTCGAATACTTTGAATTCTAATTTATCAGTAACAATCGTCTCAAGACAGAATGGTCCTATCATCCCACGACTTCCCTCTTCCAATTCAAACGAAGCCGCTATAGTCCCCTCTGCCATTTCAAAAGCTCTAGGCAGTAATGATTCCCTAATCACTACAGGTTGATTTCCAGTTACTACAAAAGATGGCTCCAAATTCATTTCTCTTAAGTCTCTAAGAGAACCCAACTTGTAAAATTCATCAACATTAGATTCGTCACGTCTATCCATTGAAAGTAATTCTAAGCGGCCGAGTTTTTTACCAGCATTTGATTTTTTTCCTTGGACTTGGAAGCCATCGTCTGCAGTTGGATCGAAGAAGAAATGAAGATAATACCTACATCCCAGTACATACTCTTGGATAGTGAATTCTTCTTCGATATCTACATTCCTTCTAAAGTCTCGATAATCTCTAGCGATAAAGTATCCTCTACCTCCCTTAGCCCCAGCGTATTTGACAATTACAGGCCCATCTATATCATGCGGGTCTTCCAAAACCTTAGGCATATCACAACCACCATCTTCGAGCCATAGCCTTTGCCGATGCCTGCTACTTTCCCAGTGTAGGATGCCCCTATTTCCAAATGTAGGAACTTGTAGATTTTTATAATTTGTAGCCCCTAAGTATTCAACTAAAGAACCATGTGGAATTATTATCACATTTCTTTCTCTAAACCATTCAGCATAATCTAGCATCTCTCGGTAATTTTCTAGCATTAACCATTCGTCTGGTTCTGCTCCAGGGAATGCCTTGTAGAACCTTCTTCGGTTTTCACCGACAGCAATACCTAAAGTTCGAAAACCTTCTTTTTTCGCACCATGGAGGATTTGAAGCGACGAATGAGATGCAACTACTCCAATAGTGAGTTTATCTTTGTCGTAGCCAGCAAGCCAACTTGCCAGTAAGTCAGTGTCTACGCCCATGTCAAGGGGTTTTGTATTACCTCTATGAGCATTATGTATTTATTATGCCTTTTTGAATAAATATAGAGGGTAATTTTCACCGAGAATGGGCGCGTTCACTGAAGAGTTCAAGTCTTATGAACCAATGCCGTGTCATGGCTGAAGTACCATCAGGGCAGAGGATGACTTATGGAGGTTATCTTAGACTAGAAGAATTACTAGAATTACAAGAAGGGCCAGAAGGTTATCTTCCTCAACCATGTAACGATGAAAAGCATTTCATTATCGTTCATCAGGCTTTTGAGTTGTGGTTCAAATTGATTCTCTCTGAACTGAAATGCGCTCATGCAATACTTAATTCCAACAAAGTTGAAGAAAAAGTCATGCCGAAACTGGTTCATCACCTTGAACGGGTAACTTCGATCTTTGATTTAATGTCCCAGCAATGGAAAGTAATGGAAACTCTAGCGCCTCAAGAATTCCTAGCATTCAGGGATAGATTAGGAACTTCATCAGGTTTTGAATCATGGCAAATGCGTGAATTAGAGGTCTTACTCGGTTTAGAACATGAAAATCACGGAGGTATGAATCCACTAAAGCATATGAGGAAACTAGCAGATGAAGGGAAAGTTTCGAAAAAAGTACTTGAAAACTTCGAAAATATTTCGAATCAGCCGTCTATTAGAGAATCTCTTGAAGATTGGCTTTCTAGAACCCCAATAAATGGTTCTTTAAGCGATGATGAAAAAGATTCAGAAATTGTTTCTGAATTTGTTGATGGACATATTTCAGCTATGAAAGTTCATGCTGAAGAGGTAATTTCGCATATTGTTAAGATTGGTCATGGCGTTGAATCTCAAGTTAGGCCAAGAATGGAAGCCTCAATAGTTCAAGCCGAAAGTTTTCTCAGACCCGAGGGAATTGTTAATCGTTCTAGGGCTGGTTTACTTTTTATAGAATCATATAGGGAATTGCCTTTACTCTCATGGCCAAGAATATTAATTGATTCTATTGTGGAACTAGAACAATCAATGTTATTGTTTAGAAATTCTCACGCCAGGATGGTTGAACGAATGATTGGTAGAAGAATGGGGACTGGAGGGTCTAGCGGTGTCGATTATCTCGATGCCACCCTCAAATACAGAATTTTTGTAGATTTATGGGCTGTAAGGACAATACTAATCAAAAGAGAAAATCTTCAAGATTTATCAAATCCAGAATATTATGGATTTAGTTCGAATAACTGAGTTAGTTTTCGTGAGGGTCGATATCAATTGGTATCAACTCATGCTCATATTCGTATAGAGCAATTTTTAGAGGATCTAAGACATATCTTACAGATGCTTCTTCAAATCCATATAGTGAAATTAATTCTTCCTTGAATGCGTCGCGGAGGTCATCCTCTCCTGCATATAGTGGTGCTCCCATTCCAATTTGTAAGGCTCTTGCCCCAATAATTCTTGCACGTTCGAAGCGGGTATGTAGTCTAGCTGGTTTAACCATAATTTTACACCTGCGAGTGTGAGTCGCATGCAAGCGTGATATCAACTGTTTTTGAACCTACCCCATATCAAGGAGTTAGTTCACTCTTGTTCATCATGTGGGTTTTCACTATCAAACTTTCTTAATCCTTGGAACATTATCAATCCTGGGAGAAGTATTGTGAACATGATTAATCCAGTGATTATAGCTAATAATGCAGGATTTAATTTTGCTTCTTCTTCAATATCAGATAGTTTGTTTTCCTCTTGATTAAAATTAAAATTACCAGTAGGCTGGGTGGATGCGGATACTAATTTTGCAGGGCCAATATCTTCGAGCATGAATACTAATCGGCCATCCCAATTTTCCAACCATTCAGATATATTTGCAGATTTATTTTCTGATTTGAATGATAATAGTGAAGTGGCTAAGTAGGGGTGTGAATAGTTTTCAAATTCATGCATAGTATTTTCCAACTTCCATACATTGAGATTATATCCTTCACTAGCATTCCAGAATAGTGTTCCATTCAGATATTTTATATCTAAAATGCCGTCAAAGGTATTGTTCTGTTGCTCCAATACTTGATTCAGTTCCAATGCTTGACTAGAACCAGTCAATAACGATTCTCCATTTATGACAATAGAAGGAATGAACAGTAGTCTATATTGATTTTCAAATTTCATTTTTGATTGACTGAAAAATGTTTGATCGCTTGTCGATGGATGATGTTGAATAACAACGGATTGGTTTGTGTCAATATTTCTTATATCTTCTTCAACTTCGACACATGGTTCACACCAATCTGCTCCAAAATATTCGACTAAGTTATCCGGTCTCCATGAGTTACAAGATTCTTCATTTAGACAAGTGGAGTCTAGTACCTGTACATCAAGTAAAACAGCAGTATCTTGATTTTCTACTTCTTCAGCAATACTTTGATTTGGAACTAGCGTGATAAGTAAAAACAGAGCTAAGATTTTCACAGAAAACTTAGCATTTGTAAATGTATATCTATTCGGGCATGTGTTGAAAAGGGGCGTACCCTTCCGTCTACCCATGGACACTGCTTGGTGGCGCCGCCCATCAACATTACCTTTGATTATTTTATCAATGGCTCTATTGATTATACTTGCAGGAGGAGCCATTAGAATTAATGATGCAGGAGAATCATGTCCCGATTGGCCCAAATGCTTTGGAACATATGGATTTGACATATCTCCTGATGAGCAGGAACAATACTGGGATCAAAACCCTGATGAGATAGATTCTCGTGGTGAATTTCATAGATACACTGTTTTTGAGATATTCCTTGAATGGGTTCATCGTTTACTCGTAGGAATCATTGCGATTCCCATTATCGCAAACTTTTTCATAGCTAGAAAAAGAATAGATGTTTATGGTAAATCGAATTATTACTCCTCTATATTCATAGGAGTTATGTTGCTTATTCAAGCCGCAGCCGGTGCAACTACAGTATTTTTCGACAATGCTGACTGGACAGTAGCACTACATCTTTCGCTAGCATGTATTTTTTCAGCATCTATAATTTGGCAATATCTGCTGATGAGGGTTAAAGAAGGCGCTAAATGGGGATTCCTTTCAACCTCAAAACATTTTATTGAACAAAATAAAAAGAGATTTGATGCGATTTCAGGGTCAGTATTGTTCTTACTAATTCTTGGAGCATGGGTTTCTTCTACTGCGGGTGGCCAATACAACCAATCATGTTCTGTAGGATTCCCGGATGGATGGCCCAAGTGTAATGGCTCATTACTTCCTTCATTGGACGGTCCAGGTGTACTAATACAAATGATTCATCGTATCGGTGCATTAGTAATAGGAGTCATTCTAATCGCTTCAGTAATCAAGGTTCAAAAAGAGAACGAAGGTTCAGCAGAATCGGATATTTTCATCAAATACATGCACAATACGGGTAAACTCTGGTTGTTTAATTTACTGATTGGAGCTAGTTATTTGATATTTGCAAAGTCTGGTGATTTCCCCGAATGGCTTTCATTACTCCATTTAGTGGGTGGCATTTCTTGTTTCTTAGTTTCTTTAGTTTGTCCATTTATGATTAGACTGTCTTTACTATCAAACAATATAAACTTAGTCGATGAGTGAGCCTTATGGAGGGTGCTGCTGCTTCAGATAAAGGTGAATTAAATCACCCAGGGTGGCCAAGAGTCTTCATTCAACTGATGAAATTACGTGTAATAGTCCTGCTTCAAATTACAGCAGTATGCGCTATATTAGTTCATGATTTATTATCACGTCATGGCTTATTAGAAATAGAAAGGACTTGGTCGCAAACCGGTATTACCGTTTTGGTAACTTTAGTTGGGGGGACATTATCTGCAGGGGGGTCAAACTCGATCAATATGTGGTATGATTCAGATATAGATGTCCTGATGAGAAGAACAGAGAAAAGACCAGTTCCGCTCGGTCATATTTCGCCAGTTGGTGCTCTTATTTTTGGTATAATAATTTCAATAACCGGATCTTCTATCTTCTTTGTTCTGCATTGGAAGGCAGCTTTTTGGTCCTTCTTTTCTGTGTTCTTCTATGTGTTTATTTATTCGATGTGGTTGAAAAGAAGGACTCCGCAAAACATAGTTATCGGAGGAATAGCAGGAGCAACTCCTCCATTAATCGGGTGGGCAGGGGCAGCAGGAGATTCATTGAATAATCTAAATCCTTTTGATTTAGGTTCTGCAATACCATGGATGCTTTTCGCACTAATCTTTTTGTGGACTCCACCACACTTTTGGGCATTAGCGCTTTATCGTTCAGGTGAATACGCTAAAGCTGAAGTCCCTATGATGAATGAAGTAAAGGGCCCAGAATATACTTTAAAGCAATCTAAGATGTATTGTGTACTATTATTTTTGTTAGGTTCAGTTCCTTGCTTTTGGCCAGATTCAGGTCTTCCATTACTTTGGGCTTTTATCGCTGGAGGACTAACTCTTTGGTATTCAATATCTGTTTGGCAAATAGATCCGAATGAAGAATTTGATTCTAATGGCAGGATGCCAAAAGCAGCAAAATCCTTTTTCCGTTCTCTTTACTACTTAGGCTGGATGTTCGTACTGCTGGTTTTAATCTGTATTATTCCACCAGAACTGTTGGGATGGTTGGGTCCATTGGATTCTTAAAACCCAGTCAATTATTGACCGT
>Ga0315330_10001834_pt1 | contig 14467 bp, 10 predicted proteins | sample M140m34915metaG_FD_203453 | JGI IMG/M metagenome (GOLD analysis project Ga0315330, IMG submission 203453) | Ammonia-oxidizing marine archaeal communities from Monterey Bay, California, United States - M1 40m 34915 | ecosystem: Environmental > Aquatic > Marine > Intertidal zone | place: USA...
GCTATCTTTTCGGGAGAATTATCGCTTTGGAAGTAAGAAACATCGTTCAGGGCAATTGTCTCCAATATCTTGGCCCACTGAAAAGCAACACGTGCTTTCATTGACTCAGGTAGGTCTGGATAGAAATCAATTTTCAGCATCTCACTTGAAATCAAGTCAATGGCTTCGACCATCCGTCCTTGAAACGCCAAAACCCTGGAACAACCGACGGTCGCGAGAAGCTTGTGATTTTCATTTTTACCGGATTGGAAAATCGCGTCGTGATAAGCATGCGAAGCCGAATAATAGTCGTTACTTAATTCGTAACAAACTGCTTTTCTAAGAAGGAGTGAGCTGCCACCACCCCCGAATTCTTTTTCAAATTTCTGGTAGTTCCCCAAGGCCAGTGGGTAATTACCGGCTATTAAATAGTGATCTCCATGTTGTAACAAAGTGACCGATGGTCGCGATCCAGATTCATTTAGCGAATCGCCGTTAGCCGCAGTGGGGTCACCGCTGCTCACGTCAGCAACTTGACCCGGATCACCAACGAATGGGCGGGGATTACCAAGTTCATCCACCCCAATTTGCGTGATTTTCGACTCGATGGCCTCTTCAGCTGGGTCAGGCTCACCGCTAAACAAGAATAGACACAGAATTCCGGCGCAGCTTCCGCATAAAAACAGCGTGGCAAATTTCCACAATTGAAGTTGTTGCATAGCAAACGTCTCTATCCAGCGGAACATCTCGCGAACACCCTCAATTCGATTCCGTATCGAGGATCCTAAGTCTCCACCTAATCCATAGCTTCTGCGCAATCGTTAAAGTCGACTATCTTTGGTTATCGAAACAAAAGCCCCGAAATCATAACCGTCATACTTCCGCTAGCAAGGATTATGCGGGTTCCCGCGACTCGAGAAGAGTAAAAACACGATCTCAATTTTTTTTTTGCTTTGTGGGGGCAAGTTTCCTGAAAGCCCTTCGATAACCCGCATGTCGGAAGAATATTAGAGGCAACTATGGAAATTTATAATCACGGCAGTAATCCACGCGATCGTTTTCAGATCAACAATTCCAGCGCCAAGGCGGGGAACGTTGAAAACGGAAAAGAAGTCGATCGGTCGGATGAGGTGAAACCGAGTCAACTTCTGGAACGTCTAGAAGGCGATATGAATGTTCGTGAACGTTTACTTGTTGAGATTCAGGCAAAAGTCCAGGCGGGTGAGTATTCAACTCGCGCCGCTGCGGAATCCGCCGCTCAGAACATTGTTGACTAAAACTGAAGACGACAAAGCTCAGAGGGAAGGATCCCGAAATTTTTGTTCAAGGATGCAAGACCTTTTACCCCCCAAAACCAACACATTTTAATCGGAGCCCGCTCACATGTTAGGCATTCAAAACAACGTTAGTGCTCTTAACGCACAACACAACTTAAGCCGTTCACAAAACAATCTTAATACGTCGATCGAACGACTTTCATCTGGTTTCAAAGTTAACCGTGGTGCCGATGGACCAGCGGCTTTGGTCATCTCTGAGAAGCAACGAGCACAGATCGCTGGCTTGAAAACTGCCATCGATAACACCGACAAAGCTGTCGCTGTTGTCCAAACTGCTGAAGGTGCTCTGACTGAAATCAACAGTCTTTTGGTAAAGGCTCGATCTCTATCCATCGACTCGGCAAACACCGGTGTTAACGATGCAGACGCACTTGCTGCGAACCAAGCTGAGATCGACAACGTGCTTGATACAATCAATCGTATCGCTGCAAACACTCAGTTCGGCGATTCAAACCTGCTTGACGGATCTTCAGGACTACAGGGAACCGCAAGCGATGCGGACGTTACCTTCCTGAAGGCAACTTCAGACACTTCAGCAGGCTCTTACGCTGTAGCAGTTACAACTGTTGCTGAGCGAGCTAATACAAATGCTGCTACAGGCCAAACTGCTGCCTTAGCTGCAGCAGAGACGCTAACTCTTAACGGAGTAAGTATTTCGCTCAACGCTGGCCTTGATCAAAATGCCGTTGTTGATCGAATCAACGAATTTAGTGGACAAACTGGTGTCGTTGCCGACATCGACGGTGGTGCTACACGTTTGCGAACCGAAGCTTTCGGAACCGCAGCAACAATTGACGTCATTTCTGATACCGCCAATGCCGTTGATAGTTCTGGCTTTGGAACCACTCTTGTCCAAGATTCTGGCGTTAACATCGCTGGTACCATCGGCGGTAACGCTGCAACAGGTAGCGGAAACGTTTTGACTGGATCTGCTGGTGCCTCACAGGGCATCATGGTTAGCATCGCAGAAGATGCTGCTGACCTCACGTCGACTGTAACTGGTGCCCAAGGCAACGTTACAATTGCCGACAACTCATTGATCTTCCAAATTGGTGCTAACCAAAATCAAACCGTTTCAATTTCAATTGATTCAGTTGAATCGACCGGATTGGGAATCGGCGTTGCTGGCAACCAGTTCACCAGCTTGAATGATATCAGCGTCACTTCGGCTGCTGGAGCTCAAGACTCGATTGGTGTCATCGATGCAGCCATCGACGAGATTTCAACTCTTCGTGGAACACTTGGTGCTTTCCAAGGTAACACACTGGAGTCGACTGCGACGAACATGCGTTCAACATTGGAAAACACTGTAAACGCAGAGTCGGTTATTCGTGACACTGATTTCGCTGACGAAATTTCGAAGTTCACCAACAGCCAGGTTTTGGTTCAGGCAGGTGCTTCGGTTCTTTCGAGTGCAAACCAGTCTTCACAGCTGATCCTCTCGCTACTTGGCTAAATCAACTGAGAAAACATACGATTGACAGCTTCATTGAACCGATGAAGCTTTAGGATAAAAGAACTGGGCTCCCTGCGGGGAGCTGGTTCAACACAGCGACGATGAAAGTCGGCTTCGGCCAACTTTCATTGTTTCGTTTAGTAAGACAAGAAAAAGTTTCAATTCCCTTGCCGCTGGGAGAATTCACATGTTTTCCATTGATGGACTCGTCAGTGGACTCGACACCACGTCGATCATCGAAGGACTCGTCTCCCTTCAAAAATCTCAGGTTGACCGCCTGAATGTCAAGAAAAGCGAGATTCTGACGGAACAGGCTGCGTTCCAGGGTGTTGAGGCACGCCTTCTCTCGCTCAGGTCCAGCATGAGCCAATTGAACCGCTCTACGGGCTCAGTCTTTGATCAAACTACCGCTTCGTCAAGCGACGAGTCGATTCTTACGGTGACCTCTGAGTCAAAGGCAATCCCCGGCTCCTACAATGTTAGAGTCAATTCACTGGCAAGAGCCCATCAAATTGGTTCTCAAGGTTTTTCCGACCCCTCAACAACGATCTCAACTGGCACCATTTCATTTCAAGTAGGCGACCGCTCCGCGACTGAAATTACGATTGATACGTCCAACAATACGGTGGACGGGCTGGTTAATGCGATCAACACCCAATCAGACGACGTCTCAGCTTCGATCGTTTATGATCAAGGAAACTCGGCACATCGAATCCTTTTAACATCAAAGTACACTGGCGAAGCCAATGAAATCAACGTCACTAATAATTTAATCACGCCGACTGGTTCTGAAGTACTCCCTGATTTCTCCGGTGCGGCAATCCAGGACGCAACCAATGCTCAACTCCAACTCGGCTCAGGAGCAGGGGCAATTGTCGCTGAGTATGACTCCAATGTGATCGATGGATTAATTGACAACGTCACATTGAATCTGGAATCAGCAGACGCTTCGAAGGACATCAATCTCAAAGTAACGCGTGACACCGAATCCGCTAAAATTGCGATCGAAGGATTTGTCGAAAACTACAATTCGATGATTCAATATATTGATGACCAAACCGCATTCAATACTTCTACCAACACAGCCAGTCCGCTGCTTGGGAATCGAACAGTTTCCACTTTGAAGACCACCCTGAGTTCGATGGTGACCGAAAGTGTCCCCGGCCTCTCTTCATCGGTCAATCGTTTCTCACAGCTCGGCATCGACATTGATAACGGTGGAAAACTGATTATCAATTCGTCCGAACTTGAAAGTGCGTTACAAGGAAACACCGATGGAATTGAGCCAACGGACATCCAACGTGTCTTTGGCATGAGTGGTGTGAGCGATAACTCCGGCGTGAGTTTCCTGCTCGGCAGCACCCGTACCCAAGCAAGTACCTCGAGCTACCAAGTGGATATTTTACAGTCTGCAGAACGTGGTTCGGTTACCGCGACCAGCGTGTTGGACGCTTCGATCGTCATTGATTCTTCAAACAATCAAATTCAACTGTCGATCGACAATCTGGAAACAGACACCATCACACTGGCTTCTGGCACTTACACGCAGGAAGAATTGGCCAGTCACCTTCAATCTAGAATCAATGGAATAGACACCCGGGATTTCGATGATGTTGACGTTTCTCTGGAGTCTGGATTTCTCGAAATCACTTCGCAGAGATACGGACGCTCATCAGAAATATCAGCCATTTCAGGTACCGCCAGTAGCATCCTAGGATTCGATGGTACTGAAACAGGCGTTGGGCAAGACGTCGCTGGCTCTTTTATCGTCGATGGCGTGGTCGAGACAGCCACGGGAACCGGACGTGTCCTCATTGGTGACTCCGACAACGACAACACAGCTGATCTTCAAGTACGTGTCACCTTAACTTCAGGACAGGTGTCTGGCGGAGTTGAGGCCAATCTGAATGTCTCCCGCGGAATCAGTTCATCGCTTGATAAATATTTTGGCGAGCTACTCGATACCAGCGTTGGTACGATCAAGACTGCGGAAGACAACTTCACGCTGAGAATCGAATCGCTCGATGCTTCCATTGCACGCGTGAATTCAATCAGCGAGTCAAAGACGGAAGACTTGATCGCTCAGTTCACCGCGTTAGAGAGAGTATTGAGCGACCTACAGGGCACCAGTAGCTTTTTGACCAGCCAACTGGCGTCGCTCTAGACCTTCGCAACAAAACAACGGCATTAGCCGAGCAAGAATTTATTTCTGTTTAAAAGGATGTAAACCAATGGCGTATCAAAGTGATCAAGTGCTCGACAATATGATCAAAGGGCTTTCGAGAATCGATATGCTGCTCGTCCTTTACGACCGCGCTATCGCTTCGCTGGAGGCAGCTAAATCAGCAAAAGAAGCCAGCGATGAGAAAATGCAGCAGAAGTTTGGGTATGAAGCCAACAAGTTAATCATGGGAATTCACAGCGGACTCGATACCGAAAAATACCCAGTGGCTGTCGATGTCGCCCGGCTATTGCACTTCATCATGACGAGAATTGAACAACAGGATTTCTCTGACGCAATTAAATTCACGAAACAACTTCGTGAAAGCTATGCTCAAATTCGAGATCAAGCGGTTCAACTCGAATCCAATGGAGAGATTCCGCCGATTATCCAATCCAGCGGTGTCAATACGATCGCGTAGGTTTATTTTTTATCATCCTCGGCATGGTTGGCCTCGACAAACCAAGTAACGACTCGAATCCGGTGCAACAAGCTTACCGATCCGATGGTTGATCTGTAGCGACGCTCGACTCACAAATGACCCTGCGTCCTGTTTCACTAATCAATGGATTGTTATGTGTGGAATTCTGGGCATCATCACCGGCCCTAATGGCGAATTATTAGATGAATCGCGAGTGCTAAGAATGCGCGATACGATGGAGGATCGCGGCCCCGACGGAGCCGGATTTTTTCGTCATGAACAAACGACTTTGGCCCATCGCCGACTCGCCATTCGCGATATCGAACATGGCCAGCAGCCCTGGATTTCTCAAAACGGCAAATACGCATTTGTCTATAACGGGGAAATTTACAATGACGACGAAATCACTAAGTCACTTTCAGAAAATGGTGTTCAGCTACGCACCCAGTGTGACACTGAAGTCTTAGCGGAGGCTTGGTCGCTGTGGGGCAGGGAATGCATTGACCGGATCCGGGGCATGTTCGCCTTCGCAGCAGTTGAACTTCGGACAGGAAAAACATGGCTGGTCCGGGATCGAGTCGGGATGAAACCGCTCTTCTATGCTGCAATTGACGGTGACTTTGTGTTCGCCAGTTCGATCGCAGCCATTAGGATGCACCCCCGATTCACATCGCAACCCAATCTGGCGACCCTCTCTCACTACCTTCAAACGCTAAGAATCACTCTTGGTAGAGATACTGTTTTTCAGGGCATCTCCACTTTATTGCCGGGTGAAATCGTCAGTTTCCAATATCCTGATCTAAACAGTGACTTTTACTGGGTTCCCCCCACTCAAGCGACCAAGCCTACACTCAGTTTCGAGGACGCAGCATCCCAACTTGGAGAATCGCTAAGACAAACAGTTCGACAACACTTAAAGAGTGATGTCACCGTCGGCATGATGATGAGCGGGGGCGTAGATTCCAACACGTTAGCGACCTTGGTCAGACAACAATCCGGCCGCAAAATGACGGGCGTCTGCGGGGGAGGCATCAACACCCCACCTACAAACGAAGCGGGCAGTGATTTTGAATTTGCACGGTCGTGCGCCTCCCACCTCGATTTTGATTATTCCGAAGTGCGCATCACCAGCGAACAATATCTTGACAGTTGGCAAGCTCTCGTTGGCAAACTTCAATCACCTTTGGCAACGCCGACGGATACGATCATCTTTAATATCGCAAAACACTTGAAACAGTTTTGCGGAGTAGCTCTGGGGGGAGAAGGGGCTGACGAAGCCTTTTGTGGCTATGCGATACAACACTGGTCAGGCCATGACTTTGACCGTGCCCAAGGCATGAACCAACTAAACGATCCACAACAGCTCGAATTTCAAAATGGCCTAAACCAACAATATGGCAGACATAATTTCAACTCGCTGGCTGAACACTACCTGACATCCAATGGCCTGGTCCCCTGGAGTGCGCAAAAGGCACTCTTCCGGCCAGAATATTATTCCGATGAAATCCCACAATTAATCACCTCTCATTATCAACAAATGTTCGGCGCACAAGGCGACATTCCCACTGCAGAAAAATATGCAGGTGTACTCATCAGTGTAAATCTTGAAAGCCTCCTGCGACGCCTCGACACGGCAACCATGGCAGCCAGTCTCGAAGCACGAGTGCCGTTTGCAGATCATGTCATTATTGAAAATGCTGTTAGACTTCCGCACCATTACAAAATTGACCTCGCCCCTGAGGAAGCTTCTCCATGGCTTAATTCACTCGCCTTATCCGAGCGAGGCAGCCTCCGCTCTAAACGCATCTTACGATCCGTCGCATCCGGACTCATGCCCCCCCTACTCGCACAACGTCCTAAGATGAGTTTCCCGACTCCACTTCCCAACTGGTTAAGCTCCGACTGGCAACCGTGGATAAAAGAGAAACTCGAACAGAGTGATTTTGCAAACACTCTTTTTCGCCCCGAAGCTCTTGCCGAATTGTCTGACTTGCCAAACGAACTCTCGCTATGGAAATGGCCACTCATCAATACAATTCTTTGGGGTGATCAGTGTTTCAATTAAACATCATGTTTCCAGCAACCAGTAGCAATAAAACATGATAATCGGCAAAACAAGTACAAGCAGTAACTCAAGCAATTGGGGCAGAGGTTTGTCGATTTTCCAAGGACAATTAACACACCCAGATTCAAATTACTTCGATTCAATTAATAGATGAATCCTCGCGAAAATGGCACATAGAAAAAACTAAAAACCAATCGCACGTGCTGTTTAGCATGTCCTATAATCTCGTAAGACGCATATTGCATCTCAGTTCATTTTTACATCTAAAATGCGTTCCTTATCCAGTCGGAAACTATTGTGAACAACACGATCTTAAACCTCCCGAATACCGATTCGAAACGAAAGCTTACCGAAAAGCTCATCCAAACCGCCCGTGACATTAAGATGCTTCCGGATATCGCTCTGAAAGCGATCGAGATTGCTGACAACCCCAATGCCAGTACTCAGGAATTTGCAAATATCATCGCTCAAGACCCTCGACTGACAAGAGACATCCTCTCGTTATCCAACAGCCCACTATTTCCACGAGCGCCCGGTGTCAAACCAATCTCGTGCTTGAAGATGGCAATCAATCGGCTTGGCTCGCGACAAACCAAACAAATGATTCTTGTTTCATGCTATTCCAGCATGCTCAATCAGATGGACATGGACGAAGTTCAGGTCCGTGAAATTCTTGGACGGCATAGCTTTTTAACTGGTGTGATCAGCACCAAGTTGAACAAGCTATTTAAGCTCGGGATTCAAGGAGAGGAGTTCACCGCTGGATTGCTGCACGATGTCGGCAGAATCCTTTTGGCCACCGCAGCACCAGAAGAATTCAAAGCGCTGGATGCAATGGACTTCAGCGAACGCCATGACGTCATTCAAGCTGAAGTCGATTACATTGGAACTTCTCATGCGGAAATTGGTGAGTGGTTCCTCCTTCGCAACCACTTACCAGAGGAACTAGTCAGCGTAGCCCGTCATCACCACAATCCTGCGGCATGCGGGAAGTTCAAAAGATTCGTCGCTCTGGTCTCTGTCGCTGACGATTTAGCCAACTACTATCAACGCAAAGAACTGGAAACAGAGTACGATTGCTCCGACCTCGCAAGCCTGCGGCTCCTAGAGACACTTGGCGTCGAAGCCCCGGTAGAACGCCTCACAGAAGCGTGGCCGGAAATCTTAAGTGATTCCGTCGAGAGCTCCGGCCAACTCTCAAGACTTTCCTAAGCCAACGAACATCTCATCTGGCGTAATTAACGCCCGCCCGCTCGCTACCGAAGAAAATTCAACAGGCTGGTCGAAGTAATTTGAGCCGTGACTGAATAGGTGAACTCCAGTAACGATTGCTCATTTTGCAAACGCAAAACCGTTTCTGGAATGTCCGTCGACTTTACATTGCTTAGTTGAGTCTCTACCTCGAGTTCTATATCTTCGATTCGATACTCCAGCTCTTCCAAAGACTGCAGCGACGCAGATTGGCGTCCCATCGTTACGAGTATGTGATCCGCCATCTCGCCCAGTTCGCCAATCCGACGATCCAAGGCGCTCGCATAATCAGAGTTACTCATGTCGCGATTGTTGCGCAAATCCTGGGCTAACTCATGAAGTACCTGAAACGCGTTTGCCGTTCCTGGAAACTCCAGATAGTCCGTTCCTGAACGAGTGATTTGCCGTGTATCGATATGAGCCTGCCCACCACTTGTGGAATCAACAATCGTCTGGCTTGCGGAAAAATCAATTGCGAGACTGGTAACACCGCCGTCCACACTGATCGTTCCATCTGCAGTCAGACCGTCCGTGCCACTAAAACCCGGAATGACAGAACTCATATCAAGATAAACATGCCGTCCGTTGGAATCAAAGACTTGCAAGTCAACATCAGTGCTGGACCAAGGAATGAGATCGCCACCATTTAACTGAACGGTACCGGACGTTCCAGTTCCACTGGTATCGACAACCGTAATTTGATTATCGCCTGCCGGCCCCAGCACGGTATCCCCATCAACAGAACTCGCCCCGGGTGAAACACCAGAGGTTCCGTCGTAAGTGGTCAACGTGTGCGACACCAATAAATTTGCTCTTCCGACCATGCTGTCGGTTCCCGCGCCATTTTTCGCACCGGTATCTCCGTAAACCAGCATCTCCCCCCGGTCACCACTTTCAAAAACTTCGTCTCCCGCATAAAAGGTTTCGATTGCCACCCTTGTCCCGATGTAGGCGTAACTACTTTCCGACGCGCCTTGATAGTCGGCAACCAAAGGGCCACCTTCCACTTCAGGATCCCCAAAATCATAAGGGGGCTGGTCTGCTCGAACTCCCGAATATAGATACGATCCGCCCAGTTGCGAACTCGCAATATCCTTCATGTTTTCAAGCAGGCTTTCTACCTCAATTGCGATTGCATTTCGTGAACTGGGCGTATTGGCCTGGACACCCTGTTGCGCCAGCGATTTTGCCTGAACCAGTATATCGTGTGATTGTTGCATATTGAGAACGCTCATATTGAGCTTCGCCTCAGTATCATCCACAGCCAAAGCATCCGATTGAAGATGCTGAAGTTGCGTCGACAACGTTGTCACTTGCCGAAAAGAAACCGGATCGTCAGAGGCTCTCTCAAGGCGTACGCCCGATGAAATCTGCCGCTGATATTTAGCAATGTTCGAATTAAAATTGGAGACAAAGCGAATTGCCTGATTCGTATTCGTTTGAGATGTCGTTCGAAAGAGCATTTATTTACCTGACCATCTGAAACAGTTCGTCGAGCATTGATTCCATAGCCCGCACCACTTGAACTGCAGCTTCGTAAGTTTTTTGATATTGGGTCAAGTTAATAAGCTCCTCATTAACATCGACTCCCGAAACAGAATCTCGCTCGGCTGCGTATTGGAATTTCAAATCAGAAAGACTCCCCTGCACACTAATGGAAGCTTGCACACGGAATCCAATTTCAGAGTTGAGCTCCCCGAGAAAATTCTCAAACGTTGTTCCTTCTCCAGCTACGAATTGGTTTCGCATCTCGATAAGGCCCTTTAGATTGTTGGTGTCGGCCAAATCTCCCGACTGAGACGTAGCAATTGCATCCGGGTTGCCCTTTATCCTGGAATCCAAATCGATGCTGCGCGCATCGTGCCCGGAAAAAAAGGTATTTAAACCGACCGCGGAAAGTACCCCCGTGGTATCTGAATCCGCGACCATCACAACTTCAAAATTATCACCCGCCACTAAATCACCGACACTTAACTCCAACGAGACTCCCTGACCAAGCTCAAGTCGGTCCCCGGCGGCATAACCGTCTCCCACATTGATCTCGTCAATCACTGTACCACTGGCATCTGCAACCTGGACTTTCAACCCAGCCGTCTTGCCGATCTCACCCGTTCCAAGCGCGGTGATTGTGTAGGTCTGATTTTCAGTACCGGTATAGTCTCCCCCTATACTTGGAATGGAGGTTCCGGTCACACCTGCCAAATCGGGTGTACTCTCCAATCGACCCGTAAAATCAAATTGATAACCGGGTTGTGCGATCACCGACATTTTCCCAGTATTTCCGTCCACAACCGCCTGAACGTTGTTAATCGTTGTGATTTTGGTCGCGACATCACGTAACGAATCAGTGGCCGGATCAATGGAGATCCCAGTCGTTTGCCGCTCGCCGGAAGGAGAAGTAATGGTAACAAACAGCTCGCCAGACTCGATGGGAAAGACAGCCGAATCAGCTAACGGCAAATCAACATCGCTAACCGACCGCGTCCCGTGAAGTGTCTTAAACGATCCGTTGATTCCAACGCCCACCGCGTGCAACTGATCCATTTGAGAAATTAGTTCCGACGCAAAAGTATCAATCTGACCCGAAAAGCGACCGATCACATTGTTGTGCACATCCAGAAGTGCAGCGATTCGCCCACCGGCAAACTCCACAGGTCGGTCGCCTTCCTCAAGTTGAACCTGAATGTTTCCAGCAGCATCCGTTACTGTTTCAAAACGAATGGGGGTCATCCCAATGTTGACAGAACTTCCCGCCAATCCCAGTCCCATATTATTTTGAACAAACTCAAATCTCTGCACATCGACTCGCTCGGCAATCTGATTTACTAGTCGATCACGTTTATCCATCAAGTCATTGGGGACTCGATCATCCAGAGTAGCGTTGATTTGATTTTGCAGGTCTACCAGTTCCTCAATTTCGAAATTGAGAGTATCGACCTCCAATTGAATCTGCTGCTTCACGCCGTCTTGAATATCAACGAACTGATTGGAAGTCTCTCGAATACGACTTGCTAAATTTCCCGCCTGATTCAAAACTGAATTTCGAAGTGATATTTCCCCAGGATTTGCAGAGAGCCGGGACATTTCATCAAAGAGTCCATTCATCGCATCCTGAATCGAGCCGTCACCTACTGTGAGAACTGATTCGATTCGTGACTCCAACATCAAGCTTTGATCGATTCGGCTTAAATCGGAGGTCGAATTGGTATATGCCGTTTCGGTAATATTGTTACGAATGCGGCGCAACTGACTGACATTAACGCCTGCCCCGGCAACCTTACCGTCGACGATTGTCGAACGACGGCTGTCCAGCAAGACGTCTTGGCGGTGATACCCTTCGGTACTCGCATTAGCCAGGTTATGCGAAATCGTATTGATCGCAAACTGACTTGCCTGAATCGCAGATAGTCCAATATTAAGATTCATTTTCCCACTCTAACAACTTGTTTTGAGGAAACCGGAATCTGGAGATCCCTTTTGCGTCTGCCCAGAAGCATCATACGAATTCAGGCCTGACCGGCCCCCGGCCAAGACTTGATCAAAGTAGCTCAACGTATACACAAGCACCGTCTGATTCCCCATCGCGATCGCTGAAAATTCGTTGTATTTCGTCTTCACTTCATTTCGCAACGTCATCAATTCGCTCTTCATTGGTTCAGAAATCTTCCGGGACAAATTCGTTACTGAGACCGGCGTATCCACCTGCATTCCTAATTCGCTTAAAAGAAGCGGCAACCGCTTGCGTGCCTCGAGCACCGGATGAAACTTCTCGGTAATTTCGGAATTCAAGCGGTTCAGGCGAGCGCGAACCTCTTCATTCCTACCGTAATGGGACCGCGCCACTTCCAATTTCTGGTCGGCTTCAGCCTCGCTGTTGCTGGAAACCAGTTCGTCTGTCTGACGCTTTCGCTGCTCTTTCAAAATAGATTGAACCTCTAGACTTGACTCAATCACAGCGTCGAGCAAAACCGATTCCTGTCGAAGATGCTGCATGATTTGCCGCGTCTTTTCCATCAGTTGTTTCTGTTGACTTTCCATCAGTCCCTCTTCACGGTAACTTTTGTAACTGCCTAAATGCTTATTTAACTAATCAACAATCCGCATCCCAATTTTGTCGCTGCGCCTGATCGGCTTGACCCAATTCGCTACTCACCAATTGGTGAATTCTGACTGTAGACTTCGGCAACCTTTGCGAGATCAACCTTTGCGGGATCAACACTGCCTGACACCTCTTCCAAGTGTGCCTTGATTGCGTCACCAATTCCTAAAGGACGCGACTCGGAAAGATGTTGCCCCATGAACATGTCGAACATACCACCATAAGTATCACTGCCATCCCCACCAAACAAACCACCTTCATCGCTGTCGAGAGTATTCCGCATTTCCTTGAGCATCAGTGAAAGAAAAACGGATTCAAAATCGTTCGCTGCTTTTTCGATGGCTTCATTTTCGATTTCGGCTTTGAAGCGATCCTTGGCCATCTGCAAAGCTTCGACATCCCCCCCAACCTGACTAGCCATCGCCTGTGATAGGCCAATCGAACTTCCAATACCGTCAATCATTTTGAATCTCTTTATCAAGGGCTCGATTTAACTTTAACGTCGAAGCAACTCTCTCTGCCACTTTCACTATTACTCGATTATTAATTCCGCTTGCAGCGCACCCAGCTTCTCGGCTTGTCGCAAAATGGGAATAAGATCTCGAGGCGGCACGCCAAGCTTGTTTAACGCAGTCTGCAAATCACGAATGGTTGGCTGCTCCTCCATCAACTTGTAATCTCCCCCGGATTCAGTTGCTGTAATATTGGTACGGTCCAATACTTTTTGCTCTTGGCTACCACCGAAAGGGACAGAATCTCCCTGAATTTGCATTTCATTCACGGCCACGATTAGATCTTCATAGCCAAAGGCAAACGTCGACAATTTGACGTTTTCACCAATCACAATCGATCCGGTAGACTCATTCACGACGACAATGGCTTGGCTGTCGGTGGTCACCTGTAGCTGCTCGATTTGGTTGACAAACTTCAGTTTGTTATTTTCAAATTCAGCCGGGAAACAAACCTGAACAACCCCACCATCAAGCCCTCGCGAAACACCGGGAAAAACTGCATTAATGGCTTCTTCGATTGCAACGGCGGTGCCTCGGTCTTTATTTAACAACAATAAATCGAAAGTCTTTCCTGAAAATGGCGATTCATTCTGCAACGCTCGCTCAATCTGGACTTTAACATTCGCCTTCGTCGGATGGTTCTTTGTGATACTCGCAGCATTTCCGCTGGCCGTGAATCCCCCAACGATCAACGGACCGCTTGCGACGGCGTAAGCCTCTTCACTGCCTATGGGATAAAGTAGAGCACTTTTTAAAGTTCCCCCAAACAATGAAGTCGCCTCATCGATCACCGAGACTGTACCGATTAACTTCTCTCCTGGACGGTAATTGGCGGGCACATCGACTGAGATATCAACCAACGCCACCCCACCCTCAGCTACCTCTTGGACATTTAGTCCCCATCGCTTGTAATAGTTCCTTAGTTCCTGTGCTGTATCTTCCGAATTGCTCCCGCCGACGCCCAACCCAGTAACTAAGCCGCGACCTTCCAGAGTATTGGTTCGATCCGAACTGAGCCGTGTAATATCCTTAACCCGGTGCCGCACTCTCTTGGCTGGAACAGATTTCTGCTCAGGTTGCCCCCCGGCTTGAAGGGACGCGCGGTTCTCAGCGGGATCAAGAGACG
>Ga0315330_10001835_pt1 | contig 14463 bp, 11 predicted proteins | sample M140m34915metaG_FD_203453 | JGI IMG/M metagenome (GOLD analysis project Ga0315330, IMG submission 203453) | Ammonia-oxidizing marine archaeal communities from Monterey Bay, California, United States - M1 40m 34915 | ecosystem: Environmental > Aquatic > Marine > Intertidal zone | place: USA...
TAGATTTTTCTGTAGATTTTTCAAACCCTAGCCCTTCTACTGGGTTATATTCTATTAAATTAACTTTAGATGGTATATGTTTTGTGAATTTATATAAGTCATCAGCATCCTTAATACTATCATTTATATCTTTTAAAAGAACATACTCATATGTAATTTTCCTCTTCGTTTTAGAAAAATAGTATTTTAAAGAATCTCTCAAATCATTAAGAGAGTTAGAGTCACCAATAGGCATAATATTATTCCTTATTTCTTCTGAAGCTGCATGTAGAGAAAGTGCCAAATTAACTTTTACTTTATCGTCTGCTAACTTTCTAATCATTTTTGAAATCCCAGAAGTAGAAAGTGTTACTCTTTTATAAGACATTTCTAAACCCTCATCGGATGTTATAAAATATATTGATCTTATAACATTTTTATAATTAAGAAGAGGCTCTCCCATTCCCATGTAAACTATATTAGTTAATGGCAGGTTATAAACCTCTTTAGATTTATTAGTTATAGCAACAACTTGATCATAAATTTCTCCGGCAGTTAAATTTCTTATCCTAGCCATAGTTCCGGTTGCACAAAATTTACAACTTAAAGAACATCCAACCTGAGATGAAATACAGGCAGTCATCCTTGTGTCTTGAGGAATCAGAACCCCCTCAACAAAATTACCATCATGAAGTTTAAATTTTATTTTTATTGTACCATCATCACTAATCTCATGAAAATCCTCAGTAATCTTATTTATGCAAAAATATTCATCAAAAATATCTCTATTCTTCTTAGACAAATTTGACATTTCATCAAATGAAGAACATGAATTACTCCATAGCCAAGAATAGACTTGTTTAGAAACATACGGTTTCATATCGTTTTGCAAACAAAATGTTTTGAGAGAATTTAAATCAAGTTCTCTTATGTCCTTTTTCAAATATCAATTTTTTGTTACAAGCAAAGATATTAAAAGCATATATTTATAAATTAAGTATTTTCATTAAATATCATGATTGAGAAAATAATTCAAAAAGTAGGTAATTTTAGCTCTTGGCTATCATTTGCATTAGTCATTTTGATAACACTTGATGTCTTTCTAAGATATATATTCAATTTTTCCAGTGCGTCTCTTTATGAACTTGAATGGCATTTCTTTGCTATTATTTTTCTTCTGGGATCATCTATAACCTTACAAAAGGATGAACATGTCAGAGTAGATGTGTTCTATAATAAGTTATCTAGAAGAAATAAAGAAATTGTAAACTTAATAGGTAATGTTTTTTTCCTTCTTCCTTTTTCTATGGTAATTTTTTATACTTCATTGCCATTTGTTGAAGACTCTCTAAAAATCTTAGAATCAAGTCCAGATCCAGGTGGATTGCCTTATAGATTTATAATCAAGTCAATTATACCTTTCTCATTTCTACTTCTTGTATTTCAAGGGGTTATTAATATCATTAAAAACATAAAAAAAATATCAAATGGATAGTATTCCACTAATTTTATTTCTATTAGTATTTATTCTTATACTATTCGGATATCCAGTTGCCTTAACACTGGGAGGTATGTCTATACTAGCGGGACTTCTTTTTTTTGATATAGACTTTTTTTACCTCGTATCTCTAAGAATTTATGGTATAATGAACAATTTTGTTTTATTAGCTGTTCCTCTTTTTGTTTTTATGGGATTAACATTAGAGAAATCAGGAATAGCAGAAAGACTACTTGAGACGATGGCTATTCTTTTTGGAAAAATAAAAGGTGGATTAGCTTACTCAGTTGTTATAGTTGGGGGGATGCTGGCTGCATCTACCGGTATAGTTGGGGCAACTGTTGTAACTATGGGATTAATTAGTCTACCAACAATGCTAAAAAGAGGATATGACGCTAAACTTGCTACTGGAGTAATTGCCTCTTCTGGAACTCTAGGTCAAATTATTCCACCGTCTGTTGTTCTTGTGCTTTTAGGAAGTGTCCTAAATGTTTCTGTTGGAAATTTATTTATTTCTGCGCTCCTTCCAGGAATAACTTTAGTTTTTCTTTACCTAATTTATATAGGAATATCAACATATTTCTCACCTGCATCAGCACCTGCAATGCCAGTAGAAATGATAAAAGAATTTAAAGAAAAAACTAGCATAAGTAATATCATTAATGCTTTTCTACTTCCTTTTATCTTGATTTTTGCAGTGTTAGGTTCTATATTTCTTGGTATAGCCTCTCCAACTGAAGCTGCTGGAATAGGAGCAGCAGGAGCATTACTATTAAGTGTAATTCAAGGAAGTATAAATATTAAAAAAATTAAAGATATATCTACTGAAACTACAAAACTAACATCTATTGTATTTATGATTCTACTTGGAGCAACATCGTTTTCCTTAGTTTTTAGAGGATTAGAGGGAGATAAAATTTTAGTAGATATGATTACAGCGTCTAACCTTACTCCTGAAATATTTCTGATCTATATCCTAATAGTGGTCTTTATTGCAGGGTTTTTTATAGATTTTATAGAAATTATTTTTATTATAGTTCCTGTAATTTCCCCAATCCTAATAGCTTTAGATATTGATTTGATATGGGTAGGGATTATGTTAGCTATAAATCTCCAAACTTCCTTCCTGACTCCTCCTTTCGGCTTCTCATTATTTTATTTAAAAAGTGTATCTCCTAAAGAAATAAAAACAACAGATATTTATAAAGGAGTATTTCCTTTTGTAATTATTCAATTACTGTTCCTTATATATTTATTTTTTAATCCAGAGTTTATATATATAATTCCTGAGTTTTTAGAAAATTATAATTCGTAATATATTTTATCACTTACTTTAGACCAATCCTTAAAAGATATACGAAATTTATCATAAGCTTCAAAGATCTTTTTGCTTTTTGAATCTGTTTCTATCATTTCCTTAATAACTTCTTCCGTTTTAGATTTAAAAGTATCAAGAACATCTTTTGGAAATTGTCTTAACTGAACATTTTCTTCATTTAATAACTTATTCAAATAGATACTATTCTTTGAATCAAATTCACATTGCATCCAAATATTTAATGATTCAATGCCTTTCTTAATAATTTCTTGAAGATCTGATGGTAATCCTGAAAACTTATCTTTATTCACAATCATCTCTAAAACACCTCCAGGCTCATGCCAACCAGGATAATAATAGTATTTTGCCACTTGATAGAATCCCATTAAATAATCATGGTATGGTCCAATCCATTCTGTAGCGTCAATTACTCCTCTTTCTAAATTTGTATAAATTTCTCCTCCAGCAACAGTAACTGCTGCCCCTCCAGCCTTAGACAAAACTTTACCACCAAACCCTGGAATTCTCATCTTTAATCCCTTGAGATCATCAAAAGAATTAATTTCTTTATTAAACCACCCTCCCATCTGCATGCTGGTATTTCCTCCAACAAATGGTATTAGATTAAATGGTTCATAAATTTCTCTATATAACTTATATCCTCCTCCAGAAATAATCCATGAATTCATTTGCTTAGAATTCATGCCAAAAGGAACCGATGAAAAAAATTGCCCTGATGGTATCTTTCCGGCCCAATAGTAAGCTGCTCCACTTCCCATTTCAATTGCTCCATTACTCACTGCATCAAAAGTCTCTAGACTAGGAATTAATTCTCCTCCTCCGTAAACTTTAATATCTAACCTACCCCCTGACATTTTTTTTACCCATTCCGAAAATAAATTACAACCTTCACCTAAAACAGGCATATTTGGAGACCAAGTAGTTACCATTTTCCAATTATAACTTCTGTTAAAGTTAATATTTACAGATTTTTCTTTAATATCCTCTTTTGCAGGTAAACAAGATGAGACTGCTGAAACACCAGCTATTGAAACTAATGATTTCTCAATAAATTTTCTTCGGTTAGTTTTTTTGGTCATGGAGATTACTAGTTATAATTTAAGGTAAATTAAAAAAAATATTTTTTTGATAAAATTTAAGACTAAATTGCCGCTTTGCTAATGAAAAAAAAAGACCATAGCCTTTTATTTATTTTCATAACAATTTTTATTGATATAACAGGTCTAGGAATAATTATTCCTGTTATTCCTGCTCTAATATCAGAATTAATTAATGGATCTATAAGTGAGGCTGCAAAATATAGTGGTTGGCTAATGTTCTCTTATGCATCATTACAATTTCTATTTGCACCAATTCTTGGTGGGTTAAGTGATCAATTTGGAAGAAGGCCGGTAATTTTATTATCACTTTTTGGGTTTGGAATTAATTATCTTGTTTTAGCATTTGCCCCAACAATCACATGGTTGTTTTTTGGTAGAATATTTCAAGGTATTATGGGTGCAAGCCTAACAACAGCATCTGCATATATTGCAGATATAAGTACCCCTGAGAAAAAAGCACAAAATTTTGGTTTGATTGGAGCTGCATTTGGTTTAGGATTTATCTTTGGACCTGTAATAGGAGGATATTTAGGTCAATTTGGATCAAGAGTTCCATTTATTGCAGCTGCTATATTTACACTTATAAACCTTATTTACGGCTACTTTATTCTTCCTGAATCTCTACGAGAAAGTAATAGAAGAAAATTTGATATTAAAAGAGCTAACCCTATTGGGACTTTAATATCTCTAAAAAGATATCCTATAATATCTGGGCTATTAGTTTGTATAGTAATTTTTAACATTGCTCAACATGCAACACATAGTACATGGACATTCTTTACTATTGAAAAATTTAATTGGAGTGAAGATATTGTTGGTTACTCATTAGGATTCATAGGATTACTTGCTGCAATAGTTCAAGGAGGATTAATAAGAGTAATTATTCCAAAACTAGGAAATATAAAAAGTGTTTATTTTGGAATGGTATTCTATATAATAGGACTAATTCTAATTTCAATGGCACAAGAAAGTTGGATGATTTTTGCATTTGCAATTCCTTTATCTCTAGGTGGAATATCAGGACCAGCATTACAAGGTATAATGACAAATAATATTCCAGATGATGAGCAAGGAGAATTCCAGGGTGGGATGACAAGTCTAATAAGTTTAACAGCAATAATTGGACCTCTTCTGATGACTAATTTATTTTCATACTTCACAAACGAGTCAACAAATTATTATTTTCCAGGGGCTCCATTTATGCTAGGAGCAGTTCTTTCTATTTTCGGGCTAGTTATAGCAATTAAATTTTTATCAGGATCAAAGATTAAATATTAATCCAATAATTTATCTTAAATGCAAACGACCTATTTTTAAGATTTAAGAAGAGAGGATTTTCAGCATAATAATTATCTGTATAAACTAAGAAAATATCTGATAAGGGTTGAAATCTCCACTGAAATCTAGCATTTAAGTTTATATTATCTATCTGATTATTGTATTGAAGATAAGTACTAAAGAAAAGATCTTTTGAAAAACTAACATTAATCTTAGAATTTAATGAAAAGAAATTAGCATCTGAGTAAGGTTCAGGAAAATCTAAACCATCTATACGGGAGCCAAGAGAAATATTTAAATAAGGAGGAAATTTATATGTCAATGTACCTCCCAATGTCTTTATTTTCCCATTAAAAAACTCTCCTATTTTACCATTTAATCTAAGTGAAAGAAGCTTTCTCTCTGAAGTTCTCATATAAAAAGTATGGTTAACATAATTATATTCTGAGAAAGCTGCTAATGGAACACCATCAGATCTTGATGGATCAAAATCATTAAGAAGTTTAGTATAAAGAATGTTTGTTTTGATTACAAGGTATGATTGATTTCTAAATCTAAAGTTATAATCAATATCAATATCATAATCAGTAACTCCATTTAGTTTATTTCTATAAAATTCATAATCAATTCCAGGTCCATGAGAATTTAATGAATTATTTTCTGGTAAAAATTTGTACTGAAATGAAGGGCTTAAAAACATGTAATCTTTTCTAGGAACAAAACCTACTTCTGGATTAAAGTTTTCTCCAACACCATAAAAATAGACATTGGTCTCAAAATTTCTTTCTTCATAGGATGCATTGACACCATATGAATTTGCACCTTCCGTTATTTGATTTTCAGCAGATTGATGATAATATAGCTCAGATTTGAATTTAGTATTATTAGATTGAAGCTTAGACTCAAAACCAAAAACTCTATTGAAATCATCTAGGTCATGAGCATATTCAACTGATTTATCATTAAACAATGATTGCTTATTAATTAGAAATGCGGATATTTTAGAATTACTAAGAATGTTTTTTTCTAATACAGCCATACCATAATTATATGATGGAACACCACTAGAGGATAATTTAGCAGTCTGCATATTTAGTACACCAACTCTTAACCCGTCATTAATTTTACCTGATAACTTAGCACCAAAAAGTATAGGATTTTGTACATATTGACTAGTAGTAGTGTCTTTAGCAATTCCAATTCTTCTAGTAAACATAGGTCTAGCTTCTCTTGAACCTAAGTTTGAAAAAAGATCACCATTATCTGTAAAAAACTCTCTTTTTTCAGGAAGAAAAAGTTCAAATCTTGTTAAGTTAGTTCTTTGTTCATCAACTTCAACCTGAGAAAAATCAGGATTAATTGTTAAATCAAGATTTAAAGAAGAACTAAGAGCTAATTTCATATCTAACCCTACATCAAGATCAGATTCTCTTTCAGGTTCAGCAACTTTATTTCTAATACCAGAACCAGAAATATAAGGAATTAATACAATACTTTGCGAGGATTTTTCTAGAGGAAACTCAAACTCGAGAATACCTGTTCTTGATAAATTTACAGGAGAAAAACCTAATTGAATTGGAGACCAAATTGATCCTTCATCTACCTTACTATTTCCTCTATGTGAATTGAAATTCCAAGTTTTTGAACCAGCCTGATATCTTATAGAATTAAATGGAATTTTAAATTCTCCAGTCCAGAAACCGTCATAAACTTTGGCACCTGAAAACCATTTTGTATTCCAGTTAATATTAAAAGCACCAAAACCACCTCTACTTCCGCCACCTGAACTAAAATTTCCTTCACCGCCATTTGAAAGAAGTGCTTCTCTCTGGATATTGTATGGAGATAATCCAAAATTATATCCATTAGTCTCATCCTTAAATGTATCAAAAGTGAAAGAGATATAATCTGTTGACCCACCAAAAAAATCTCTCTTTAAATCTCCAAGAATAAACTGCATCTCAGAAATATCTTCCATCTTAGCAAAAATATAAAGGAATTTATCATCGTATGCTACTCTGAATTCTGTCTCTAATTCTGCTCTTACTGTATCTCTAGGAAAATACTGAACAAAATCAGAAGAAACTTGTGCGTCTTTCCAAAAAGATTCATTCATCTCTCCATCTAGGACTATATCTTCAGAAACTTTCTTTGCAAAAATTTTTCTTTTTTCAACTTGAGATAAAGCAATTTGACTAGTAAATAATAGGAAGAAAATAAGTGTAAGTCTAGATATCATTTCTGTTAGCTTACGTATTTAGATGATTCTTGTTAAAAAATCTTTCTTAATTTTTTTTAAATAGATCAACAAATACAGGAGTTGCAACAAATATAGATGAGTATGTACCAACAATTATTCCTACGAGTAGTGCAAAAGAAAAACCACTTAGTGAAGGTCCACCAAATAAAAATAAAACTAGCACAACGATAAATGTTGTCATTGATGTAATTATAGTTCTACTTATTGTTTTATTTATAGACTCATTAACAACTGGAATTATTTCACTTCCAGCCTTAATACCTAAATTTTCTCTAATCCTATCAAATACTACAACAGTGTCATTAATTGAATAACCTATTATAGTTAAGAGAGCAGCTATAAAAACTTGATCAATCTCGTAAGAAACTCCAAATAAATTTGCGATAGCAAATGCTGATATTACGAATAAAGTATCATGAAATAAAGCAAAAACTGCACCAGTTGAAAATTGCCATTTTCTAAATCTCACAAGGATGTAAACAAAAATTGCAATTAAAGCTAATAATCCTGAACTTAAGGATGAGTTTTGGATATCATCTGCTATGGTTGCACCAACCTTAGAGGAGCTTGATATTGTAAAATTATCTTTATCCAGCATTGTATCATCTTCTATAAAACTAAGGCCAGTTATATTTTCTAAACCATCAACAAGTTGATTTTTAACATTTAAATCAGCATTATCTGAATCATCATTAATTAAATAAGAAGTCGTAATTTTAAGAATATTGTCTGCACCAAAGGTCTTAACTTCAACGCCCTCATTATTGAATGACTGTTGTAGTCCAGATTCGATTCCTGAAGGAACTTGAACTTCACTAAATGTAACTACATATGACCTTCCACCTTTAAAGTCAACACCTAGAGTAAGGCCCTTAACAATTAAAGAAATTATTCCAATCGAAATAAACCCTACTGAAAAATAATATGCCATTTTTCTTCTACCCAAAAAATCAATTTTGAGAGAAGTCAATAAATTTCTAGAAAAAGGAAATGAAAATCTTAGTGGGCTTTTATCACCGTTTCTACTTAACCTCTCTACTATAACTCTTGTAATATATACTGCAGAAAAGAAAGAACAGATAATACCAATAATCAATGTAATTGCAAATCCCTTAACTGGACCTTGACCTAAATTATATAAAATTAAACCTACTAATAAAGTGGTAAAATTTGCATCTATAATTGAGGTAAATGCCTTATCATATCCATTTGATATTGCCTGCTTAAGGTTAGCTCCATTTCTAAGTTCTTCTTTGATTCTTTCAAATATTAAAACATTAGCATCAATTGACATACCAATGGTTAAAACAATACCTGCTATACCAGGTAATGTAAGAGACGCTGATAACTGTGCTAAGATTCCAAGTATAAAAAATATATTAAAGAAAAGAGCCAAATTAGCAATTACTCCTCCACCAGAATAGTAGAATATCATAAACATTAATACAATTATTAATCCAGCCATTATAGATTGAAATCCTTGACTCTGCGCAACTTTACCCAGAGTAGGTCCAATAACAACATCCTCAACAATAGTTGTAGGAGCAGGTAGTGTACCAGCCTTAAGAATATTTGCCAAATCTTGTGCCTCTTCAATTGTAAATTCTCCAGTTATCTGTGAATTACCATTTGGGATTTCATTTTGAACAAAAGGTGCAGAGTAAACATAATTATCAAGCACGATTGCTACTCTTCTACCAATATTGGTAGATGTTAGTCTTCTCCAATTTTTAGCACCATTAGAATTCATCTGCATAGAAATCGATGGTCTAGCACTTTGATCTAGATCCTGCCTTGCATCTGTAATCACCTCTCCAGTTAAAGGTGCTTTACCCCCTCTTGAAGTTTTAATTACAAATAACTCAAGAACTTGATCACTTGGGTCAGCAGTATTTTCGGTTGGCTTAACAGCCCATAAAAATTTTATAGTGTTAGGAATTAACTGTTGTATTTTATCATTAGATAAAATTGTATTTATGGACATAGTGTCCTCTAAATTATAGTAAAGACCACCAAACTCTGATCTCAGTCTAGAAAGTAAAGGTGATGATGAATTATCTAATATGTTGTTTTCGGTACTTTCAGAATCGATAACCGCTTCAGTTTCATCTAAACTCTCAGTATTCCCAGATAATAATGATTCTATGTCATCAGATTGGGATGTATTTTCAACCTCAGAATCATCATTAGTTTGAATATTATTATTTAGTATATTTTGACTTACTGCAAACTGATCAATTATCTGAATTGTTTGTGATACTTCCGTTTCATTAAGTTCAGCAACTTCCCAAAACTCAAGCTTTGCAACTCCTTGTAATAATTTTCTTACTCTCTCAGGATTATCAACCCCAGGTAATTCTATCTGAATTCTTCCTGTACCTTGTAACCTCTGAATATTAGGTTGAGATGTACCAAACCTATCAATTCTAGTTCTTAAAATATTAAAAGATCTGTCTATTGCCCTCTCAACTTCTTCATTGATTATATCCAAAATTTCAGAATCTGAAGAGTCAAACCCTATTCTTCCTCTATTTGAGACCGTTGCAAAAATCTGAGATAAATTCTTTTGAGGTGCGAGGTTTTTATATTCAGAATAAAACTCAGAAATGAAATCTAGTTGAGTTCCTTTTATATTTTCTTTAGCTTGTGAAATAGCTTTTAAAAAATCTGGGTCTTGACTATTAGAAGATAGTCCAACTAAAATATCAACTGGGGATACTTCTAGTGTAACGTGCATTCCGCCTTGTAAATCAAGGCCAAGATTAAGCTCAGATTCTTTTATATCTTTAAATGTAAAGTCGGAAACCAAATTGTATACTGGTTTATTCCATATCGAGTCTAAATATTTTTGTTTTTTCTTAAAGTCAATATTACCATCACTATCCCTTGATAATTCTGTTGCTTCTCCTTGTATCCTTTGAGATACAAATGTGAATTGCAAATAATATATCGACAGGAAAGATATTGTTATTGTTAAAAAATATATTAATCCTTTATTTTTCATTTTCTTTTTTCAAAAATCAGTTGACAAAAGTATGGAAATTAATGGAAATTAACTAAGAGGGAAATTAATTATTATTTACTCTACTTTCTTTGATAATATAATTAAGAGCAGACTCAGGACCTGTTGGATTATCTGAATCATTATCTATTACCTTATCAACTGTATCCTTATATGGAAGAATAAATTTTTCATATGAAGGTAGCACGTGGTTATCATATTTATAAATCACATCTGATTTGTCATATCCTCTAATTTTGTGATCTCTCTTGATTCTTCTTTTTATCATTTTATCAATACTACAATCAATAAATATCATTTTATCTAATAAGCTAACAATTTCTTTATTGTTATATAGAAATAACCCTTCTACTAAAATTATTTTTTTTGGTAATACTGTAATTAGTTTAGGGGAAACTTCAGGATTATTAAATGTGTATTCCTCTCTTTCAACTTTTTCTCCATTTTTTACTCTTTTTATATCCTTAATAAATTCATCAAAATGAAAAGATGAAGGAAGGTCAAAATTATATTTTCCGTTTTGATCCTTTGACTGATCCTCTCTTTTTTTATAATAATTATCTTGAAAGATGACTGAAACAGAATTGGAACCTAACTTTTCTAATACATATTTAACTATATATGATTTTCCAGATCCACTAGAACCACATATTCCAAATAATTTATAATTATTGTCCATTAAGGAAATTTACTAATTTATTTACTGCTATCCCTCTATGAGAAATAGCATTTTTTTCATCTATTGTTAACTCTGAAAATGATTTATGATACCCCTCAGGAATAAATATTGGATCATATCCAAAGCCGTCATTCCCAACTCTTTCCTCTGTTATTTTTCCATTAACAACCCCCTCAAATAAATATGTATTATTGTTTTTGATTAAGCAAATAACTGTTCTGAATGAGGCATTTCTATTGGAAATGTTTTTTAAATTTTTAAGAACCAGATCAATATTTTCATCAGAATTACAATTGTCTCCGGCATATCTTGCAGATTTGACACCTGGGTTTCCATCTAAAGAATCAATAAAAAGACCTGTATCATCTGAAAAACAATCAATACTAAATTTATTATTTATAAATCTAGCTTTTAGTTCAGCATTACCTTGAATAGTATTTTCAGTCTCAGGGATATCTTCTAAAAAGTTTAGATCGTTTAAGGAAACTATTTTATAATTGGATAATAAGCTTTGAACCTCTCTTAATTTATTTTTATTACCTGTTGCAAAACAGATTTTATTCATTTTCTTATCTTAATTAAATCAATATCGAAAATAAGAATAGAATTTTCAGGTATTTCAGGTGCATTTGTATTTCCTGTATCACCATAAGCATTACCTGAGGGCATCATTATTTTAATTGAACCTCCTTCGCTGATTTTACTAAGTGAAAGACCTAGAGCATCTTTGAAATCAGATAATATAGCTAAATAACCATGATCAGAAACTACAGGGAAAAAGCTACCTAATCCATTATAAGTATAGGTTATTGGAGAATAATATTTAGTCTCATCATAGTACCCAATACTCTCGGCTAATGACTGTATGTTTGTATCAAATATTACAAGATCTATGGAGTCGTTGGTAAAAAATATTGAATCATTGGTATAATATCCAGCAAGATGAATACTGATAATATCATTTGTCTCAGGATACAGTTGTTCATCTCCATAGTCAATAACTGAATAATATACTCCGGAGCTGGTAGAATCAGCATAATTAATATCTTCAGAATCTAAATAAGAAAAAATTAGAGATAGGTCTGTCTTCCTTTGATCTAAAGAATCTAATTCCTCCTGAATAGGGTCATAAACATCAATATAAATTTCATCAGTATTACATGATAGTGTAAGAACAATGAGAAGAAGAAAAATATAATTTTTCATTATTTAATTTCTAATAATTTTATTCTAAAAATAAGTACAGAATTTTCTGGAATAGAATTCGTAGACGTATTTCCATATGCTAAAACAGAAGGTATAATTAATATTATTTCACCATCCTCATCGACATATGGTAGACCCAATTCCCAACCTTGAATTACTTCTCCAGAACCTAAGATTAGCTCAAATGGTTGATTCGTATAGTTTCTATCAAACTCTCTACCATTTAAAAGTTGACCTACATATTCTACGCTTAATGTGTCTCCTTCTTGAGGAAATTGTTGATTCCCTGTCTCTAATGTCTTGTAGTATAAACCATTTTCTAAAGTCTGAAAACCAGTTAAATTATTTTCTTGGATATACCCATTAATTCTATCAATATCTAATACTAGTTGTTCTTGCTTTGTCCTAGTAATTGTAGTATTATCTTCAGTACAAGAAATAAGTAAAGCTGAAATAAATAGTACAAGAATTTGTTTCATTAATTCTAATAATCTAATACTTGAATTTCAAATACAAGAACAGCATTAGGTGGTATAACTCCTCCTGCACCAGCAGCACCATATCCTAGCGGGCTAGGAATATATATTTTACCTTTCGAACCTTTATTGAAATATGTTATTCCTTCATCCCATCCTCTAATAACCATTCCCTTTCCAAGTTGGAAAGAAAAGGGCTCATTTCTACTAAGGGATGAATCAAATACTTCACCATCCAGAAGCATTCCAGTGTAATGTACGGTTACGTTATCACCTGCAGAAGCATTATCTCCAGTACCCTTTTCAGTGACCTCATAATATAATCCACTTGCTGTCTTAGTAGCATTGATATTATTTTCCTTTAAGTAATTTTCAATTAATTCTAAATCAATCGATAATTGTTTTTCATTATTTAATTCCATTTCTTGTTGCATTTTTTCGTATTGTTCTCTTTGAAAATCTTCAAAATCTTTTTCAGACATTACATTTTGTACTCCACAATAAAAGCTTATTAATTTATTTTTTACAGAATCAGGCATATCCACAGATTGTGGTGCATTTTCAAAAAATTGTTCAGTGGTAAGCTGAAAAAATACGCTATCTCCCATAACTAGATTATCAATTACGTCATATATAATTCCGTTATTTTTCCATGAAGAATCTTTTCGAAGGACTACAGGGTCTTTTCCAACTTTATTTAATAATTCATTTCCGTCATAATCAAAATATTTAAGATTAAGCAGAACTATTTCACCTTCCTGAATTTGGGAGGCCGACCCGTTTTTTAGGTACTTTATTTCAACTCCATTGTCTAAAGTTTTTTCTTTGTCAACACATGAAAACATTAATGTAATCAAGGAAAGAAGTATTATATTTTTATTCATATTAATAATTTAAGTCAGTTGAGTATTTTGATATATCCTTCAAAAATTTTTCCAAAGCTACTGAAAGTTTATCTTCTAAGCTTCCACCTGCTGCATTTTTATGACCACCCCCATTAAAATATTTTTTAGCAAATTCATTTACAGAAAATCTACCAGCAGATCTAAAAGAAAACTTAATTCTTTCTTTTGTCTCAATTATCAACACTGCCATATTTACTTTGCTGATGGATAAAGCGTAGTTTACTAATCCTTCTGTGTCTCCCTTTTTAAAATTATGAGTTTTCAAATCTCTTCTCGATAATACAATATATGCTGCATTTCCATTAGAAATAACTTCTAACTTCTCTGAAAGCGCATACCCAATTAATTTAAGCTTATCTAATGAGTTTGAGTCATATATTTTGTTATTTATATAACTTATATCAACTCCCCTACTCATTAAATCTGCAACTATTGTATGAACCTTTGGAGACATTGAAAATTTAAATGAACCTGTATCTGTTAAAACTCCTGTATATATTGCTTCAGAAATATCCTTATCTATAGCACTTGAATCTAAGTATACTAGAAAATCATAAACTAATTCAGCAGTTGCTGAAGCTTTAACGTCATGAATTTTATAATCATAAAAATTACTTGGATCAAGATGATGATCAATTAAGACCTTTTTAGCACTAGCTTCTGATATGTAGTTTCCAAGTTCATTTATTCTAGTTAAATTATTAAAATCCAAACAAAAAAT
>Ga0315330_10001836_pt1 | contig 14463 bp, 15 predicted proteins | sample M140m34915metaG_FD_203453 | JGI IMG/M metagenome (GOLD analysis project Ga0315330, IMG submission 203453) | Ammonia-oxidizing marine archaeal communities from Monterey Bay, California, United States - M1 40m 34915 | ecosystem: Environmental > Aquatic > Marine > Intertidal zone | place: USA...
AATTAAGCCACTACCTTCAGCACTAAACCTGTAATTGTCGTTATGGTCATTAGCATAGTTTTCAGCATTCTCCGCCATATCAGAAACTACACCTGCTAAAACCCCTTCATCATCATACAGAACGGAGATTTTCTTTTCAACAGCCCATGTAGGTGTTGTTCCTTCCTCATCAATTCTTAATCGAACTTCCTTTGTGGTCTTCTCACCTTCAGCACCATACCATTGTGGAACTCCATGACCATTAAAGGATGAATCTTGTCCTGTGGTGTTAGGAACAATAGGGTATGACTCATCACCCAATTCTGCGTATTCAATTTCAGCAGACATAGTAATGAGTTCTGATTCTGAGGGTCCTTCGGTGGATGGGTTGGCTACTGTGGGGTCAGCAGGTTCGTAAGCCGAGCCAGATGGTTCGGTGGCTGGTGCAGCGAATCCTACGGATTCAGCAGACTTGTCTTCGTAATTGACAGCCTCTGCAACGCTGGTAGCATCATCAAGGAATGCAGAAACAACGAAACTTCCGGTTGAAGTAGAACCTGATTCAACGGCTTCTTTGATTTCTTCAATGTTAGTAGCGGAAGCAGGTGCGGCTTGAAGTGCATAACTGCCGACGGAATACTGAGCAGTAGAGCCGATTTCGTAGCGACGTGTTCGACGCTTGGTGCCTTCCATTCCTGAAACTTTGGCTTCTCCTGAACTCATATCATTGGTAATTCTAAGAGTCAAGAAATTGTGGTTGTCAGTAACACCAGCAACATAGAAAAGCGCACAAGGATACAAACGCTTTTGGTCATCCTCACTCATACTTTTGTATTGGGCATTAGAAACGACCCATGTGAACTTGTAGAAATTGATAGCGTCGTCGAAAGATGAAGCATCATATCCCCAATAGTCTTCAGATTGAACAAATAACATCTTACTCATTTTCATACTCTCCGTAATTGCGTTTCAAATCCTCCGCTAAATGGAATGGCTGATACCATAGTATCAGAGATGCGGAGAATAGTGTGGGTGCTTCGCCATTGGCTTAGGGGTAAGGTGCGACCAGTAGAAGTATCAAGATATGAGGAATCTACATCTGGGCTAAGAGCAACTTCTCCAAGACGACCATTGACGTTATCATCGGTGCTGTTGCGAGCCAAACTTCCGATTCGATTGCCTCCAACATCTCCAGAAGGTGGAGTCAAGAAAGGAGTATCAATCATAGAAACAAGATAAGGGAAGTCTCGATTAACTTCGGGAGCGAGGCGTGCCACAGGCAAACGGCTACCGTCATAAGTAATACCTACTCCTGCACCTGTGCTGGGGTCGAGGCTAACTGGGTCTTGGGAAGGAGTTTGGGTGTAAGGCATTCCGGGTCCAGTAATGAACTCGTTGTTTGTAGTATTCATAGAAGAAGCGGTTTGTCCGACTTCATCAACGTATTCGGAAGAAAATCCTTTTTCAGCAGGTTGGAATGAATATCCGATGTCGTGGGGATTAACATAAACTGGTTGAGCATCAACAATACCATCCATAAAGGGTGAATCATTAGCGATTGAGTTGGTGCCTTGAAGGTGCAATTGTTGATAACCGAGGAAAGATTGTGCCAAAGAAGTTGGAACTTGGTCAATGGTGACTCCTGAACTTTCAATGTGCATCTCTTCTAAATTGGCAGGGGTGATACCATCTGCACCGAAGACTGAAGAGACTTTGCTACGAAACTTTTCGTTGCCGAAGAATGCCGCAACACCGACCAACACGGCTCCGAGACCTACTTGTGACCAGCGCATGATAATCATCTCTCTGTTCTGATACTTAAAGACTTCGGTTTTACTCAATCAACGATTTTGGAAACGTAGTCCAGTTTAAAGTTTTTACAAGAAGTCCCATAAAATCCAGAATCAAGTAAAAATCAGCACGTTCATTAGCATCTGTGGCAAAGTAATGGCGAGATTGACGGCCTTTGAAAAAATAGTAGTAATCTATTCCATCCCTTTGAATGTATTCAAAAGTAACGGCATCTTCTATGAGTGTCGCAGCCCCGTATGTGCCACCGTTAATCAGCAGTTCAAGTCTAACCTCTTGTGAGACACCATCGGGATGATAGTCTTCCTTTAAAACAACAAGGTAAGGTAATTTTTTGTTGTTGAGGTAATACTGATAATCTACTTGTTGAGTTTCATAATTGCTGAGATTAAAAATACCTAAATCGTGGTTGAAACCTTTCGTTTTACCGATGCTTACGGAATCATGCCGTGACGTGCCTCTGTAAAGTTCAGACAAATCGTAGAGAGATAAACCCCATTCTATCACGGCTTCTTGAGGTGTCATCTTGTTCACCACGGACTTCTAACACCGATGAGTTGAGCCAAAGCATTTTGTTTCTTAAGGTGCAACATAAGTTCATCTTGTTGCCCATACAAATCTCCTGTGCTTTGCACAGGGCTGGTTCTCATTGATAAAAACTCTGGCATGGTTACATCTTGTGTCCAAACAGGTGCGGGTCCTAACATTTTAGATTCCACAAATCTTTCTGGGTCTGAACCTGTGGATTGTGAATTATCAAAAGAGTGTCGGTCAATAGTTGAACCATCAGTAGGTGTGCCAATACCATAAGGGTAAATACTGGTCAGCAAGGCAGGAGAGTTTTCAGAGCCAAAAGCAGAAGACAAGTTTCGAGGAAGTTTTCGCCATTGAACCAACCAATCAGCATCTTCCTTAATGAAAATTAAATCTGATTTTTCTTCAAATGAATACCAACCACGAGGAAACTCCGAAACAGGATGGTCGGCATCATTAGGCCAAACGACTTGAACTTTGGTGGGATAAACTCTGACAACATGAGCCGTAGCCAAACCTCCACCATCTCCAGAGGCTCGACTGATGTTCACAAGGTCACCGGGTTTCCACGGGCGACCCGATTCTGCAAAAGGACTTTGACCTACAATAGTTCCGAGGTTTCGATAAGAATTGGTGGGGTTAAGATAACGAGAAGCCGTAGAAACAGCATCGTTGAAAAACTTGGTTTGTTGTTCAAAAGATGTGCCACGAAAAGCAATTGATTTGGCAATTTCTCCGCTTGGATTGGATAAAACTAATCCAATACCTTCTTGGTTAATACCTGCTTCTCCTAATCCTCCGATAACTTGTTGATACGGGTCGGCATCATATCCAGAGTAGAAATCTGGAGAAACTAACATTTCTAAAGAATGTCCAGAACCCAAAGATTCGGTGCGAACTGAAACCCAAGTTTCGGGAATCCGAGTGGTTCTTTGTAAGTTGAGACCGACAGAGCGAAGTTCTCGACGTAAGGAATCAAAATTAAGTTCCGAAAGTTTCACTAACGGTTCTGATTCTGATAAGAAGTTACGACGATGTTGCATTTTGTTACGAACTATTTCTAAGAACTGAGGATTTTGAACAAGGTCTTGAGGGGCAAACTGTGGACCGGGCGAATCTGAAGGTGGAGTATCAATGGGGCGGAGAGTCATAGGAGGTTGGCTGTGTCCAAAACGAGAATAGGCTCGGAGTGTGCCATCGCTTTGTTGATACAACTGATTGTTCATAGCCCAAACTAACACAGGCAAAGTTTCACCTGAAGATTCGTCTTGGTAATAACGAGGCACAGGCCATCCAGATTTGGTAGAAGTTTCGGGTCCTGAAATCAAATTGAACCCTCCGTAATACGACCAGATAACAAGCGGTTGGTGATAACACGTAATAGTTCTTTGTCAAGTTCTTCTTGTCGAATCTTGGTAACTGGAATATCTCGACCTGAAATCTTAGAGTTTTGAAGAGTGCTTCCAAAGTTGCTATGGCTGTTGCCGTCTTCAGGATTCCATGTTTCATAAGCAACTAAGGGAGCAGCAAAAACATCTGGATTAAGATTGGCAGAACCGTATTGATAAGAACTGCCACCGGGCATATCAGGATTGTATTGAGGATTGCTTTTTTCAAAATCTGGTGATTCGTCAAACTTTCGAGAGTGGTCTTTCAAACCTTCGTTGCTACCCACCAAAGGTAAAGGGTCAGCCCCATTATCGGTAACGATTGGAAGTGGTGATTGTTGATTTTGTCCCACAAAAATAAGGTCTTGATAGCGTTCTTTGCTCCATGTTCCATCATCCCAAACTACGGTAGCATGAGTAAAACTGGGATGAACAACTGTGCCGACTCCGAGATTTTGAATTGCGACCGAAGTTACTCGATTACCTTTTTCATATTCTCGAAGCATAAAGCATCAACCCTTGCGGAACATTAAAGTTTCAGGGTCTTGCATAATTCTTTTGTATTCTGATTGCTTAGTGATGTATTGGTTGCGACCACGGCTCATGCCGAGACGATAAACTCCAAAAATGATGCCAGTAGTTACCAACAAAACTCCCAGATTGTTAGAAACCCATGAGTTAAGTCCTGAAACTGTGCCAACCAGCCGGTCTGTGGGTTCGGCATTGAAAGATTGGGCAGTATAAAGTCCGAATTGACTGGCTTCTCCACCGCTTGCCATCGTGCGTTCATCGTGATAAACAGGATTTTGACCTTCGTATGATTCAACCATTGGGTTGGATTCAGAAAATGGTGAGGCATCCATGTTCATACCAAGTTCTTCGGGAGTGAACTTAGTGGTGGGGTGAGCATCACGAAACGCATCAGCAGACATAGCCGTGCCATCTGCCATAAGCAAATGTTCTTGACCTTCAGCATTGGAAAAAAAGTTAGACTCTCGATTCATGTCTCGACGGACATAACCATTTGTCATAGAACTCATGTGCAACATTCAGTTGCACGACTACTTAAAGATTCCTACCAGTTTTGAACGGCGGGTCGAACTCGGCGGTCTGTTTGAACGTAAGTTACAGATTGCTGTTGGTAATCAAGCGGTCGGTAAGGACTAAGTGGACTGTATGAAGCAGACCACGGCATTGGGAATCGGTATTCTGGAAGTGTGTCATTGGCTTGGTCCCAGAAAGGTTGTGAAGCATAACCTGAAACTTCTGAGAATGCGCTGGGTGTTTGATAATCCAGAGGGTTAAGATTTCGGTATTCTACATCGAAACTTTCGGCTCCCATAATATCTTCAGCACCTTCTACTACGGTAGGATTAAGACGATTCAAATCTGCTGAGGACCCACTCATGTCTTGGTTCATTTCAGAACCAAAACTTTCGGAAACAAGTGTGCCACGAGTAACTCCAGTAGAGCGAGTTTCGGCTTCTGAAACTTCGGTGCAACCGCATCCATCAGAAGTTTTACCAAAATAATATCCTACTAAATAGCATCCCAGAACAACTGCGCCACCAATCATTCCGACTTTTTGGGCATTATCTGGTGTAATTTCCATAATATCACCTAATCAAATGGGTGTGCCTCGAATCATAGCCACGAAATTAGAAGTAGAAGGCAAAGGTGCAGACCCGAACTCGGTGTTCAAGTATTCATTGACGGTTGGCCTCATTACCAAAGATTCTACTACCATGTCTGGATATTCTGGAGGTTGATAACCAGCAGCAGACTCAGAATGAAGTTGTTGAGATTCAGACAGAAGTTTGTGTTTCTTAACTGCAATAGCACCAGTAAGCAAAAGGAGAAGTATTCCTGCACGACCCATATCAGTTTTATACCATTTAGTCATAACAATCACTTAACTGTTCTGATACTTAAAGATTCAGTTTGAATCCTCAGAGTCTTCATCCGATTCTGACTCTTCTAATGAGGCACACACGTCCTCGAAATCAGCAGTATTGAGTTCATCAGTTCGGTCGGCTTGTGTTAAACCAGTCCAAGTTCCGCTTAGAAGTCCAGATGCCAAAGGAAGAATTGAGAAGATTGGGTTAATACCTGTGCTTTGAACCAAGAAATAGGTAGGAATTGTCAAAATTGCTCCACCAACTACACCACGAGAAAAACTACGAAGTCTAAACTCTGAATGTTTGTCAGCAAGATAGGCTGAAAGCCCAGCATCACAAACTCGTGTGGTTTCGGCTCGCATCCTACTGTTCATGCTTGATTCCTCCGGCTATGCCTGAGAGGTCTCAAACGTTGATAACAGGTGTAGTTTGGCGTAGGCGAAGTGGGTCAAAGCGTGTGAAAGTAGCCACACCGACGAGCATAGTAATTGCACCGCCAAGTTGTAGGGCGTTCACACCGATGATAGGGATGCTACGGGTGAAAATCTCATAAGTTCCACCCATTGAAGCGAGTCCACCGGCAACCAAAAGGCTTGTTCCAACGATAATTGTCTTGTAATCCATATTTTTCATCTCCGTAGTTTTGTTTATAGGTTGAATCGACCCTTTGCTAATGCGCCTGAAGCACCAAAGGTTCGACCGTTACTGTTTCCAAATCCACCAACTCTGCTGGTGCTGTTAAGTAGTCCACCCATGTCAGCGTTTCGGACTGGTGGGGCTACATATTGGGCTTCCATGCGAACTGGCTTTACAGGACCAATTTGCTTGGAAACATTTGGAATGCGTGGTTGGGTGCTACGAGGAATGATTGGCAATTCTCGAAGTGCCATGCGTTGTTGTGTAACTGGCACATTGATAGTTGGCGCACGCATCATAGCACGAGGGTTAGTAGGTCGAACTGTGTTCATCTCGGCTTCAAAGCGAGGGTCTCCACCGAGGTTAGCCTGTGGTTGGTGAGCGTTGATACGACCCATAATTTGTTCAGACTTCATACGAGTCATGTTAGACACGTTAGGTGCAGCAGGTGGAGCATAAAGTTCCATTGTGTGAGTAGGCTTCAAGTATTGGGCTTGAGGAGTCAAACCTTGTCCTGTTAGGGAATAGTTCTGAAGGTTGAAATCAGCAGCCATACTTCCGACAGGAATATCCAATCGAGGAGTATTTACCTTAGTAGGTGCTGGGCGTGGTGAGTTAGGAACAATACCTTGACCGTATCCTGCACCGAAAATTGTTTCAGATTCGGACAAAGCACGAGTTTGTGGAACATTGATAGAAGGAACTTTCGAGACAGTTGGCATAGGGCGTGGAGCCTGAGATGTCAAACCTTGTCCGAGTTCAATCTTGGCGTTGTATCCAGAAAGTGTATCGTTAATCAAAGATACCTCTGGAAGTTTCTGAAGGTTTGGCGAGTAAGGCAAGTCTGGTAGGACTGTGCTGGTTCCGATTGTTCGTGCCATAATATCACCTTATTCATTCAACTACTTAAAGATTTGCTCATTGACTGGAAAGAACATAGACCATGCCAAAGAGTCCCAATGCCACAGCAGTAGCACCGATTCCGAACTTGACACCTGTGGACATTCCTTCTGAGTAGTATTCAGATTCCATGCGGTCTTGTTCGCCTTGGTCCTGTCCGAAGTTTTCTCCGTCAGCATCTCCGCCAGCATCGTTTTGTCCAGCGTCAGCACCTTCGGGGTCGTTGCCAGCACCGACGAATTGTTCATCTGTGGCTTCCTTTTGAGGTGCAACCATAGCAGTAACTGGAGTTGTCATGTGGCTCATGTTGGTCGTATCATAGGAACGTGTGGCTCCATAGTTTCCTTCCCACGGATAAGCACCAACGGTGGTGTTCGGGTCTTCAATCAATGGTTCGCTAAATCCTGATTCTTGCATCATAGGTCTTACCTATCTTTGATGTGAGTTGTTCTGATACTTAAAGACTTCGGTGAATCAAACTATCGCAACCAGAGATACACCAATTAAGAATACCAAGTGTTTGCGGAGCCAAATCTCCTGTGGGGATAGCATACGGCTCTAAAAATCGAAGTGGGATGTAGTATTGGTTGTCATGTCCTTGCGGATAAGAATTGAAATGGTCGTGAACCACGGCATTACAACGGTGAGAAAAATTGTAAGTGGGTTCTGACTGAGGTTGAACAACGTATCCGACTCCGTATTTTGATTTGATAACTTTGCCATGATTTTCATTAAAGTGTGGAGTGTTGAAAACCAATGGGCCAAGGTCATTGAAAGAATTGACTAATCCTGTGGGTTTAACAAAAGCACCACGAGGTTGCATCAAGGCTACAAATTGAAATCGGTTCAACAATCGAAATTGAACTCCTGTAAGTGGGCAATCGCCGGCAAGTTCTGGCACAGTTTTGTTGTGGAGTTCATCAATGACAACCCATTTTTGGAACTTATGTGTGCCGTGTGCCAGTTTTGCGGTGCTGAAAATCTGGTCATTGGTTAAATGACACAGTTCTCCATTGGGGGCTATGGCTCGCCAATCATGGGTTCGACGATGTGAGGGTCCAATGATAAACCAAATAGGAACTTGAAGGTCTGTGATGTGTTGCAGGGCGGTTTCACCCCAACGATGTAGAAAAATAGAAGGTGGTGTAGAAAAATGTTCCAAAGCCACAGGTGAACCAGATTTACGCAAAGCAATAACAAGGTCTTCGGAACGGATGATTCCTTGACCTATCTGATACATAGGTTGTGTAAGGCCAATCACTTACTTAAACAATGTGTTTATCGAATACGCAAACCACGCATTACAACTAACAAAAGTGCGGAAGTCAAAGCCGTGCCACCGATAGCAGCCACAGGCACCCAACGATGTGAAGACCCTGATGGTGGGGAATAAGTTTCCCAATCTTCCAGAGAAGTTTCAAGAGATTCGGAATCGTAAGGGTCGTATTCAAACTGAGGAAGTGAAGGTTCCCAATCATCATAAGTTTTCATTTCAGAAGAAAAGTCCGAAACTTGTGGTGAGGTGTCCAAAGGATTAACTTGGATTTCTGGAATAACTGGATTCGGAGGACTCTGAGGATTCAAAGGAGAACTATGACGAGCGAAACTTTCGGCATCAGAAATGCTACCGATAGCATCGGCAGGAATTGGAGTTTCACCATCGAACAAATCTCCAGAACTTTCGGGTGTGGCATTGTCACCAATTAAACTTTGAACATCAATGTTGTTTCCTGTGTGTTCGGTTTGTCGGTCTCCACGGATTTTATCAATCACAATGTAGCCTCGGTCTCGGAAAAACTCTGGTGCGTAAGCGACACATTCACCTTTGCGAGCCGACGAAATACCGTTCAAGATTTTCTTGATGAGTCGTTTATCAGTTCCAAAAGACAGTTGCTCATCGAGAGTTTTCAAATCTCGGTTGTTAATGACGTTGTGAACCAGATAAACTGAAGCCTGTGATAAGGCTTCTTTGTTCACACCTGCGGGTCGCTGGGAAACCAGCGTAGCACCGTAGCCTAATGCACGACCCAGTTTGCACAATCGAACAATTGGGTCAAACGAAATAGGTCGGCCAACTTGAGGGATAAAATCTTGACACTCTTCAAAAATTGTGTGCAATCCTTTACCGATGCGAGCCTCAATAAGTGCTTCGCAGTAATCTCCGATAAGTTCTTGTTGCTTGGTAAGGCTAAGACCACCCATTTTGATAACCAAAGACTTGTCCGTGGTTTTTAATCTTTGAACGAGACTTTTCATATCAATACTTTGACCTTCTTCGGGTTTGATGGATTCTACACGGGGCATTTGGTCTAAGCCACCGTGAGCATCAAGAGCATCGAAACAAACGAACTGAAGTCCAAGTCGGTGAAACTCTTCCATCATTACACCAGCAGTAAATGACTTTCCTGAGCCACGCTTGCCGGTGATAAACAAAACATTTGAAATTAAACTGTCTTCTCCGTATGCTGGAAATCTCAATTTACGCCCCAAACAAATCTCGGTGGGTGTTGGAAACGCTTCAGCCTGACGTGCAGGTGATGAGGCAACAGGAGCATCCATGTCAAACACTTCGTTGCACGACTACTTAAAACCTTGCTCAATCGTCTGGGTCCTCGTGTCCAATGTCTTCAAAGTATTCGACGACATCTTCAAACTCTTGTGAAATACCTGCAAAAATCTTACCAATCTCTGTAAATAGCCAACCCATTTGGTCCCACAAATCTTCAATGAGTTCATCTGTTTCTGGGTCAATCATACGAGGGTCTGGGAACTTCCAAACGAACTTCTTAGCAATTTCACGAGGATAACCGTAAAGGTCCATTAAACTGTTTTCAACTCTTTTACAGTATTTATCCATTGTGGCTTGTTCACCTGCATCACGAAGAATGATGTAGAAAACTTTGTTGAGTGCGTTTTGACTTCGGAACCAATTATCGAAACTTTTGCCTCCAGATACTGAACTGCTTTCTGTTAAGGGTCCATCGAGATTGTCACCGTCAGTAATGAAAACAGTAATACTTCCACCAATGTCGTGTTTTTTGGTATTTTCAATCATAATTTCAAAAGCATTGGCTTCGTTGTTGTCTCCATCAGGAACGATGGCATCCAAAGCATTGACGATGTTGTTAGTGGGTGTGTCCCATGCACTTATTTTTCCACCCATTTCAATAGGATTCCAAAGTTGTTTGACTCCATCGCCAGTTAAGAAATCTACTGCTTCGTCATAATCAAAACTGGGTTCACCTGCGGGCAACGGCCAAACAATTTTACCTGTGCCGTTGTAAGAATAAACCACGAAACTATCCAGATTCAATTTGGCTTGTGAAATAAGATTGGCAGTTGCTAAACGACAAACCAATCCTCGATGAAGGCTGTTGCCTTCGTAAGTAGTAGCAGTTCGGCGCATAGAACCTGACTGGTCAATCATAATGTTGTAGTGCGTGTTGAAACCTTTAGTGCCGACTTGTGTTTCAATGTCTTTACGACGTAGAGGAAGTCCAATAAAGGCAGGGTTAGGTGCAAATCGGTCAGCCAATGTTTGACTCATTCCCATTTCAGGAGACCATTGAGTGGTTGCCACAGGTTCTAAAGGATTGATTTTAGCAGGAGGCATCCGAAGATATTTGGCTTTAATTTTGTCGAATAAATCACGTAGTAAAGGTTTCAAAGGAACTGGTGAAGAATCAACTATCGGAATGCTTCGGCTTTGTGCAAATGTAAATGGGTTATCAGCCCATCCGTCGCTTTGATAATCACTCATCTGTTTCCACCACCAATTTCTTATTTTCTAACATTTCTTTGGCTGTTAGGCCGTTGCCACGACCCATCGCCCGAATGTTTGGGTCTTCAATGCCCAGATTTGAGATACTATCACTTTCTCGTTTTTGAGCCGCTTCTAAGGCTTCTTGAGGGAAAGTTTTTGGTTTCGTGACGTTGCCTTCTTCATCAACCCAACCTCGACGACGGTAATACTCGGTTACTGCATCACCGGGTTCATAAGTTCCTTCGGCCATCATGTCATCTCCAATACTCCACATTTCTTTACAAGTTTGACACTCATAGAAAATGTGAACTTCGCTGGTTTCTACATCCACAGTTGGAGGTGGTAATTCTCGGAATCTGTGGTATCGAGGATTCAAACTGGGTTCTCCTACATCATTTTTAGGCATGAAGGTGTTGAGATAAGTGTTGGTTCGGTATCGGTCTTGTGCCATGTGAGTATCAGAGTTCCAGAGATAATCGCCATTGGAAGTAACGTAAGATGGGTCGCCCGGTATTCCATCAGGTCGCACATCCCATTCAGGAGTTTGTGTCCAACGAGGATAACTTCGTAGAATATCTGATGGCTGACCTGTGTTTCGGTCTCGATAACTAAAGTTTTCAGAACTCATGTCAATAATACGACGACCATCTCTTGATTTGAAACAATCACGACTACGGCCTTCGCAGACTACATATGTGTAACCCGGTGCTGACTCACCTAATGGGGAGTCATCTTCTGGAGCCAACATAATGTTTTCTTTTCTAACTTCAAATCTCCAGATTCGACCGGGCAAATCCCCGACTTCATCGCTGGCACGGTATTTGAGTAATTGGGGCGTGGTAATCGTAACGAAATCATCATCTTCTGTTATAGAATTGGGAAGATATTGGATTCGAGAATTGACTCTAACTGAAAGCGGGATTTCTCCTTTATCTTGGAGACTCTCAAACTGCTCTTTCAAATTGTCTCCGTCTCGATTTACGCCTTTAAGATTTACCAATTTGCTTTCAAGAAGTGTGTCTCCGTCGGTAATGTCAATTTCGCTGGCTTGTTCTGCCAATTCTTTACGACGAAGTTCTGCTGTGGCCTCAGATTCGTATTCTTTGTCGTTGGGACACAACATAACTGACATACCTGCATCGGGACCACTTTCGGGTCCAGATGGAATCTCAATACCAGACCAAAGCCCTAACTGTTCTTGACGAATGGATTTATCTGGAGCAATACGAGAGTTGAGCAAAATTGTGTAAATTGGTTCGTCTTCGTTATCGTTAAGTGTTCCCTCTAATGGTTGTGGACTACCAATCGAATAAAGTGAAGGATTTTCCATCATAGAATTGTCTGAAGCGGGTCGTCTCCAGAAAGGTTGCCACCTACTACAATTCTGACAACGAAGTGTATAACCCTCGTGAGGTGAGTAAAAGAAATTGTCTTCTTCTTTGTAGCCGTTGTCAAGACAGTAAGTGCAGACTTCTTTAGGAACTTGCACAAACATACGAAGCAAACTACTGATGGGATAACGCATAGGAGTTGAATTAGCCCAACGGGTTAGTTGTTCTGTTCCATACGCTTCAACTTCTCCGATTAGAATATGCTCGTCATAAGATAAGGCTTTACCACTATCAAATCCCGCACTTCCGTAAGAATATCCTTTACTGGAAGCAAGTGTCAAAGCATCTTTAGGAGTTCCACTTGGCAAAAACCAATCTTTTGGTGGTTTGTCTTTGATAGAAACACGAGGAACAAGATTCAAATTGTGAATGGGACATCTACCCATGTTATTGACCAATCCTCCACGTTGTTCTTCGTTGTTGGGGTTATAGGTTCCTTGACAACCACTACTCAACGGTTGCCCATCACTTCCAGTATCTGAGTAGTGTCGGGTAGTTGAATTATAGCCTGATGGAGCCAAGATTGGTGAATCGAAAGATTCATTGTTAGGTGGAGTGTATCGTTCAAAATCACAATCGGGGTCTGGACATTTGTAACCGTAAGGTCTTCGTTGTTTGTCGAAAGTTTCATAACCGATTTCTAATTGTGGAATGTATTCAAATGCTGACAAGGCATCACTCAGAACTTGTCCTTGTGGTATGGGTCCATCGTATGCAAGTCTCCACATAAATGGCTGACCACCCCACTTTTTGACCAACTTGCCACTTTTGTATTCAAACACACCTGCCATGTCTGTTGAAGAACGACCCAACATAACCCATTCTGAGGCTTGATATTCATTCACGATGGAGTGGTGTGAAAACTCATGCCCGCAACCAACCTGAACTAAGTTAGAACTTGAACAAGTGTGATAACGGCAAGTGGAATAGTGTCCTGTGACTGTGGTATTACAGTCTAAACAAGTGGTGGCGTGATTACATCGAACTCTGGAAACAACATGGTATCCAAAGACTTCTAAGCCTCCGCCCACACTATACTTGCTTTTTCTGGGTCTAACTGTGGAAGTCCACTCATCGTTCTCGTTGCGGAAACCAAAATCTACAAACTCCCAGAAAGGCATAAAGTCACGACGGTTGCATGAAGGGCAAACAAGGATTCCACTATCATAGGATTCACCTGCGCTTTTGTGGCGATAACCTGTAATAAATTGCTTTACCATGCCAAGAGTTTGATGAAAGTTGGCTCCTTCATCGCCTCTCATGTGTCCTACAATAGCACCTACTGATGAAACATCCATGTTGATGCCGTCATTCTTGAACATATTGTGGAAAATTGCACGGGTGTATTCACGACCCTCTTCTGAAATGTAAGTATTGTTTTCGTAAGGCATAATCGTTCACCACTTAATTTCCTGTATGTTGTAAGTGCATATCCCATGCAGTATCGTAAAGCCATGCTTCTCCAGCGGCCACGCCTGTCTTGCCACCATAACCTGTGGGGCTGGTAGCATAAAGACCGGCAATTAAATTGTTGAGCAATTGAGCATACAACTTACTTCGCTCGGCTTGATTCATAGTGCGTGGGTCGTATTCCATAATGTCTTTCATGTAAGGCTTGTAACCGAAACCTAACTCAAATTGACTGGGCGCAGGTTCACCACAATGAGGGCAAAGGCTGATACAATAATGGGCTGGAATCCAACGAGGTGTGCCGTTGTAATCAATTTGCCAAAACTCAATAGGTCGAAGTTCTTTGGTATCAATAATTTTGTCATAAGTTCGAGAGGACAAAACTGTGTAAGTTCCAGCGACGATTTGACCTTCGCTACTGGTTGCGCCTCCAGTTAGAGGACAAGTTCCGGGCGTTGGGTTATATCCCAACCATTTATCTGCGTTAGAAGAGTATTCGATATTAACGGTGGCTTTGACTTGAATCTGTTTCCAATTGTCGGGGAAATCTTGAGTTGTGGTGGACAATCCCATGCCGGGACCCATATCTGTGCCAACAGGCATTTTATGTGCCACAGCCCATGCTGCGGAAGGATAATACTGAGGTCCTCGACCATGACCTTGCCATCTTTCAAAAGTAGGAGTTTCGTCGGAAGGTGTAAAACCATCCTCAGTTGCTGGGTTCGTGTAGCGACCCTCATTGAAACGGTTATCTA
>Ga0315330_10001837_pt1 | contig 14463 bp, 17 predicted proteins | sample M140m34915metaG_FD_203453 | JGI IMG/M metagenome (GOLD analysis project Ga0315330, IMG submission 203453) | Ammonia-oxidizing marine archaeal communities from Monterey Bay, California, United States - M1 40m 34915 | ecosystem: Environmental > Aquatic > Marine > Intertidal zone | place: USA...
CGTCGTGGGTTCGAACTCGCCGCGGGTCGCAACGCACAGGCTCGTCGCGCCCGCGTTGCTCGAGATTTGCGTGCGGTACCACCTCGCGATCGAGCGCCGGCCCGCGTTGCTCCAGCCGGCGCTATCGGCTTTCATGGACACCCGGGTGAGTTCATTTTTATCCTCGTACGTATGGGCAATTAGAATGACGTCGTGCTTTGGTAACAGGGCTTGCGGCACCCCAACCCGGAGGTTAGCCGACGCGTGTGTTACCTCTTCTGCAGGTTCGTGAAACCGTTACGGGGGCAGATACTGTCGCACGGCGTCCTGCCCAGCGTCATGGCGGCGCTGGAACCGGTGTTGATGGACGCGGCGCGTCCGGACGCGAGCGGAGCGTGCGGAAACTCATCCGGAGGCGGCACCGGAGGCGGCACCGGCGGCGCGATGGCCACCGCGGGCAACGACGACCGGCTCTACGTATTCGAAGCGTTCGGGCTCTTACTCGGCATCGAGGACGTACCGGACGACGTGCGTGTGCGGTACCTCGAGGCTGTGTTCAATCAGTTGAGAACAGCGGTTGAGACCGCATGTCAACCACAAAATCAGGACCCGACAGCCGCGCAACACGCCGTCGTCGCGATGGGTAACGTCGCCAAGGGATTCACCTCCCGGATCGCCACGACGACGTCCCCGCGCGTGGGTGAGATCTTAGGCTCGGGGCTTGACCCCGCGTTGAGGTGCGTACAGCTGTGGCCGCGCGACGGGTTGACGCGACAGCGCGTGGTTGCGTATTTTCAGCGGCTGGTGACGACTACCGGCCCGAGGGTGAGTTTCTTTTAAGTATCGTACGGGCAATTGAACTGACGTCGTGTTTTGTCAACAGGTTTTCCCGTACGTCTCGCCGCTCGTGGAACACATGCGACACGGTGCGTCCGCGGTGGAACTCCGCGAGTGCCTCGTGCTGATCAACCAGCTCATGGCGTCGTTCAAGGAGCAGCTCGCGCCGTTCATGGCGCAACAATTGCCGGCGATTTGTTCGCAAATCGCGGTCGCGTTGACGCCGTTCGCGGCGCCTGGCGGGGGAGTCAACGGCGTGTGCGGGCTCTACCTGGACGGCGCGCACCGCGTGAACCCGGCGTTCGGTGGTGGTAACCAGGGCCAAGGGGGAGGTGTCAGTGGGGGAGTCAACGTCAACGTCGACGTCGACGCGGCTGCGCTCAAGGCGGGTAGTAACACCGAGGAGGCGAGGGAGGCGAGGGATTTGGAGAAGCTCTTCGTCGCGCACGCGCACGGTAAGTTCCATTTTTATTTCCGTAGTGCTATGGAAAATTGGATTGACGTCGTGTTTTGTTTTTTACAGGCGTCGCGGCTAATAATTTAGCCTCGGTGTTGGTCGCCGACGCCGGACTTCGCGAGTGCTTTCTGGAAACCCTGGCGTCCGCGGCGTCCAATCACCCGTCCGCGATGAGCCGCAAGTCCGCGCTGCAGGCGCTCATACGCTTCGCCACGTGTTGGATCCCGACCCGCGAGGATGTGTTGAACAACGGAGCCGATCCGGAAGGACCGGTGCCGGGATTCCGGAACTTCGCCGCGCAACGAGTCGCGAAGGTAAGTTTATTTAACTCTCGCATGGGCAATTTGTATGACGTCGTGTTTTGTTCACAGGAGGCGTGCGTGGACGCGGTGATGCGCGGTGATTTGGACCCACGCGACGCCGGGTGCGCGGCGGCGGTGGCGGAGTGCGTGAACTTCCTCCGGGTGCTGCTGGAGAGGTTAGGGGACGAGTTCGGCGATCACTTGCGGGTGAATTTGCTAGGCGCGGGGTGGGGGCTGGACCCGGAGTCGCACGGCCGGGAGTACGTGCGGCGGGTGACGAGCACGACGCAGAACAGCGCGCGGGAGGCGAGGGCGTTCGTGGCGGAGTGCGCGAAGATCGCGCAGGGGAAGAACCCGGGGGTGGCGAGGAATAAGTGTACTCGATCGTGACGCTGAGCCTTTTATTACACACCGAGCGACGTATTACCAAAAAAGCTCGGCGACTCGAAGCAACTTTGCAATCTCCTCGTACCGACTACCATCCACTGCATCATTAAGCGATTGCATTGCAACATCAAGCGGTGTCATGCCGGCACCGTTTACTTTGGATATATCTGCACCTGCTTGGATCAGCACGGCTGTGCATGCCACGTATCCCCCACCAGCTGCCAACTGAAGGGGAGTGTATCCCATAAGGTCGGCAAGGTTCATGTCCGCACCCGCATGTATGAGCGCCATGACAGCTGCGGTGCTACCGCTTTCAGCGGCGAAGCACATCGGCGAGCAGCCGCTCTGCCCGCTCTGCGTGTTTAAATCAGCCCCTGCATCAATCAGTGCGTTTATCGCCGTTATTTGATCGAAAGCAGCGGCAGTGGCTAAAGCAACACCGCCGGCTTCGTCTACGATATCGTTCACGCCCACCCCTGACTTCAGGAGTGCCCTGACCGCGGGCGCGTTTCCGAACCTCGCCGCCCAGTGCATCGGTTCAGAGTGCTCATATGTTCTCTTCCATATGTTCTCTTCCATTGCCGCGACGAAAGCTCGGATCTTCGGCTCCAACGACCGAACGCCCTCGACGCTCCACACCACGTCGTTGTACGCTTTGTTCACCTGCGCCAAGTTGAGGGTGTCAGCGAGGTCGACCTTCGGGAGTATCTCCGCTGCGAACATGTCCGGGAGCTCCACTACGATAGCCTCGAGGATGGAGACGGAGCCTCGGCGCAGGTATATCAGTACATCGGGATCGATCATCCTCTTCTGCGTGTCCACGGCGGCGCGCGAAGTGGCGGCGAGAGGGTTGCCCTCTGGTTTCTTTAGTTCCGAGAAAAATATGGCGCGAGCGACGGCCACGTATCACGTGACTTTTATCCGTGCCGACCCGCACTCACCGCCACTCTCCGCCCTCACGCGCACGCACGCACGTCATGGCAATCCTCGCCGCCCGTCGCGCGGTCGCGCCCTCGCTCGCACGTGGCCTCGGCGCCCGCCGCAAATCACCGGTCGCGTCCCGCCGCACGGCCGTGTCCGCCTTCCCCGTCCGTGCCGATGCGACGCCCGACCAAAAAGTGGTCGTCATCACCGGCGCCAACACCGGCTTGGGCTTCATCTCCGCCACCGAGATCGCGCGGGACCCGTCCTACAAGGTCGTCATGGCGTGCAGGGACCAGGGACGCGGCGATAAGGCTGCCGACGACGTCGCCGCCGTCACCGGCAACCGCCCCGACGTCATGCTCATGGACCTCGCCTCGCTCAGATCGGTCGAGGACTTCACGAAGCGCTTCGAGGACACGTACGGCAGATGCGACCGCCTGATGAACAACGCCGGGGTCATGGCGCTACCAAAGCGCCAGGTCACCACGGACGGACTCGAGATGCAGATGGGCGTCAACCACTTCGGGCACTTCCACCTCACCAACCTCATGATGCCATCCATCAACGCGGCGCCGGGGCGGAAGCGAATCGTCAATCTCAGTTCCGTGGTACGTTTATTTTAATTCTCGCATAGGCAATTAGAATGACGGCGTGTTTTGTTTCTTACAGGCGCACGAGTTCGGCCACCCCGACTTTGACAACTACAACTCCACCGGCATGTTCGGGTACTCCCTCCAGGGGTGGCTGACGTACGGTAAAACCAAACTGTCCAACCTGTACTTCACGTACGAGCTTCACAGACGGATGAGACTGGCGGGCATAGACGACGTGGACGTCAACGCGGTGCACCCGGTGAGTTTATTTTTGGTTATTTTTGGTTATTTTTGGTTATTTTTGGTTATTTTTGGTTATTTTTGGCAATTTTTGGTTATTTTTGGCAATGGTCTGTATGGGCAATTGTACTGACGGCGTGTTTTGTGCACAGGGCATCGTTGACACCGAGCTGCCTCGGTCGCTTTCGCTCAACTTCTACCCGCTGCTTCGATCGACGGGCGGTCTGATCACCCCGGCGCAAGGCGCGCGTGGACAGATCGACGCGTGCATCGGTGATGCGTGGGAGGGGATAAGCGGCAAGTACGTCGCGGAGCAGTCGGGTCCCGGCGGCAGCGAGGTCGGCCCCGGCGGTAAGAAGGGAGTGTTCAAGGTAACGGAGAGCTCAAAGTACAGTTACGACCAGGAGGCTGCGGCGAGGCTGTGGAAGGTGAGCAAGGCGTTGACGGGCGCGAGTTGGGAGGCGCTCGGGGAGGGGAAGGTGGAGAAGGAATCCATGGCGGTCAGCAGCTGGATGTGAGTTGTAAGATCATACGATACAAGTAGGGTGAAACGACGGCGCCACATGTCAAATTTTCGTGCGTCCGAGGGATTTTACGCGTCAGGTCGGAACTTTCTAAAAGCGCGGGTGCCCAGACATCGCACGCGCGAGCGCACGCGCGTTCACCCGCGCGTATCCGTCGAGGGCGATGGCCCCGGTGGCGATATCCGCGCGCATTCCGACGCCACGCGCGTCGCGCGTGGATCCGACGATCCCCGGAAGGTCCTCCCGCGCGTCGCTTCTCCGTGGCCACGCCCGAACCGTCGAGGAACATTCACTTTTCCAACGTGCTCGGCACCCGCGCGTCTCGAGCACCCGCGCGGTGACCGAACCGAGCCGCTCGAGCATCGACGACGAGGTCGAAGCTCTCGCGTCCAAACGCGACGACGCCCAGGCCGCGCTGCGCGACGCGCAGGATGCCTACGCGGAGGCTTGCGCGCGTCGCGACGGGCGGGTCTCGTCCGAATCTGAAGATGAGGCGGACATCTTGTTCAACGCGTCGCCGTACGTGGACGTGCGATGCGAGTACGGCTACATCCAGAGCAACGCGGGGCTGTACATCGACATCTCCAAGACCAGGCCGCCGGGGGTCCCGCGCAACGCCCTGGAGCTCGCCACGGAGAACTTCGCGCGCGAGCTCGAAGCCATGAAGGCTTCGTTCCGCGGAGACGACGACGTCCCGGGCAACGGCGAGCCCGTCATCCTCGCGAACCGCGATGTATCACCAGAGGAACGCGAGTTGATGAGCGAACTCCGGGACCGGCTCAACACGCTGACGCTCAGTAACGACGCCATATGGGAGAGGGAACGAGCCAGGCCGGAGGTTCCCGCGCCTTGGATCATCAAGGCGCCTTACCTCGTCCTGTGTTACTTTTTAGACTTCGTCTTTCCCGAGGATCGACCCATCCAACGGTTTTGGTTCCTCGAGACGGTGGCCCGGATGCCTTACTTCTCCTACAACACCATGCTCACGATGTACGAGCTGTTCGGGTGGTGGCGGCGCAGCAGTGAGCTGCGAAGAGTGCACTTCGCCGAGGAGTGGAACGAGTATCACCATCTGCTCATACACGAATCGCTGGGCGGAGATACGAAGTGGTAAGTTTATTTTAATTTCCGTATGGGAAATTAGTATGACATCGTGTTTTGTTTACAGGCGCGACAGATTCCTCGGGTTTCACTCGGCGTTGCTGTACTACGGCGTGCTCAATGTGCTGTGGCTGATATCCCCGGCGCTGGCGTACAACTTCAGCGAGCTCATCGAAGCGCACGCCGTGGACACGTACGCGCAGTTCGCGGAACAGAACAAGGAGGCGTTGAGGGAATTGCCGGCTCCGAGAATCGCGAGGAGATATTACGAGGAGGGCGACTTGTACCTCTTCGACGAGTTTCAGACGGCGAGGCCGCGGAGCAGCCGACGGGTTCAGGTCAGGACGCTGTACGACACGTTCTGCGCGATACGGGACGATGAGGCGGAGCACGTGGCGACGATGGCGGAGTGTCAGATGGAGGACTCCATGATGGCAGACGTAAGAAAGGTGAGCTTATTTTTAGTTTGCGCACGGGCAATTAGAATGACGTCGTGTTTTGTGTACAGGTGGACGTGGCAACCGGGCTGGTGCTCGCGTTTATCGCGGCGAACTTCTGGATCGATAGGCTGGCGGCGACGGCTGGGTTGGACACGCTGGAGATTGGCGGGGTGGACGTCGGGGAGACGCTGTCGGAGGATGGGATTCTCGTGCAGATACTGCGGTTCCTGCCGTTCCTTTAAGCGCGAGGGTAGGATGCCCACTTGTACTAAAACGCTACGGTGGCTTTCTCAGCCGCTAGCTGGATTTCAGCTAGCTAGATCAGCTCACCCCTGTTTCGTAAAGTTCCATGACGGCAGGATACGACGTAAAATAGACCGTCCGCGTCGCTCGGTGCCATCGAAATCGGGCTCCAACTTGACGCCGACCGCGGGTGAGACCGACGGCGACGCTCGCTTCCGTTTTCGCGAATCCGGCGACGCCGTGGGTACTTCCGGCACTTCTTCCGGCACTTCTGATTGGCGGAGACGGTCCTGGAGTCGCTTAGCGAGCTTCACAGCCTCGTCCCTCTCAGCCTTCATCGCGTCCCTCTCAGCCGCCGCGGCGAGAAATCTCTGCGTCGTGTTGTTGTGGCCAGCCTCGAGGTACTTCTCCCGCTTGCGTAACTTATCCCTCTGGGCCTTGATGGACGCGACGTTAGCTTGGAGCGCCGTTCGCTCCTTCGCTACACGGGCACACTCGATCCCCCAGGCCCTGACTTTTTTAAGCTCAGCCTTGACTTTCTTAAGCTCAGCCTTCGCCATGTCCTTGCCAGCCTTCTTGATTTGAACCATCCGCACCAGTTCTCTTTTGTACGCCCAGAGGACGGCGACGGGGTGCGACGCCGTGTCGTGAGCGTGTTTCCTCCACTCGAGAACATCGTCTTTGAAGAGCGGCAAGTCAGCCGCCAACGCCCTCGCCAACTTAACTATCTCATCCTTCATCGAGTCTCTCTCATCCTTCATCGAGTCTCTCTCAGCCTTCATCAAGTCGAGCGCCTCATTGAGCTCCTTCGCCCGCTTGTTCCCCACAGCCGCTGTCGACGCGAGGTCACCCTCGAGCACCTTCACCCGCTCGCCGATCTCATCCTTCATCGCCACTGCTTGTTCCAGCGCCTCCCCGACAGTCACGGCGTCAGCCTCGAGCGCCTTGACCCGCTCCGCCTGCTCGATCGTGATCTCGGTGCTCCTCACCAGCGCGTCGCCGTAAATCACCGCGAGTTGCTTCATCTCATCGACCGAAGCCTTCTCGATCATCGTCCGCATCTCTTCCCGCATCCGCGCGGACCTCCAGTCCACCACCGCCATCAACGTCGCGCAGTCCACCGAGCAGGCCTCCGGTGTCGCGGGTGGCTCAGCCTCGGCGTCGGCGTGGATGACATCGTCGAAGCCGGACGATCCCTTCGTCGACCTCAAGATTCTACCGAGCGCGTCACGGGGCTTCTTCTTCGGCCTCCCCGGCCCGCGCTTCGGGGGCGTGGTGGAGAGCTTCGGGGCATCCTCCGCCGTGGGTTCCGGCTCGGGAACCTCCTCCTTTTCCTCTTCTTCGGCATATTTTTTCTTCTCCTCCTCGCCGAGTTCGCGCCACATCTCGCCGAGTTTTCTACCGACCCGACCGAAAGTGAGGTCGGGGTTTTCGGTGACCACCTTCGATCGCGTCTTCTTACAAAAATTAATGTACGGCGAGAGCTGGCGTTTCTTCGGTTTCGTCTCGGTGGCGGCGACGACGCTTTCCGTCGTCTTGGCATTATTGGCATTCGTTTCGTTGAATTCTTCCACGTCCGCGCTCCGCTGACTGATGCGAATCCCTTTCGCCTTGGCCATCGCTAGACCCTTGGATTCAGCCACCACGGCGTTCCATCGTTCTTCGAGTTCTTCGATCTGTGTCTCGGTGAGGTTCTTCAGCTCCCCCGCGCGTTCGAGGTACCGTCTGACCGCGATCTGCGAGCGCAGCTTTTCCACTACACAATCCTTCGTGTACTGACCTCTCTCATCGCAGTCCTTGAACGGGTAGTGCACCCGATCGGCGCCGTACAGCTGGAAGGTGAGGTCGAATATGTGTCGTTTGGTCCAACAAGTAACCGGTCGCCGCGAGGTGTGCAGGTACACATCGCCGCTGAAGTGCACGAAACCCGGGCCGAGCGTGAGGGGCTCATCGGAGTCATTCTTCTCGAGTTGATCCTCCGCGAGTGGTGAGTCAGTGTCGATGCGAACCCGTTTCTTAAATCTACCCTGACCTTTACCGCTGCGACACTTCTTCGGCATCACCTTCGTTTCGTTTGTTGATGTCGTCTCTCGTACCTGTACCGAGCGAAGAGCGCGGGGGCGAAAGTGCGCTCGATATCACCCAGGAACTTTCAAAATATCGTGTCGACTCGTCGTGGTTTCCCGCGCTTTGGAGCCACACCGCCTCGCCACCCTCCTGGGCGCCCGTACGTCATCGCGCGAGATGTCCGACTCGGACGATCTGACCCTGACCCTCACCCCGCCCCCCGCGGCGACCTACTACGCCGGCGCGCCGTTCTACACAGCGACCGTGCGCGCCGCGCAGCCCAACGAGAACAGGCCGAGGCACTGGCCGAATATCTCGCTGGAGTCTCTGTACGTAGACCTGGGCGTCGTCCCTCCCCGCGCGCTCGTCGACGTCCGGTACCCTCCGAATCCCCCTCGCGTGGACGGCGGGTTCTCCCCACCCACGAACGAGGAGCGACTCCGACGCGCGATGACCGCGGAGGAACTCGCCGCGCCGCTCGTCACCCCGGCGGGCACTCCCGTCGTCGGCCGAACCCTGACCTTCGGCGTCGTGTGCGAAGTCTACGTTCCGGGCGACTCCTCCGTCGGATTCGACGGGTACAGGGGAGTCACCGCGAACGAAGGACGAGTACGGCTGCGTGAGGGGTACCACGTCCAGGACAGCGCCTACGGCTCCAGCACGCACGAGGTATGGGAGAAGGTGACCGACGGCCACGACGAAAATAGTCTGGTGTGGACAGCGGGGGACGCGATCGAGCTCATGCTCATTCGGTTCCGCGAGAGGCACCCGGAGCGTAAGCGGTGCTGGGGCGGGGGCGGACGCGTGGGTATATGGGACGAGCTCATCGGCGGCGACAAAGAACCGCGGTGCGTCACCTTGATGCGGCACATCGGCTGCTACTTGTTAGTCGCGTGCGAATGACGAATTTGTGAAAAAAAGAATCACGTCGTTGACCTCTAGACCTTACCCTCTGCTTCGTTTCACGCCGTCTATGACGTCGTCTCTACCCGCGCCACACCATCCGCCGTGGGGGGTCCTCGTTGATCTTGATACCGTTGATGGGCCTGAGCCTCGCGCCGCACTCTGACAGCTTCACGAACGCCGCCGCGAAGTCCCGGTGAAACGCCTTTTGATCCTCGGCGTATAAATCAAAGTGGGGCTTGAACCCCGGATCCTCGTGTAAAGCCCTGTCGGTGCTCATCCACAACAGCTCCGGCTCATCCGTGTACTCCTTCTTGAAGTACGAGTTGTCGAACGTGAGCCAGCGCTTGGTCCACGGCTGACCGCCGGGCATACCGAGGCCGGGCACGCCATCCGCGCGGACGACGTTCGCCGCCGGGCATCCGCTCTGTTTGCTCATACCGCCCGCCACCGGGCACCCTTTCCCACTAAACTTCGTCGCGCCACTCTCGCCGTAGCCGTGCGTCGACACCCCGCTCCGTTCCTTGAACGCGCGGCCGATGGTGTGCGCCCCGGACAGCGCGACGATTTCGCGATCGTCGAAGCCCATGCGGTAAAAGACGCGGCGGAGATGCGTCGCGGCGTCGGGATCCGCGCCATCGTGGTAGGGAGCCTCCGCGTCGGGAAGGTTACCCTCCTTCGGGCACTGCGTCGGCGTCGCGGTGTCCACGCGTCCGTAGCGCATGTACATCTTCGGCCCGCCCGCGCACTCGATGGCTGTGGCGCCCGCGAGTTGGATGAGATCCGCCCAGGAGAGGTTCGGGTACTTCTCGTTGAATTGTTTTAAGTACCCGATGGCTTTCTTGAGTCCCGCGTTGGCGCCGTGGTCCATCTCGGGGTCGAATCGGATGGACCCGTTGGCGCCGCCGCACTGGGGCCACGTGCCGATGGTGTTGTCGAACGTGCCGGCGTCGTGCCACGCGAGCCGGAGGAGGATCGGGTGGCAGTTGACTTCGTCGATGAAGGCTCGTAGATCGGCGCGGCACTTTTTCAGATCTTCCTGGTAGACGTAGACTTCGCCGACGCCCGCGACTTCGGCGGCGGTGGGGTGCGGGGCGATGGTGCGCGCGAGGTCGGCGACGCGGCGGCGCGCGGCGGCGGCGGCGTGGGGACACGCGGGAACATCCGTCGGTGACATCGAGGACACACGCGTCGAGCGCAGATAAGAATGAGGATGACGCGTTCAATATTTCGCGGCGTCGTACAAACGGGCGGCGGAGAGCGCTCCAGATTTTGTGCCCACTCGCTCGCGCGCGCTGTGTATGTCGCTCGCGCGCACCGCGGGTGGACGCGGGGTACTCGCGCGACTCGCCCGCGGGGTCTGGACGGGTACCGGCGGTCCAACCCCCGCGCGCGGCGACCGAGTGGGCCGGCACGACGAGCGCCCGCCGCCCCCACCGCTCTGCGAAGCCTGCCATCGGCGATTCTGCCAGTGCGTCGCAAAGCCCCCGTCGGAGCCGCACGTGCCGGGCGCGGAGGACTGCTGCCAGAGCTCGCCGCAGTGCAAGTTCTGCGTCTGGATCGTGTACGAGGAGAACCTAGCGGAGTATCACGCCTACCTCGCCACCAAGAACGACGGACGGTGACGCATCGTTCTCCATTTGATTGATCTCACCGAGCTCTTCATCGAGCCCATCGATGGCGGCCAAACGACCCGCGTCTCCTTCAGGGAAGAGGCCGGACGACGCAGAAGGCCTCCACGATCTCTTCGACTACCCGCCGTCACCCACCGATTACGTCCTGCCGGGCGACGGCACGAGGCTCGTGCGGCCCTACCCGTTCGACTTTGTCATGCACGTCAAGAAACGCCACGAAGGACTCGACGTAGTTACAATCTTCGCCAAAGAATTCCCGGCGAGGGACCGAGCGTATTACGTGAAAGCGCACGCGGCGGGGTACCTACGCGTGGACAACCCCACGGGGGGTAAGCAGGGTAAGTCCAAGCGAGCGAAGACGCGGGACGACGACGACGGCGCGAAATCTTTGAAATCTTTTCTCGAGCCCGCGAAGGTCGAGGCGCTGAGGCCTCTCAAAGCGGGCGAGCGCGTCCGTCACTTTCTCCACCGACACGAACCACCGGTGCTGTCACACCCGATGGACATCGTGGAAGTCACGGACGACCTCGTGGCGGCGCACAAACCCGCGACGGTACCCGTCCATCCGACGGGCCAGTACCGCAAAAACACGGTTCTCGGAATTCTCGCTTCGCACTTCCCGCGGCTCGGCTGGCTGGCGCCCGCGCACAGGCTGGACAGGAACGTGTCCGGGTTGTTGCTCCTCGCACGGAACGGGCGGACGGCGAGTGCGTTACGGGAGGCGATGAGTGGACGGAGGATATCCAAGACGTACGTGGCGTTGGTGAACATGAAGCCCGGGGTCGGGGTCGGGGTTGGAGCAGAATCTTATTTGTTCGATCGCAGCCGTATTGAAGGTGGAGGATCCACGGCACCGTTGGACGACATGTACGTCTCGAGGAGCTGCGACGAGAATGGTGTAGTGCAAATCACGGTGAGTGCGCCGATGGCGTACGACCAGGCCACCGGGCTCGCGAGGTGTTCCACCCGATCCGCGCCGGTTCCAGGCGCGAAGGATGCCACCACGGTGTTCACAGTCGCCGAGGCGAGCGAGTCATCGGGGTCATCGGGCGGTGAGTCATCGGAGTCATCGGAGTCATCGGGGTGCGTCGCGGTGTATTGCGAGCCACGGACGGGCCGAACGCACCAGATCCGTGCGCACCTCGCGCACATCGGCCACCCCATCGCCAACGACGTCAAGTACGGCGGCGCGGCTACCCCTATCGGCGCGATGACGTCTCGCGAGGACGTCATGATGGACGATCCGAGGGTGACGGACAGTCTTAGGCCAGTGTCCGACAATGTCCGACACGAGCATGTGAACCCTCGTTGGCCGCTGTGCGCGCATTGCCCGGCGGTGGCGCACAGGGGCGGCGGCGCGGGTGGACGCGTGCTGGACGCGGAGTTGGACGCCATCTATCTGCACTGCCACCGGTACCGGACAATCGGGACAGATGTCGGCGAATTAAACTTTGATTTTACGTGCCCGCATCCTCCGTGGCTAGCCGGGCGAACTCTCCGACCACTCGGCGACGATTAGAACTTAGCTCTCAGTAGTAGTTTCTAGCGTTTGATGTTACAGCCTAAGTGCTCTTATTGTTATCGTCTCACTCAAGTGCGTCCCTCCACGGAGCCGTCGGGTGCGGTGCGCATCACGCCTAACCGCTCGCACACGTACGTCGGCAACGCGAACACCGGATCGATCTGCTTGATCCCCGGGAACCCCATTAGCGACAACGCGGCTAAACCAAAGAACGTGTGGTACACATCCGGCTCGTCGTCTGGCCTGTCGGCGATGCCCCCTTTCTTTTCATCCTGCGCGCTCAGTATGAACCTGTACACAAAACACGACGTCATTAGTCGAATTGCCCGTACGCACGAGAATAAAAATAAACGCACCTCGCCAACGCCTTCTGATCGATCCAGTGCATCTTCCCCATGATGCACAGCGACGACAGCACCCACCAGCTGTAACACACGTCCGGCAGCTTCTCCGGCCGGCCGTTCAGCCCACCCGCCTTGACCTGCCGCTCCGCGAGCCACCAACCGAGGAACAGGTGATCGATCTTGTCCACGGCGTCGCACAGCTGTGAACAAAACACTTACCCGTCAGTACTCAAATCGCCCATACGGAAATGATAAAAATGCACTCACCGCCAAACCCCCGACGCACGTGAACACCTGTCCGGCGTGGGATTCACCCCCCGGGTCGCTCCCGTACCCTCCGTCGAAGTTCTTACACGCGTCGATCCACTCCACGATCCGTGCACGATCGATACAGTCCGGTTTGCCGATGAGCGTCGACGTGGAGAGGGCGCAATACGCAAATCGGGTGTCAACCTGTACACAAAACACGACGTCAGTCCAATTGCCCGTACGAGAATTAAAAGAAACTCACCTCGCCCCACTCGTCACCCATGACGGCTCCGTCCTCCTCCCGTTGGAGTGACTTGAGGAACTTGGCGATGGCGTCCGCGTCGACGAGGTCCATGCGGTCGAAGAGCGCCAGGATCTGCACCGCGCTGAGGGTGTACAGCACGTGCGCGTCGTGGTACACGCACGGGGCGTACCCGCCCACCTCGGGCACCCAGCACTTTTGCACGAATTCGATGATCTCTTCCGCGTCCACGACGTCGAGTTTGCCCAGTAGGTCGAGTGACGTTAGGCCCCAGTACATCCCGGACAGCCTTAAGTGATCGGTGAGGACGTACTCGATGGCGTCCTTGTCCTCGCTGCTCTTCTTGACGAAAGACACGTGCGAATCCTTGTGCAGGAGTGTCTCGGCGAAGCCGTCGAGGCCGACGCACGCCTCCGCGCGTCTCTTGGCGTCCTCCAGGGCAGCTTCTTGCTCCGGCGTGAGCGGCGGGGGATTCCAGAACTCGTGGTTCTTGTCCAGCGGGACCCCGAGGAAGCCCTCGATCATCTCCTTGGTGCGCGGATCCAGCGTGGGCTCGTCGCCGTCGCCCGCCATGCTCGTCGTCGTTTGTGGGGGGCCTTCTTGACGAGATTCCATTGTTCCTCACGCAGCTCGAGTTCACATTGGATTTTTTTTTTCACAGGGTGTCCGGTGAGATTTGAACTCGCGCCCTTTCGGACAGGAACAAAAAAAAACAGTGAGTCAGTGAGTATTTAGTATCAGCACTTTTGCAAAATAAGTTCACATTGGATTTTTTTTTTCACAGGGAGGGAGTCCGACGAGATTCGAACTCGCAACCTTTTGATCTGGCCGATCGGCCGAGAGTTTAGGGTATAGAAAGCTGCGGCGCCGGCCCGCGCGTGGAGCCATTGAGAGCACGACGAGGTCGCCACCGAGCGTCCCGTCACGTACCCTCGCGCGGCAGAGGCGGCGAGGTTTCCAGCGCGGAGTCGTCGGGGAAGAGTTCCGCGGGCGGGCAGAGTCGACCGAGGACGACGCGCTCGGGCGGCCGAAGGCAAGGCGCGTCAGGCCGCAAATCAAAGCGTTTAGAAGTCACATCGCCATCAACGGGCGGGGGCGGTGAGGCGGATGGTGAAGAAGTCGAAGAAGGCGTCGAAGCTGGCGCCGCTGGAGAGGGACGTGGAGCCCAATCTCCGCAAGCTCACCTTCGTGCGGGCGAGGTACGCGCATGCATCACGTTTCGTTCATCGACTGAAGCCCGGGGCGTGAAGCCCGGGTGCCCGCTCGCGATTAGAATCAAAAGATCTCTCCTCGCGATTGAATTGAGCGTTCCGCCGCCCACCCGCGCATGACGGCCCACCGCCGCCCGTCTCTCAGCGACTGACCACCCGCATCCCCCACTTCCCGCGACCATCCAGGCGCCCGGACCCGCCGCTCATCTCGGACGACGCGATGAAGAAGATGATAGTCCTCGAC
>Ga0315330_10001840_pt1 | contig 14449 bp, 22 predicted proteins | sample M140m34915metaG_FD_203453 | JGI IMG/M metagenome (GOLD analysis project Ga0315330, IMG submission 203453) | Ammonia-oxidizing marine archaeal communities from Monterey Bay, California, United States - M1 40m 34915 | ecosystem: Environmental > Aquatic > Marine > Intertidal zone | place: USA...
AGTTAAAAAAATAAAAGAAAATGCTGATTTAAAGTTATATGCTGACACTTTAGGTGTGATAAGTAAGCTTAAAGATGGTTGGGTTAAACCAAGTGAAAGTTGGTTAGGTGGTAATATACCTACAGACCTTAGTGATATAAATCAAAAAGTAAATAGAAAAGAAGTTTTAGCTGAATGGATTAAAAACAAAAACGAAATATTTAGTAAAGAAAACTTAAATAAAATTGAAGCTATATATGGCACAGATTTTAGAGAGTCTTTAGAAGAAATATTAGGTAGAATGGAAAGAGGTTCTAATAGACCTATAGGTTCTAATCAAAATAAACTTACTACTAGGTTTATGAATTGGGTTAATAACTCAGTTGGCGCTATAATGTTCTTCAACGCTAGATCTGCGATACTTCAGACTATATCTATGGCTAACTTTGTTAACTTTAGTGACAATAATATATTTGCAGCATCAAAAGCTTTTGCTAATCAAAAACAATTTTGGTCTGATTTTACTATGCTATTTAATAGTGATTTCTTAAAACAAAGAAGATCAGGTTTAAAAACAGATATAAATGAAGCTGAAATTTCTAATGCTGTTGGTACTGCACCTAATAAAGCTACAGCTGCTTTTAAATACATGTTGAAAAAAGGTTTCTTACCTACGCAAATTGCGGATAGTTTTGCTATAGCAATGGGTGGGGCTAGTTTTATAAGAAATAGAATAAACTCTTTAGTTGAAAGCGGTATGACTAAGCAAGAAGCTATGGACCAAGCTATGCTGGATTTCAGAGAAATATCTGAAGAAGCTCAACAATCTAGTAGACCTGATAGAATTAGTTCACAGCAAGCTGGACCACTTGGTCGTGTAATATTAGCTTTTGCAAATACACCTATGCAGTATGCAAGGATGCAGAAAAAAGCAATACTTGATTTAAAAAACGGTAGAGGTGATTGGAAAACAAACATGAGTAAAATAATTTACTATGGTGTTATACAAAACTTTATATTTAATGCACTACAGCAAGCATTGTTTGCAATGGCGTTTGATGATGATGAAGAGAAGTTAGAAGAAAAAGAATTAGGTATATTAAATGGTATGGCTGATTCATTGTTAAGAGGTACTGGTGTTGCTGGAGCTGGTGTAGCTACAGTAAAAAATATGGTTATGGAATTAATAAGACAAAACCAAAAAGATAGACCTGATTATGTAAATGTTGCGCTAAAGTCAACAACAATATCACCACCTATATCTTCTAAGTTAAGCAAATTAGTATCTGCAGCAAGAACATTTCAATGGAACGGTAAAGAAATAAGAGAAGAAGGTTTAAGCTTAGATAATCCAGCTAACTTAGCTGTAGGAAAAACAGTGTCTGCTTTTACTAACATACCTTTGGATAGAGTCGTACAAAAAATAGATAATTTAAAAACAGCTACAGAAGAAGAAACTGCAGCTTGGCAAAGTATAGCTTTAGTGTTAGGATGGGATCAATGGAGTTTAGGTTTAAATCCATATCAAAAGAAAAAAGGAACAAAATTAAAAAAAGGTCAAGTAAAACTTAAAAACAATAAAGTTAAATTAAAAAGCAAAAAAGTTAAATTAAGAAAATGATAAGCAAACATATAAGTATGAAAGAAGCTGTGTATAGCAATACAGCTACAAGGCGAGGTATAGATAATACACCAGGAGAGTACGAGCTACAAAACATGGAGTTACTTGCAAGAAAAGTATTTGAACCCCTTAGAGAGCACGTAGGCAAACCTATAAAGATTAATTCGTTCTATCGATCAGCAGAACTTAATCAAGCTATAGGCGGATCGTCAAAATCACAACACTGTGAAGGCCGTGCGATTGATATTGATGATACTTATGGTCACATGTCTAATGCAGATATGTATGCTTTTATAAAAGAAAATTTAGACTTTGACCAGATGATTTGGGAATTTGGTACAGAAGAAAACCCTAACTGGGTTCATGTTAGCTACATAGATCCAGAAACAAATAGAAACAGATGTTTACAAGCATATAAAGATAACAATAACAAAACTCAATATAAAGTAATATGAACTGGTTAGTAAGACAAAAACAAACAAGAAGCTCAAGCTGCGACTGTACAGACAACTGCAGCTGTAAGTCACCTATGCAATTTAAAGGAGCTAATTCTAAAAACTCTAGCTGTTGGAAAGGCTATAAAAAAGTAGGTACAAAAAAATCTCCAAGCGGAACTGGTGAAACGGTTAACGACTGTGTTAAAATATAGTTATGGCTATAGGTAAAGGTTGTGGACCACGTGGGCTAGGCTCACCGTTCAAAAAAAGAACTAAAGAAGAAAGACAACAGTCTAGAGCTGAGCGTAAAGAATTTAGACAAGAGCGTAGAGCTGAAAGAAAAAACAAAAGAGAAATAAGAAAAACAACAAAAGGAAAAGGTAGAAATTTTAGAAGCACAGAAGAAGGTGCTGGTATGACTGCTAAAGGCGTTAAAGAATACAAAAGAAAAAACCCTGGTAGCAAATTACAAACAGCGGTGACAGGTGATGTCAAGCCTGGTAGTAAAGCTGCTAAAAGAAGAAAATCATTTTGTGCTAGATCAAAAGGCTGGACTGGTGAAAGAGGTAAAGCTGCTAGAAAAAGATGGAAATGTTAAAAAAAATATAATGGATACACAAGACCTAAAAGTTTTAGCGTTGAATACATCAGCGTTTACAGTTTCAATGACTTCAGTTGAAGACATACTCAAAATAATTTTACTATTAGTCTCAATAGGCTTTACTGTTCAAAGATGGTATGAGGTACGTAAAAGGAATAAAGATAGTAAGTAGTTTACTTTTTTGCGTTTTAATATCTGCACAAGATATTAAAATAGCTGATGTTAAAAATTCAATTCAGACCGGTCCTTTAGTTAATAATAGAGACGTTGGTTTTGGATTGAAAAATATATTAGAAGAGTTAGTTCAAGATTTAGACTATAATTTAAATGAAAGAGCAAAAGATGCTTTATATGTTGAGTTGCTTTATTTTGACGTTAAAAGAACACAGTCTAATATTGCTTTATACAGTAAATCTTCAAGTCAAACAGAAATAATAGCTTTAGCTAAATTTAAAAATAAAAAGGCAAAAGTAAAAGGTACATCAAAAGATATAACTACATCTTTAATTTTATTAAACGAACAAGGTCAGTTTACACAAAATAGCGTAAGTGTTGCATTGAAAAAATTATCTGAAAACATTATTAAGAAATTAAAACTATGAGAAAACTATTGTTTTTATTATTACCATTATTCTGCTTAGCACAAGATTTAAAACTTGATCACAGTTATACAAACGCCGAGGATTTTGCGGTTGGTGATACTATAACAATAAAGTTTAATACAATACAAGTTACAGAAGATGTAGATCCTAACTTGTATATATTTGATTATGAGTACAATAACAAATTGTTACAAAAGATTACTCATAGATTTAAAGTAACCGACAACTCAGCTAACACAAACGCGCAAACATCGTTAACACATTGGGACGGTTATAAATATAAGGTTTTAAGTACTTATGATGAGGACAATCTTTCAGCTCAGTATTTACACGGTTGGTTTAACAGATCACAAGTACAAGGAGATACTAATTCATACCCTACAGATAGCGATTGGTCAGTAGAAAGAATAACAATTCAAGATGGTGTAGGTATCACATACAATAACACTTTAATTGAAGTTGATTTTAAAATTAAAGATAAAATTAACACTAACTACAGTAATTATAATAATGTAACTCATCTTAACTGGATGAGAGCTGAAGATAATTCAACATCAACTCAATACAATGTTGATGCAATGCAACAAAAAATAACATTATCAAGCGTTGAAGGTGGTGATGCAGGTAGTGTTACTATAAATCTTAAAACAGAAAATGATAAACCAACACACTATAAATATAACATATTAAGCAATAATAATAGTGTAGCAAGTGGTAATTTTGATGCTAATTCTCAAGCTATTGTAACTGGTTTAGAAAACGATGTTAAATATGATGTTAACATTACTGTTGATAATGAATTAGCGTCGGATTGGTTAGATGATGTGGTTACTGTTACTGATGTGTTTTTAGTATTTAAAGAAGCTATTGGCGCAGGTGCTAGTCCAGGCGGATCTGCAAACACTTTTACCCACGCAATACAGTATTTACTAGGAGAAGTTAATAATAGTGGTAATGTAGATTTTGATGACTCATATGTTATGCTTAGCCACATAATGGATGAAAATGTTAGTGAATATTTTACTAGCTCTACTAACGGAGCTAAAGATGTTTGGGGTGAAAAAACTCAATACGGATATGCTACAGATGATTATTATTTTGGACAGAAAAAACATTTTACACCTACTGATTCTAATAAGGTTTTTGATTTTGGTCATGGGCTTATTGGGGATGTAGACTTTTCACATTCATTTGAACCTATAGTTGAAGACGATGACGAAGGAGTTGCAAGAACACCTAGCGTGCAGGGTAAAATTGAAAATTTAGATTTAGATATTTCAACAAGTTTAGTTAACGATAAAGTAGAATTATTAGTTGAGCTCGAAAAAGATTATTTAGCGGGTATGCAATTTGTAATTCAATTTGATGATACTATATTAGAATTTGAAGAGGTTCAATTCAATACGGGTAATCTATTAACTAATTTTGCAACAGAACGCGATAATAAATTATATTTTGGTAGTATTAGTGTAGAAAACAAAGAAAACATTAAAACTGGAAAACCTTATAAAATTATATTTAATCCAAAGCAAACTATAACAAATACATCTGGTTTAATTTATTTTAAAACCACAGACGCTGTAACAAGTGATGGAACTAAAGTAATTTTAAAAATACAATAATGAAAAAACTATTAATACTATTATTACTCGTAAGCTGTACCACAGACGTATACGATGAGCAACCTATACAAGAAGTGCCTGAATCTTTATTTATGCCTCAAGCTGTTGGTTTAAAACTCGAAAGCTATATAGTGCAAGACAAGGTAAGAATAAATACTAAGTTACCTTCTGATGGTGATTATAGAATTAAAATATTAGATTTTACAAATACAATTGTTAATCAAGAGATAATAAAAGGTAAAGAAGGAGATAATATATTAAACATATATGTTAATTCACTACCTGTTAGTGCTTATACTGTAGAACTTTATACAATAAACAATAGTTTTATAGGTAGGCAAAACTTTTCAATGAACTAAATAAAATAATATGAAATTTTTAAAACAAAAAATGAGTGATTACAAAGCGGTTGATATTATATTAAAAATATGGTTAGCTGGATTATTATTTATGTGGGCGCTAGGCATGGGACAGTTATTGTTTCATCTTGTAACAAACCCATCTGCTATAGATAACGCTAGCTTTGGAATCTTTGATACATTAGGTTAATATGGAAGAAAAAACTAATATACTAGAGGAGTTTAAAAAACAAATTGTAGCAACTGTAGGTATTATTATTACAGCTGCTGGTGGTTTGTTTGTAGCTAATATGGAAAACATATTTACACCAGAAGAAGACTCGCCACCGCCTACAATGGAACAAACAATAACAATACCACCAAGTGTTGTAAAAGATACTTTGGTTATAACTAAAACAGTTATACAAAAACCAAAAAAAGAAGAAAGAGAAATAGACTGGTAATATGAAATACATACTATTATTATTTTGCTTTGTAGGTTTTAGTCAAGTTATAGGTAAAACAACTACAGAAGATTATGTTGGTAGCTTTGAGTCAAGAGAATCCATATGGAGTGTGCCAGAATATAATGGTGATCCTGTGTCTGTAGCATTGCTTAACATTGGTGTTACTGAAGAAATATTAAATCAGTATCCTGAGTTAGGTGACTATAGAGTTGGATTAGGTTTGACTAATATAACTGTAGCATTCTTAGATGAAACGTTTCGTTTTGAGTTTGTAGAAACAAGAGATGAAATAAAAGACAGAATGATTAAACAGTTTAAAGCTAGTGAAAAAGGTTTTACAGCTAATGTTATAAATCCTATTGGTAAAATAGTTTTAGCTAAATACTTTTGTTATATAGAAGTGTATGACTTTAGTATATCAGAGGATGAAACTATTAATTTAAAAGACGGTGTTAAAAATAAATTAGTTACAAGATTAGGATTACAAGTTAAGCTTGTTGATTCTGAAACTGGTTTATATATGACGGGCTCTGGTTTAGGTAAAGCAACAACTACAAGAGAATTAACTTTATTAAATAATGAAAATTTAGAAGATGTTAAGTTTAACCAATCATCAATTGGTACATCGACTAAGAAAGCTTTAGAAACTGCGGTTGCTAAAGTTGTTAAACGAATGATAAGAAAAAAGATATTTGATCATTAATGAAAAAAATAATAATATTATTATTATTTTCCTCAAGTATATATTCTCAAACATTAGTACAAGCCTTTGCAGATAGATGTACTGGAGAGATTAAAAAAGTCTCTATACAAATGCAGGGTTACACCACGGTGTCTTTTTATAATAGAACAAAAACTTTTACAGCTAATGATTTCTATAGTGGTGCTTTAAGAACTTGGATGGAGCAGACATATGCTTGGTGGTATGCATTATCAGCGTGCTCAACAGCTCAGACCACACAAACAACTACACAAACATCTACATCAAACACAAACAATAACTCTGATTCAAGTGGAAGCAGTTCTGATAGTTCAGGAAGTGGATCTGATTCAGGAGGTGATAGCGGTGGTGACTCTGGCGGTGATTCAGATGGCGGAGGAGACAGCGACGGTGGAGGTGACTCTGATGATGGTAGCGGCGATAGCGATGATGGAGGAAATGATGGCGGTGATTCTGATGATAGTGATGATAGTGATGATAGTGGCGACTCTGATGATTCTGACGATAGTGATAATGAAGAAGAACAAAAAGAAGAAGAACAAGAGGAAGAAAAAGAAGAGGAGAAGGAAGAAGAGAAAGAAGAAGAAGAAGAAAAGGAGGAAGAGGAAGCTGAAGAAGAAGAAGAGGAAGAAAAAAAAGAAAAGAAAAAGAAAAACACAAATCCTATAATTATATCAGCCAACTTAATGCGTATGTCAGGTTTAGATGGTGCTGCAAATCAGGTTATAGGTATTGGCTTTGCACAATCATCTATGAACGGCGAGTTTAATTACTCTGCTAATATGATGATATGGGATAACTTAAAACAATTTAGTTTAAGTGGATCAAGAGGACATACATTCCATAGATACGATAAGAAAGTACCTATGGTAATTAAAGAAGATGGCAAAGAATATGTGTTTGGATATTTTTACGACAAAGGAAGTATAGCCAACGTACAAACATTATCCGCTGGGTTAATGTATATGTATGGCGTTTACAATATGTCCTTTGGTATAAGTAACGTGTATATTGGCCAAAAAGAAAATAAATGGAAAGGATTTGTTGGAGGCGTGTCCGCTTCTAATAATATATTATACAGTCAAGGTGAGTGGAATGTAATGCCAGCATTTGTAGCATTCGGCACTAAGCCTTACAATTTTAAAAGATTTACTGTATCACCTATGTTAGCTACCGCATTAACACCAGTGAGTTACAGTACATTAGATAATGGATTTGTTTTTAATGAGCACGCTTTATTCGTGGGTGGCGCTAACTTTGATTTTTCTATAACTAAAACGTTTAGAATGAATCTAGGTTTTAATGTAGCAAAAAGCACAGACTCATTTCCATTAACATACTCGATAACAATAGGCGGTAAATTTAAATTATAAATTATGAAAAAATATATTGGAATTTTATTATTAATACTAACAGGATGTGGAGCTGTTCAATTATCTACTATCAACCATAAGCCTACTAAGTTTGTAGTATTAGAAGTGCCGAGCACTGTAAAAATAGATACATTGTCTTATACAAGATTAAGTTGGAAAATGAGAGATAGCTTTACATTTAGATGGAACTATGCTAAATTTGCGTCTAATCAGCCATTCTCATTTTATTCGTCTGCATCGTTTGCTAGATTTTGGAATCCGTTTAATTCTTTTGATATGTATTGGAATAGACATAATTTTTGGTACGATTGGGCTTTTGGATACCCTTATTTTAATTATCGAATACCAAGATATTATATGTATGAAGAGCCTCGTAATATAGCTATAATGAAAGAAAGAAGAAGAACAACGAATGTAGATATTATAGCAAATAAATTAAGAAAGAAAGTAGATTATAGAGAAGAAAGAATTTATAAAAATTCTAATAATGTTTCCAGAAGTTGGAATAATAACATAAGGGTTGAGCCAAGAGAAAATCCAAATAGATTTGAATCTAAAATAACACCTAGGCAAGATATTAATAATTATAATAATAACAGGTCTGGTAGGGATATTGTTAATTCAACAAAAGTAATAATGAAAAAAGGGGGAAATTAATCCCCCTTTAATTATTTGGATCCCACCAACCACTCATTTCCTCACGCGCGCTTCTTCCAAATTTTATCCATCACAACTAAGACATGACTCATCCATTGCTTGTTCAGCAATATCACCTCTTAATACTGATTCAGTTCTAGTATAATATAAAGTTTTAATACCTTTTTTCCAAGCTTCAAAATGTACTTTATTAATCCATTTAGGTGTAGCTGTACTAGGAAAAGCTAAATTTAAACTAACAGACTGATCTATATATTGTTGTCTTATACCAGCTTGATTAACTAACTCTAGTTGATTAATTTCTTTAAATGTTTTAAAAACTTCTTTTGCAGGTATATCATTATACTGTCCTAGCTTTACATCGTTTAGTTCTTTTAAATCTTGAACCGAACCTCCGTCTTTTAATATTTTACCCCATGTTTTTTCATTATCAATTTTTAATTTTCTTAATAACTTTTTCAACGTAGGGTTTTTACGTATAAAAGTACCTTTAGCTGATTGTTCTGTAAATACATTTGCAGCCCATGGTTCTATACCTGGCGATACATTACCACTAAGCTTTGAATTACTAACAGTGGGAGCAATAGCACGAAGATGAGTGTTACGCATACCAGTCCCAACGCACCAAAGAGGCTCACCAAAAGTTTCGGCAAGAGCCATACTAGCTCTTTCAGACTCAATTTTAATTTGACTAAATATTTTTCTTGTTTCATATTGTGATAATAAACCTTCAAAAGGTAAACCTTTTTCTTGTAAGTATGTATGCCAGCCTAAAACTCCTAATCCTAACGCTCTACCTTTTTCAGCAGATCTTACAGAATTATGAAAACCAACCTTACCTTTAGATTTTTGTATAAACTCTTCTAAAACACCATCTAAGAACCATATGGCATCATATATAAGGTTTGTATGTTTCCATTCATCATACTTAGCTAGATTTAAAGATGATAAACAGCAAACAAAACTGTGTGACTCATCTGTATGCAATGTAATTTCACTACATATATTTGTCATATGTACTTTTAATCCATTTTTTTTGTAAGCTGTTGGATTACTCTTGTTTGTATTTCCCTTAAATAAGATATAAGGTTCTCCAGTTGCTTTACGCTTTTGTAATAACTTTCCCCATTTCTTTCTAGCTTCAATATCACCTGTTTCAACTCTTCGCATGAACTTATCGCCGACCACAGCGCACTGGTGTAAGTTGAGCGATTGACGATTAACGTCTCCTTTAGGTTCTCTAATTTCGAGCCACTCTTCAAAGTCGGGGTGATCAATATTAATGTTAACGCTTGCAGCTCCTCGTCGGACAGATCCTTGATTAGTGGCAAGTATTGTTGAATCGTAGATTTTACAAAAAGGCACAACGCCATCAGATGTTCCATTTCCTTTAATTTTATCGCCAGCGGGTCTGATTTGATTTATTCCGATACCAACCCCACCGCCGTGCTTAGCGAGTAGCATCATCTCTAAGTTTTTTTGACCTATATCCCATATACTATCAGCAACATCAATACCAAAACAACTAATCGGTAAACCTCTGTCTGTACCTGTATTTGATAACACAGGAGAAGCTAAACACAACCAACCGTTCCATATGTAATCAAAGAAAACACTAGACAACTCTGGTCTGTCTAATCTTCTAGCTACAGTATTACAAACACGGGTATAAGCATCTTTAGGTGTTTCACCTTTTAACAAATATCCTCCTCCTATAGTTTTTTTATAAACATCAGTATCACCCCAAGCAGGGTAATCAACTCCTTTTTTCCATTCGTTATTCCACATTGTTTTCTGTTTTTCTTGATTCTACTTCTTTTAATTCTTTTACTAAATTGTTCCAAGTATCTTCGCCTATATGTAGCTGAAATGCTGTTAACGTTCCTTGTGTTAAAACCCTTAAAGCATCAAGCTCTTTTAAAGCTCTAGTTAAAGCAGATCCTAATATTTCAACTTGGCCCTGCAATTGTTTTATATTTTTTTGTACTCCCATTTTATTTAATTAAATGTGTTATCCAAGCTATTAAACCATTAATGTTTAACGCTACTAGGTTCCATTGTTTTCTTGCTGCTGTCTGTATCATCACACATATAAATCCAGCAATATATAACGTAGGTTCTATGGTCCATTGAGCAGCAACTAAAAAACCAGCACCCATATAGCCTATACGAGTAGACATTTTCTGTATAGGTGTTAGCCTTTTAGTTGTAGCTATTAGTTTTAATATTTTTCTATTCATTACCAAACGTCTTCAAAATCTTCGCCTTCATTTGCTTTACTATAGTCAGTTGGTCTAATAGCGAAAAAATCAGTGTGAGTGTGACCCCCAGTAAGATGATCGAACCAAGCCATTTTTTCAATTGACTTTTGGTCATAATCAAACTTAAATTTTCCTTCTGCTTTGTAACCCAATTCTTTAATTTTATCACCTGTACGTTTTTTAATAAAGTGTTTAAGATCATATTCTGTTATTCCTTCAATGTCACCCATTTCAAACAACTTAGATATATAAGTCATTTCGGCATTGTGCATAGTTAAAGCTGCGTCATATACGTGTTCTTTACACTCTTCTTTTAACCCTGGTATTTGTGAACACATATGTCTAAACAACTGGCATCCCATTTTACTATGTAGTGATTCGTCTCTTACAGACCATTTCATTTGTTGACCTATACCCTTAAGCATATTACGCATTTGAAAGCTGTATAGCACAGCAAACGCAGAATATAAAGATACACCTTCAGCAAATGCAGAAAATACTGCAAGACTTTTACCAATTCCTATGGGATCATTACCTTCGTAAGCAACTAAGTTTTCAAATCTTTGTGCTGTAGCAGGTTCGTGCAAAAATGCCTCATAGTCTTCAAGACCTAAGGTTTCATTCAGATAGCTGTATGCTACTGCGTGGATAGTCTCTTGACTTCCAAACATCATAGCCATTTGTTGAATCTCGTGTTTAGGAAACCACGAGACAACTTTTTGCGTCCAATAGTCGGATACTGCGCACTCGGTCTGTGCAAAGCCGAGTAATATGTTTCCGACCAAGTTCTTCTCTTTGTCATTTAGTTTTTCGTTCCAATCTTTTAAATCACCAGACATAGGTATTTCAGTGTGTAACCAAAATGCTTGTGCCTGTTTTAACCAACCTTCTGTATAATACTCAGGATATTCAAAAGGTTTGTAAGGTATTCTTTCTGTAAATAGTGGTACTCCCATTAGCGTCCTTGACCTCGGTATTGTTTCTTATAGCCGTGTTGTCCTCTTGAGGCGTTTTTTGAATGAACACCCGGCCTTCTTGTTTTGTGTTTTCTTATGTAATTTTGTAATACTAATTTAGCCATTATTCTTCATAATATAAAGTTAAACATATATCTATAAATCCTAAATATAAAACGTGATCTACTTGAAAATCGCCGTCTTCATAACTTCTTATACCAAATAATATTCCTGGAAATATACCCGTAGACAATTCCCAACCTGTTGATTTACCCATAACATTTTATATTATATTGTTCATGTATCATTATAAGATCTTTCCATTTTAAATAGCCTCTTTTATTTACTGACCATTTAATGTACGTGTCTATTTTACGCTCTTTGTACTTCCGTCTAGCTAAATGCTTTCCGGCGTTTTTATTAATTCTATTACCTGATCGCATTCTTTTTGATTTTGTGGTTTATATAAAGTATAACCTGGAAATTGTTTTGTCATTAAATGTTTGAATAATTTCCAACGTATAGGAAAAGATTCATTAGGTCTACCTTTTGTTTCTATTATAAAGTTTTCACCTATAAAATCTGGTGTATATTTAATTGGTAGTATTCTTTTACAACCTCTATTTTTAAATATGCCTTTACTGTTAGATTGTCTTTCATATACTTTGTTTTCAAAATGAAAACCATTTACTAGTACAAAAGTTTCGCCTTCGTATTTAGCTCTTATGCCTGCTTTTTTTAACGAGCAATACATATATTTTTCTAAACCTGAAGCGAATTGGATCCCGTCATATATAATTTTCTTAGACACAACAGGACCTCTTTTTTTTCTTCTTTTATAAGGTTTTTTCATCATGTACTTCTATGTCGCCTAAAGGATCATAATCATAATGCTCTCCTGTGTTACCATTTTGAGCTATTATATTTATTCTTTTTAGCATAGACTCCTCTATTTCGTCTTGCAAACATCTTTTTGCAGCTTCAATATATAATAATGCATCCATTAATTCTTCTTGTACGTCAATTAAAAATCTATTTAAATCTTTTTCTTGACCTTCAATTTCTTGCATCATTGTGGCTCCATACTTTTTTTGGCCTATTAAACTTCGTTGGTCCATTTTAGCTAATACAGCTTGGACTATTTTATCTTTAGTTTTAATCTTCATCTTTTACAAATGTTCCGTTAATCATTTTACCTGTTCTCTTGTTTATAACTTCATAAGCTGATTGTATACACTCTTCAATATATACACCTCGTTGATGAGCTAAATTAGTTAATACTACAACCATATCACCAATAGCGTCTATAACTTCTGGTTGATCATCTTTTAATAAAGCTTTAGCTAACTCGCCAGCCTCCTCTTGTAGTTTAACATACTGTACCATTGGATCTCCTTTTTCATATAAACCTCTAGTTTCAGCCCATGTTCTAATTCTATTAAACATCATTTGTGATTTATTATAGTCAGGTATATCCATACCTAAGTTAGGTTTAAAATATTCTGCAAAAGCTTTATTGTATATATAAGATCTTTTATCGTTATACATGGAAACTTTTGCGTTGTCCATTATCCATTGAATTGATTGCATGTCTATATGGAATTGCCCATGAGATGTTTCCCATTTTAAATTCATATTATCCATAAGATGTCCCTTAAGTTTGTTTAAAGGAACTGCAAATGTTGAAGTTTGCTCTGTTACGTTTATTTTCATTTTATTAACTACGTTTTTATATTTTTTTCTATCTACCTTGTAGCCATAAGACTTTTGAAGCTCTATCTCTTTGTCCGATATATAGTTTATATCGTCCGACTGATCAAGAACTTCATATTCGTTAGGCTTATAACCCTGAATTAACGTAACTCTTGTATTAAGATCACGTGTAACTCCGATTTTTTTACCTGGTATGTGGTATAAATAATACATATTATGTTATTTTATCGTTATACAAATGTAAGTTGTGTGCAAAATGGTAATAAGTACCTATTTCATATCCTGTCCTCTCTGAGACTAATTTTTGTAACATTGAAAAACAATACTGATCATTACAGAAACCGTACCAGAGATCATTAGAACGCATCACAACTGACATATTTAGTTTGTTATTTAATACTGTAAACTGAACTGCATATGTACAAGGCGTATCCTTGCGATATGTTTCAAATTCTTTACAGTCATATATGCTTATAGCTGCGTGTCTAGTGTTAGGATTATCTTTTAACTTAGCTACAACATAATCTAATTGGTGATTACGTTCCCATTGATAACCATAATTACTATTAACATTACCATCGCTATCAGCCATACGTTCCCATATAGGTGGTATCTTGCCATATATCTGTCCTAGTTTAATTATATTAGGATCGCCTGATAAGTACCATTGCCATTCAGCTTCTGCATATTCATGATTCCATTTCCTGTGTTTAGCTAATATGTGGTTATCCATAGGTTTTTCTATATAAAAGCCTACATTAAATAAAGCCCTTGTATTATCAAACTCTACACCATCAAAAGTTATTTTTGGAAAAAAATAATTAAATGCATCACTTGCTGTTTGAAACTTTGTTTTTGTCATAATAAAATCTATATAATTCAAATATTTTCTTGTTAATTTGTCTACCATCATATTTAAATGGTGATCGTTTTTTTGCTCCGTTAACCTCTACGTCTATCCACCAATAATAATTATCATAATCACTGCTTGCGGCCCATGGAGATATTTTAATACCGTTTCTTACACACCATAAATATGCTTCAGTATCTTCATCAGTCCACTCTGGAGCTACAACAAGAACTTTTTTCTTACGCCAAGCC
>Ga0315330_10001842_pt1 | contig 14446 bp, 13 predicted proteins | sample M140m34915metaG_FD_203453 | JGI IMG/M metagenome (GOLD analysis project Ga0315330, IMG submission 203453) | Ammonia-oxidizing marine archaeal communities from Monterey Bay, California, United States - M1 40m 34915 | ecosystem: Environmental > Aquatic > Marine > Intertidal zone | place: USA...
TTCTTTATCTGATCCAGCCTTATCTTTAAATTGTGTCATTCTATTTAACCAACCAATTCTTGAAACACAGTTTAAAATCCAAGCGAGCTCTGCGTGACCAGAAACTGAAGATTGATTAAAAATTATACTTTTATTTGGATCTATACCAGTAGCTAAAAAACTCGCAGTAGTTTCTAATACATTATCATGTAAGTGATTGGGATCTTGGAAAACAGTTATGGCATGTAAGTCAACAACACAATAAATACATTCCATATCTTTTTGCAATGAAGCAAAATTCTTAAGCGCTCCTAAATAATTTCCTAAATGAAGATTTCCTGTTGGTTGAACGCCTGAAAATACTAATTTTTTCTTACTCATTAATTTGTTTTATAATTTTTAAGTTTTAATATTCCAAATAAATAACATGATAATAAATAAAACATACCCACAAAACTAACAATTGATATTAAATAAACAGCTTTATAATTGTAATTATAATCTAAATAATAAGCAAACTTGTTCAAAGAAAATAGCAATATGAACGACATTATGATTGTCGAAGTCAATATCTTAATTAAATTTATCACTAATTGGTTCTTTAATAATAAAATTTTTTTACTATTTAATAAATAGATATAAATAAAAACTCCAATCCAAGTTGAAATAGATGTAGCAATCGGGATAATTATAAATCCAATTGCATTAAAGAAACTAACACTAATTAAAATATTTAAAAAAACAATAAATATAGAAATATAGAAAGGTGTTTTGGTGTTGTCTCTTGCAAAAAAGAAATTAGATAAAATTTTTATTAATGCAAATGCCGGCACTCCATATCCAAAGAATTTTAAAGCGGCAGCTGTCATTTCAACATCCTTTGAGGAAAAAGAACCGTATCCAAATAATGCATTAACTATTTCATCAGACGCTAATATTAGTCCAAAACTTGCAGGGATTGAAAATAGAAGTGAGAGTTCAAAAGATTTGTTTTGAATATTAGAAATTTTTTTTGTTTTTTTCATTTTAAAAGCTTTAGATAGGACTGGCAAAGAAACTGTTCCCACAGCAATTCCTGCTATAGCAAGATTAATTTGATATACTCTATCAGCATAATACAGATAAGATACTGCACCAGTTTGAAAAGAGGCAATTATAGTTCCAACTAAAATATTTATTTGTGTTACTCCAGAGGATAAAATACTTGGTAATAATTTTTTAAAAAAAAATCTTACTTTGTTGCTAAACTTAAGACTAAAATTAAAAGCAGGTTGGTAAAATTTTTTAGTTACATAAGTTAAAAAAAATAATTGGATTATTCCCGCTGTTGTAACACCATAAGAGAGTAGCTTTACATAATCTAACCCTTGCCTGTAAGAGTAAATTAAACTTAAAATTAAAACTACATTTAAAATGATAGGTGCGGCGGCAGCGGCGGCAAATTTATTATTAGAGTTAAGTATTCCGGCAAAAAAAGACGATAGACTTACAAATAATAAAAATGGAAATGTAATTCTTGTAAGTTCTACAGCTAAATTAAATTTGATTTGATCTTCTAAAAAACCTGGTGCAATGATATAAATTAAGTACGGAGTAAAAATCTCTATTATCGTCACTAAAAACAATAAAATTAATAATAGAGAACTTAAAACATCATCAGCAAACTTTTTTCCCTTTTTTTTATCCTCAATTTTAGCAGAAGTATAACTGGGTATAAACGCTGCATTGAATGTTCCTTCAGCAAATAATCGTCTAAAAGTATTTGGTAATCTAAATGCTACAAAAAAAGCATCAGCAAAAATTGATGCTCCAAGAAATATTGCTATTAAAATATCTCTTACATATCCCAAAATTCTACTAATTATTGTGAAAAAACTAAATACTGATGCTGATGATAGAAGGTTCATAAATATTCTTAATTAGGCCATAAATTTTTAGTGAATTATCATTCTTTATATTACATACTCATAACGCTAAATGCCAAAAAAAACAGAAATTGATCATTACTCTGATAAAGAAGCACTTGATTTTCATATAAAAGGAAAGTCAGGCAAAATTGAGATAGGCTCGTCGAAACCTCTTACCACGAAGAGAGATTTATCTTTAGCTTATTCACCTGGTGTTGCTGCGCCTGTAAAAGAAATATCAAAAAATCCTGAACTTGCATATGATTACACTAGCAAAGGAAATTTAGTTGCTGTCATAAGTAATGGGTCTGCAATACTAGGCTTAGGAAATCTTGGATCCTTAGCATCAAAACCAGTAATGGAGGGTAAATCAGTTTTATTTAAACGATTCGCGGATATTGACTCTATTGATATTGAAATTGACAATAGCGATGCTAACTCAATTATTGAAACAATAAAAAATATTAGTGGAACATTTGGTGGAATTAACTTGGAAGATATTGCTGCACCAGACTGTTTCATAATAGAGCAAAAATTAAAAGAAATATTAGACATACCTGTATTTCATGATGATCAACATGGAACAGCTATAATTACAACTGCGGCTTTGATAAATGCTTTAGATATATCGAAGAAAAAAATTTCTGAAGTAAAAGTAGTTGTTAATGGGGCTGGTGCCTCAGCGCAAGCTTGCGCTAATTTATTTAAAAGTTCAGGTGTTAAAAGTCAAAATATAATTATGTGTGATAGTAAGGGCGTCATCTACAAGGGCCGTAAAAATATTGATCAGTTTAAATCTGCTTTTGCTATTGATACTAAGTTAAGAACTCTTGATGAAGCTATGAAAAATTCTGATGTATTTCTGGGTTTATCCGCAAAAGATGTGGTCAATAAAGACATGATTAAGTCAATGGCAAAAAATCCAATTGTATTTGCTTGCGCTAACCCAGATCCTGAAATCAAACCAGAATTAATAAAAGAAGTAAGAGATGACGCAATTATCGCAACAGGACGATCTGATTATCCTAATCAAGTAAATAATCTTATTGGTTTTCCGTATATTTTTAGAGGAGCCTTGGACGTTAGAGCGAAAGCAATTAACGAGGAAATGAAAATCGCTGCAGCTAATGCTATAGCCTTATTAGCAAGAGAAAATGTTCCAGATGAAGTTGTTGCTGCGTACGGTGGAGATCGACCAAGATATGGAAAAAATTATATTATCCCTTCAACATTTGATCCAAGATTAATAAGTGTAATACCTGCTGCTGTAGCAGAAGCAGCAATTAAAAGTGGAGCTGCTAGAAAAAAAATTGAAGATTTAGAGATATATAAAGATCAATTATCAAATCGTTTAGACCCATCAATGTCAATTATGCAGGGTATTAATGCTAAAGTAAGAAAAAGTCCCAAAAGAGTTATTTTTGCAGAGGGTGAAGATGAAAACATGCTTAAGGCAGCTATCGAATTTGGAAGGAACAAATTAGGTATACCAATCTTAATTGGTTCAGAAAATAGAGTTAAAGAACAATTGAAAAAAATAGGTTTAGATGAAAATTATGAAATTGAAATAGTTAATTCTACAGATAAAGAAAAGAGAGAGAAATACGTTAAACACTTATATAAAAAACTTCAAAGAGAAGGCCAGCTAGAAAGAGATGTAGATCGTTTAGTTAGAAACGACAGAATAGCATGGGGATCTTCGATGATTGCATGTAAAGATGCCGATGCCATGGTCACTGGAAATATTAGACATTACGCTGCTTCTATTGAAAAATTGAAAAAAGTTGTAGATGCTAGACCAGGAGAAGAAATTTTTGGTATGACTATGATTGTATCAAAAGGAAAAACAATTCTAGTTGCTGATACAAATGTGACTGAGTTACCGTCTGCTGAGAGATTGATAAATATTTCTAAATCTTGTGTTAGAATAGCACGTCTATTTGGTTTTGAACCTAAAGTAGCCTTTTTATCTCATTCAACATTTGGAAAACCTTTGTCTAGAAACACAAGGCATGTGAGAGATGCAATTGAAAAATTAAAAAAAGAAAAAGTTGATTTTGACTTTGATGGTGAAATGCAACCAGATGTAGCTTTAAATCCTGTTTATAAAGAAATTTATCCGTTTTCAAAAATAGTTGGTAACGCTAATGTTTTAATCATGCCAGCCTTACATAGTGCCGCGATATCAACAAAACTTATGAAAGTTTTCGGAGGAGGAAAAAACATTGGGCCTTTATTAATTGGTTTGGGTCAACCTATAGAAGTTGCTCCATTACGTGCAAGTACGTCGGAAATATTAAATTTGGCATCTATTGCCGCTTATTCATCTGATGTAATTGATTATTCTAATTAACTTTAGTTCTACTTAATTCAGTCGCAAGGTAAATAGATGGGATAACTTCTTTAACATCATAAATTTTATTTGCTTCATTTATAACTTCTTTTTTTTCTTCCTCATTCATTGCAATACCAAAAACGTAAATATTTCTATTAACAGTTTCTAAAGTATAGTTTCTTGCTTTTGTTACTTTATTTAAAATTAATGCAGTTCTTAACTGACTTGTAATTAAAATATCTTTCGCCGTACCTTTAAAATTTGTTTGACCTTTTATTGTAATTGCATTTTTAACTGATCTAACTCCGTTGGTTTCCCAAGCCATCTTGGTTATTTTTATTTTTTCTTCAGCCTCATCAACTTTACCAGATAAAAAAATCCTACCGTCAAGAACTTCTGTTTGAATTGATAGAAAATATTTTTTATCCGCAAGGGCTAGTCTTGCTGAAAGATTTTTTTGCATAATCGTATCATCAATTTGCATGCCTATAGTTCTAGGATCAAAAGTTATGTTAACCCCTGCTCCAAATTGTCCCGCAGAAGTGCAGGCAGTGAAAAATAAAATTGATAATAAACTAATAATTTTCTTCATTTTTAATTTTTATGCATAAATTGTAAATTTTTTTTTTATTAATATTTTCAGTTTCTAAAATAAGATTTACAGTATCTTTCAAACTATATTTTTTTAAATATTTTTTCACTTTATTAACAATTTTTTCTTCATCAAATGTTTTAACTTTTTTACTATTTTCTGAAATAACTATTGTTAATTCCCCTTTAATCAAGCTATTAAATGTCTTTAATTTATCTACATCTTCTCTTATAAAAGATTCATGAATTTTTGTTATTTCTTTTGCAATAAGTATTTTTCTGCCTGAATAAAATTTTTTAAAACCATTTATATAAAAATTGATTTTTTTTGAAGGAATAAAAAAAATTTGAGTAAAATCATATATAGACAATGAAGTTAAAACTTTATTTAATTCATTTTCAGTTTTTGGTAAAAAACCATAGAATAAAAATTGATCTTTAAAACCTGAAACGCTTACTGCAGATGTAATAGATGATACGCCTGGAATGGGTGTTACTTGAATTTTATTTTCTATACATTCGTTCACTAAAAGCTTCCCTGGGTCAGACAATAAAGGTGTACCAGCATCTGAGATAAGTGACAAAATTTTGCCCTGTTTAACATATTCAATGATTTTTATGAGTTGTTTTTTTTCATTAAATTTATGATAGGAGACTAACTTTTTTTTTATCTTATAGTGGCTTAACAATTTAATTGAGTGTCTTGTATCCTCACAAAGAATAATGTCTGATTTTTTTAAAACCTCCAATGCCCTTATTGTGATATCATCTAAGTTTCCAATGGGAGTAGAAACAATATATAAGTGATTTGAAAATAGTTTCATTATGAAAAGTAAAATTTTATTAATAATATTTTATATAATATTTATAATAAATTCTAATCTATTAAGTGATGAAAATAATAAAACACTTAAAGTTGGTTTGTTAGCTCCTCTTTCAGGTCCTTACAGTGAGATTGGTAATTCATTACTATATTCATTGCAATTAGCTCTTGAAGAGATAAATGATAAAAATGTTACTATAATTCCCCGTGACTCCGGTTTTAATAATAAAGAAAAACTAAACACTGCAATAAATGATATGCGTTCCTCCGGTGTAAAAATAATTATAGGTCCTACAACTTATAAAGAGTTTGAAAATGTTAAAAAATATAATGATTTAATTTTCATTTCACCCTCAAATGTTGATCCTAAATTTTCTAATAATATTATTAGTATAGGTGTAAGCTTGGAGTCTCAACTTGTTGCTTTGACGGAATTTATAAAAAGTCAAAAAAAAACAAAAACAATTATCATGTATCCGAATAACCAATATTTAAGTTTGATTGAAAAAAAGATAGAAGCTTTAAACTTAAAAAATATTAGAACGTTTACTTATAGCCCTAACCCAGAAATTCTTACTGGAGAGATAGAAAAATTGACTAATTACACTCAAAGAAAAAGAAGCTTACGGTTAAGAAAAAAAATGTTTGAGGACAAGGAAGATGAACAATCAATCAAAGAACTGGAACGTTTAGATCAATTATATACTTTAGGAAATGTTAACTTTGACTCTGTGATAATCATTGATTTTGGAAACAACTTAAAAAGTGTTTTAACTTCATTAGTTTACACGGATGTAAATCAAAATAATGTTTTGTTTACTACGATCAATCAATGGTTTGATGAAAGTATATTTTATGAAAATACAATAAAAAATCTATATTATCCCTCAGTAGATTATAAGGAATTTAAAAAATATAATAATAAATATTTTAAAAAATTTAAAATATATCCTAATGAGATTACAATTTTAGCATACGATGCTCTTGGACTTATTTATTATGCTTGGAAAAAAAATGGAAAAATTAACTCGGTTAATGATTTTATATTCAAGAATAAAATAAAAGGAAAAATTGGTACTTTTAGTTTTAAAGATAAAAAAGTTATCCAAGATCTTGAAATTTATAAAGCTGAGAATAAGAAATTTATTAAATTTTAATTTTTTTTTTCAATTTTTTAAATGCAACAAATCTGTGATCCATTTTAATTTTTAAAAATTTAGGCATTTGACCAAAAGTAACTTTCTTGCCGACTGGTATAAATATCGGATCATATCCAAATCCTTTTTTTCCAATTATTTTAGTAGAAATTTTGCCATGCACTTTTCCTTCTACTGAAATTACTTTTTTATAATCATTTTTGTAAGAAAGGCTGCATATAAAAGTAGCCCGTCTATCTTTCTCGTGCTTCATTTTTTTTAATATATATCTCATTGCTTCTAGAAAACTTCCTTGTTTCTTTGCTAGTCTTGCAGAATAAATACCGGGCTTATTATTAAGAGCCTTTATACATAAACCAGAGTCATCTGATATAATTGGAAAATCTACAAATTTTGAAAAAAAATTAACTTTAAGTCTAGAGTTTGAAATAAAGCTTTTACCAGTTTCCTTTGGACTTTTAATTTTTAAAGTAATTGGTGAAATTTTTTTATATTTTTTTGGCAGCAAACAGGCAATTTCTTTAAATTTTCCGTTATTATGTGTGCCAATTAAGATTTTTTTCATTTCTAGCCTAGTAATTTAATAAGTACTCACTATATAGCAAGTTAAATGATCTTAGATAATAAAGAAAATAATATCGATGAAAATCAAGAAATCGATAAACAAAGTAATAATGAAAAAGAAGAAGTTTCTGATACTCATCAGAAAAAAGAGACTAAAGAGAAAAGTATTGAAGAGAAACTAAAGGAATCGGAAGAAAAATTATTACGATCACTTGCTGAAATTGAAAATCAAAGAAGAAGGTTTGAAAAAGAAATTAAGGACGCGTTTGAATTTGGTTCATTTAATTTTGCTAAAGAAAGTTTAGCAACTTTAGATAATCTTCAAAGAGCAAAAGAGGCGATTAAAGGTGATGAAAAACTTAAAGAAAATAAAGATTTAGACAGGTTTTTAGAAAACATTACTATAATCGAAAAAGATTTGATTACGATTTTTGAAAAAAATAATATTAAAAAAATTGAGGTTAATGGAAAAAAATTTGATCCAAATTTTCATCAAGCAATGTCTGAAATAGAAGACGGCAATATGGAACCTGGTACAATCTTGAGGGAAATACAAGCAGGATATATGTTGGGAGAAAGATTGTTAAGACCGGCCTTAGTAAGTGTTTCGAAGAAAAAATCATCTAAAGATCAAGAAAATGAAGACAAAAAAGAGCAAAAATAGCCTTGTAGATGAAGAATTAGCACCCATATAGGTAATTGAAAAGGATTTAAATAATGAGCAAAGTAATAGGAATTGATTTAGGAACAACAAATTCTTGCGTAGCTATCATGGATGGTTCGCAAGCAAAGGTTTTAGAAAATGCAGAAGGAGCAAGAACTACTCCTTCAGTTGTAGCTTTTATTGAAGGTGAAGAAAAACTTGTTGGTCAACCTGCTAAAAGACAAGCAGTAACTAATGCACAAGATACAATTTTTGCAGCCAAAAGATTAATTGGTAGATCATTCGAAGATGACACCGTAAAGAAAGATATTGGAAAAGTCCCTTTCAAAATTGTTAAATCTGAAAATAATAACGAGGCTTGGGTAGAAGGAAAAGGAAAGAAATACTCACCCTCACAAATATCTGCTTTTGTTTTACAGAAGATGAAAGAGACAGCTGAAAAATACCTAGGTCAAGCAGTTACAAAAGCTGTAATAACTGTACCAGCATATTTCAACGACGCTCAAAGACAAGCAACAAAAGATGCGGGAAAAATTGCAGGCTTAGAAGTTTTGAGAATTATAAATGAACCAACAGCAGCTGCGCTAGCCTATGGTTTAGATAAAAAGAATGGTCAAAAAATTGCAGTATATGATTTAGGCGGTGGAACATTTGATGTTTCTATACTTGAAATTGGAGACGGTGTGTTTGAAGTTAAATCAACTAATGGTGATACTTTTTTAGGTGGTGAAGATTTTGATGACGCAATAGTAACATATCTAATCGAAGAATTTAAAAAAGATAATGGGATTGATTTAAGAAATGATAAATTAGCCCTTCAAAGATTAAAAGAAGCAGCAGAAAAAGCTAAAATCGAATTATCATCCGCTGCACAAACTGAAATTAATCTTCCATTCATAACGGCAGATAAGACCGGTCCTAAACATGTAAATTTAAAGTTTACTAGGGCAAAATTAGAAGCATTAGTTTCAAATCTCATTGAAAGAACTCTAGAACCGTGCAAAACTGCTCTAAAAGACTCTGGATTTTCTGCCGCAGAAATTAATGAAGTAGTTCTAGTTGGTGGAATGACAAGAATGCCTAAAATAATCGAGACCGTTAAAAACTTTTTTGGCAAAGAACCGAACAAAAGTGTTAATCCAGACGAAGTTGTTGCAATGGGCGCTGCTATTCAAGCAGGTGTTTTACAAGGTGATGTTAAGGACGTATTGCTATTAGATGTTACTCCTTTATCACTTGGCATTGAAACTCTTGGTGGTGTTTCAACTAAATTGATTGAAAAAAATACAACGATACCAACGAAAAAGAGCCAAGTTTTCTCAACAGCAGAGGACAACCAGCCTGCTGTATCTATTAGAGTTCTTCAAGGAGAAAGAGAAATGGCATCAGATAATAAAATATTAGGTAATTTTGAACTAGTGGGGATACCTCCCGCACCAAGAGGAACGCCTCAGATTGAAGTTACATTTGATATAGATGCTAACGGTATTGTAAATGTTTCTGCAAAAGATAAAGGAACTGGTAAAGAACAAAAGATACAAATTCAGGCTTCTGGTGGTTTATCAGAGGAAGAAATAAACAAAATGGTTAAAGATGCTGAAGCTAATAAAGAAGCTGATAAGAAAAAAAGAGAGTCTGTGGATGCTAGGAACCAAGCTGATAGTTTGGTTTTCTCTACAGAAAAAAGTTTGAAAGAACATGGAGACAAAATATCTGCAGAGGAAAAGAAAGCTATAGAAAATGGTATCTCAGATCTTAAAAAATCTTTAGAGGGGTCAGATGCAGAGGATATTAAAAAGAAAACTCAAAGTTTAATTCAAGTTTCTATGAAGTTAGGTGAAGCTGTTTATAAAAGCCAACAAAAACCTGAAGCTGGTAAAGCTGATGGCACAAAAGATGCTAAACCTAATGATAAAGATAACGTAGTTGATGCTGATTTTGAAGACGTAAAAGAAAAAGAAGAAGATAAAGAAAAAAGCGCCTAAGAAAAATAAAGGAGACGTCCTGTGACTAAAAGAGATTGTTATGATGTCTTAGGTGTACCAAGATCTGCATCCAAAGACGATATTAAAAAGGCTTATAGAAAACTTGCACTAAAATATCACCCAGACAAAACAAAAGGTGATAAAACCTCAGAAGAAAAATTCAAAGAAGCTAGCGAAGCGTATCATATTCTTTCCGATGAAAAAAGAAAAGCTAACTACGATCAGTTTGGTCACGCAGCTTTTGAAGGAGCTGGAGGTGGCGGACAAGGTTTTGGAGGATTTGATACTTCATCTTTTTCAGATATTTTTGAGGATTTTTTCAGTGATTTTGGTGGAGGAGGTTCATCACGAAGATCAAGTAATAGAGGAAACGATTTAAGATATGATGTAAGTATTGATCTCGAAGAAGCTTACAAAGGTATTCAAAAAAACGTTAAGTACACAACATATAAAACTTGTTCTATTTGCTCTGGAAGCGGAGCCGCAAAAGGCTCTAAACCTGTTAGGTGTGATTATTGTTCTGGTAGAGGAAAAGTAAGAACTAACCAAGGTTTTTTTACAGTCCAACAAACTTGTCCTCAATGCAGTGGGTACGGAGAAATGGTTAATGACCCTTGCAATAAATGTAGTGGTAACGGAAAAGTGCAATCAAATGAAAATGTAACTGTAAAAATTCCAAAGGGCGTTGATGATGGCACAAGAATAAGGGTATCTGGTAAAGGAGAAGCAGGATCAAAAGGTGGATCTAATGGAGATCTATATTTATTTATATCGATAGATAATCATGATATCTTTAAAAGAGCTGACGAAAATTTGTACTATGAACTTCCGATTTCATTTACAAATGCAGCACTTGGAACTTCAGTCGAAGTACCGTCTATCGACGGTGGTAAATCTAAGATTAAAATTCCTGCTGGCACTCAGCATGGTAAACAATTTAGACTTAGAGGTAAGGGAATGCCAGTGTTAAGAGGAGGCGCTTTTGGTGATTTATATATAAGAATAAATACTCAGGTTCCAACTTCATTAACTAAAAAACAAAAAGAAATTCTTGAAGAATTTGATGAAATAGAAAGTAATAAACCAGATCCAGTAATTAAGAGTTTTTTTGAAAAGGCTAAAAAGTTTTGGAGAAATTCTTAGCAATAAATGAGCACTGATCAAATAATGTCTGCAATTTTTCTTATTGCAGTATTAATTTTAATTTTACCTGGTTTTCTTTCTACAAATTATAAATTAAAAGAATTTTTAAGAAATTTATCTATTTGGGCTATAATTACGTTAGTTATTATTGTAATCATTTATTTTATTAGTTTATGAGAAAAATAAATTTATCTATTTCTGGCTGTATGGGAAGAATGGGACAACAACTCATTAGGTCCTCAAAAAAAAATAAAAGCTTTAAATTAGTTTCTTTAACAGAAAATAGATTGATAAATAAAAAGATTGCTGGATTAAAGCCTTCTAAAAACAGCATTGATGCGTTTAAAAAATCTAATGTTATAATAGACTTCACTGTTCCTAAGTGCACACTAGAAATACTTAAAATTGCGTCTAAATTAAAAAAAAAAGTTGTTATAGGTACAACTGGGTTTTCTATAAAAGAGGAAGATTTAATAAAAAAGTTTTCTAAAAAAATTCCCATACTTAAAGCAGGTAACATGAGTTTAGGGGTAAATTTACTTATGCATTTAACTGAAATTGCATCAAGATCACTTGGAAATAATTTTTTAAGTAAAGTATATGAAGTTCATCACAAACACAAAATTGATTTTCCGTCAGGAACAGCTTTGATGCTAGGAAAAGGAATTGCTGATGGAAAAAATAAAAACTTCTATAATTTAATTGGTAAAAAATACTTAAACAAAAAATCCTTTCCTTATGCAAAGAAAATTAATTTTAACTCTGTTCGTAAAGGAGAAGTAATAGGTGAACATGAGGTAAGATTTTCTAGCGGAAAAGAAATTATAAAACTTAATCACGAGTCCTTTGATAGAGCCTTATATTCTGAAGGTGCTCTAGCAGCTGCATCATGGTTAATGTCTAAAAAAGCAGGTCTTTACTCTATGAGAGACCTTCTTAACTTTAAGTGAACAGTAAAGAAAAAGCTGAAATTATTTTAAGGATACTCAATAAAACTTATCCTAGAGTTCCAATACCGCTTAATTACAAAAATACATTTACACTTTTAGTTTCTGTATTGCTTTCAGCTCAATGCACCGATGTTAATGTAAATAATGTTACAAAAGATATTTATCCAAAATATAACAAACCAATACACTTTGTAAAACTTGGTAGAAAAAAAATTGAACGTTTAATAAAAAGAATAGGAATATTTAGAGTTAAAGCAAAAAGCATCTTCTACTTATCAAAAACATTAAATGAAAAATATAAAGGTAAAGTACCAAAAACTTATGAGGAGTTAGAGCAATTGCCTGGTGTTGGACACAAGACTGCCAGTGTTGTCATGTCACAAGGTTTTGGTTTTCCTGCTTTTCCAGTAGACACACATATTCACAGGCTAGCTCAGAGATGGGGTTTAACAAATGGCAAAAGCGTTGTTCAAACAGAAGAGGACTTAAAGAAAGTTTTTCCTAAAAAAAACTGGAACAAGCTTCATCTACAAATCATCTGGTATGGAAGAGAATACTGTAAAGCTCGAGATTGTTATGGAATAACTTGTAAAATTTGTAAAAGCTGTTATCCCAATAGAAGAAAACCTATTAAAACAAAAAAAGCTTAAATGAAAATCTTAGGAATTGGCAACGCTATCGTTGACGTAATTTGTAAAGTTGAAGATAATTTTATTACACAGAATAATTTAACAAAAAGTACGATGAAGCTTGTAGATGAAGCTGAATTTAAAAAACTATTATCTACTCTTAAAATAGAGGAAACTGTTTCAGGTGGATCTGTAGCAAACTCAATAGTAGGTCTTTCACAACTTGGAAATAAAGTAGGCTTTATAGGTAAAATAAGTGATGATGATTTAGGTAATAAATATGAAGAAGGTCTAAAAAAAGAAAATGTTCAATTCATTTATTCAAAAAAAAAAGAAGCAATTCCAACTGGTACTTGCCTAATATTAATTACACCTGACTCTGAAAGAACCATGGTAACTTTTCTAGGCACGGCAGGAAAAATTAATGAAAATGACATAGATGCAAGCGCAGTTAAGAATAGTGAAATCTTGTTTTTAGAAGGCTATCTCTGGGATGAAGGTGAGCCCAAGAAAGCTTTTGAAAAAGCAATTAATAATTCTAATAAAGTTGCAATGTCTTTATCTGACTTGTTCTGTGTAGAAAGACACAAACCTCATTTTCTAGAGTTAGTCAAAAACAAACTTAGTATCACGTTTGCTAACGAGCAAGAAATTATGTCGCTAATTAATGTTAAAAAATTTGATGAAGTAATTAATTTTGCAAAAGAAGTTAATAAATTGATTGTTGTTACCCGTGGAGAAAAAGGAGCAATTGCAATAAATAAAAATGAAATTGTAGAATGTTCTGCAAAAAAAAATCTGCAAATTAAAGACTTAACAGGTGCAGGTGACTTATTTGCAGGTGGTTTTTTACACGGTTTGATTAATAATAAATCTACTAAAGAAAGTCTAGAAACTGGAACGGAGATTTCGTCAAAAGTGATCCAGATAATAGGAGCTAGGCTTACTTGAGCAAATATTTAACAATTTTTTTTTATTTTATTTTTCTTAATGTCTCGGCTACAGAGTACTTAAAATTTAATAGTAAAGATAAAAAATTTCCAAATCACTCAGAAGTTTTAGTAGAAATTTCTTTTCCAAAAAATACCACTAAAAAATTACCAGTTATTATTACTCAACATGGTAGTACAAGAGATGGAAAGAAAATCCAGGATGGAGCTATTGATGAATATTCAAAAAGAATAATCAAAGCTGGAACTAAAGCAGGTTTTGCTGTAGCCGCGATAGATGCCTTTTATAAGAAACCAATAAAACCATCTGATAAAGGTCGATTTCCGAATGCCACTATGTATGCATCTAATTTAAGAAATATATTATTACAAGACGAAAGGTTTGATAAAAATAATTTTTTTTATACAGGCTTCAGTTATGGATCCTCACAAGTTTTAAAAACTATTGGTAAACCTTATAACGATATATTTCCGAATGCGTGGAAAGCAATTTCAGCGGCTGAGCCTGGCTGTAATACTTTTCACAATCCGATTAAAGTAAACTTTCCAGTTCTAATTATTAAAGGAGAGGAAAGTCATTATTATATGGAACCATGCAGAATTCTTGAAAAGGAAATGACAAAGGCTGGTATAAGAACAACCTTGATAAGTATTCCAAAAGCAAATCACTTTTTTAGTACAAATGGTAAAATTACAAAAGGTGTCGCAGTCAATGGTTGTAGGTACAATCCATTAGTTATAATGCCAAATGGGTCAGTAAAAATGTATG
>Ga0315330_10001854_pt1 | contig 14417 bp, 17 predicted proteins | sample M140m34915metaG_FD_203453 | JGI IMG/M metagenome (GOLD analysis project Ga0315330, IMG submission 203453) | Ammonia-oxidizing marine archaeal communities from Monterey Bay, California, United States - M1 40m 34915 | ecosystem: Environmental > Aquatic > Marine > Intertidal zone | place: USA...
AGCATTTTGCCTCCAAACCGCGAGAAGGGGTTTTTCCTTGGTTCTGGGTATGGTGGGGCGCACCGCGGATATGGGTGATCTTCCTCTCGTCCAACCGTTCGGCCAGATCGCCAGAGATATAGCTGGAGCCATTGTCCGACAGCAGACGTGGCTTAACGCGCCTGATCGCAACCTGAGGCCTGAAGTGCCAGTTCAAGAGTGTCAGTCACATCATCCGCCTTCATCGTCGTGCAGAGCTTCCAGGCAATGATGTAGCGGGAGAAGTCATCCAGGATCGTGGACAGGTAATACCAGCTCCAGCCAGTTACCTTCAGGTATGTAAAGTCGGTTTGCCACATCTCGTTCGGGATGCTCGTCTTGTCTGTAAATTCATCCGCAGCTTTGACCACAATGAAGGCCGGGCTGGTGATGAGGTCATGAGCCCTCAACAGCCGATAGACTGAAGCTTCCGAGACGAAATACCCTTTTGTATCAGCGAACCGCACGGCTAATTCCCGGAGCAACAGCTCAGCTTCCTCCAGCGCCAGATCAATGATCTGGGCCCAAATGTCGTCAGGGATGCGGTTCCAGACCCGGCCTGGCCGGGATGGCCTATCCGCCAGCACTCTAGGTCCGCCAGTCTGATACTGGTCACACCAGAGATAAAATGTAGAGCGCGGCAGACCGAGGTGCTCCAAGGTACGCCGGACCGGCAGACGTGATTGCTCGACCAGGCGCATGATCTCCAGCTTCTCCGATGGGGGATAGCTTATTTGGGATCTCCCCCATCCCCGATCATGCTTTTTTTAAGCAGCCGAAGCTCGACAGCCTGCTCAGCAACAACTTCCTTTAGCGCCCCAGCATCACGGCGAAGGCCTCTCACTTCATCCGTGACAGCCGCCCGCGCTGTATCCCCAGCCAATCAGCGCTTGCCTGCTTTTAGGAACTTTTTCGACCAGACATAATACAGGGACTGGGCTATGACCTCTCGCCGACATAGCTCACCGATGCTGCCCTCGCCCCGCAGGCCACCCAGAACAATCCAGATCTTCTATTCGGCGGAATATTGCCGGCGCGTCTCGCGGCGGATGTCCTTGACGGCACGGCTACCCGGCGTCGATAGACTATCCGATTTTGGTCCCATCTTCATTCCTCCGTCGCTGCGATGAGACCAAAACCCTCCTCTAAAATATACCCGCAATCTGTCCAATAAAACCTGACGCCGGACACCGACCTAAAGCAATTAGTCCGCTGCCTGGAGGACTGCAACATACTCTTTGGATGTCATTCCAACCCTTCCACCAAAGCGTTCTGCCATGCTGTTCACGACTGAAAGCACACCTGTATCCCAGGCTGAGCGAGCGTCGCCGATGCGAGCACTGCTCGATGCGACGGCAGCTGCGGCGATTCCCATACGCTCAGCCGCGAAGACCCGCTGAACCCCAGCATCATCCTTGCCGCGCCCCGCATCATTCAGGATCACGCCGAATAGCGGAGACTTCAGGATATATGCCGCGTTGCTAGCAAAAAGCCCACCATGAGAACCGCAGACGATAATCCGGCCAGCATCCTCATCTTCCTTGATCAGCGAGGCGGAGTCGCAGCCAAAGACTTTGCGCTTGCCAGGAACCTGATCTATCTGAAACCGGCTTTCTGGAAGGCTCGGCGCATCGCCTGACCACATCTTAGATGCAAGCATTAACTTCGCCACATCCCATGCCGCCATGCCAACCGCACATCCCGCCTGTTCGGCAGACGTATTTACCCGAGAGATAATACCGTTAGCGGCCATATCTTTGCCGTCGCCAATTCTGGCAGACATACAATCAACAACCGCGACCGGCATGCCGAAACCATCAGCCCAGTCCAATGCGCCAAATCCCGCGTCATCCAAACCACCGCTAGCATCATTCAAGATCACACCACGGCCGTGGCCTAATGATGCTAGGTATCCTGCATAAACGCCACCATGAGAAGCAGCGATCAGGACTTTGCCAAAGTCCTCAGCCTCAATTTTAGTGACGCTATCCATCACCAGAATGCGGTCATCCTGCATGGTCTCAAGCATTCACAATCGCGTCTGATATCTTTTCGGCAGACATGATTGTCGGCGCGTTCGTGTTGGCGCAGGGAACTGTTGGGAAAATCGAGGCATCGACCACCCGAAGGCCTTGGACACCCCGGACCCTGCCCTCGTTATCAGTCACTGCCATCGGGTCATCATCTCCGCCCATACGGCAGGAACACGTGGCGTGCCAAGTGCCAGTGGCGTTTGCGATCACGAACTGATCAAGCGCGTCATCATCAGCTAAAAGGTCATGAAGCGTAACGCCGCCAGTAATCACCTTCTCAATAAGCAACTTCCGCACTGGCGCCGGGCCATCCATTACTTTGCCCAGCAGCCAGGTGAGTGCCTTGTTTCGCCCGTTGATCTTGCTAACCGCGCGCACTTGTTCTGTATAGGCAGTTGGGAACGGATCAATCGCCGTGCCTTGCAGTGCATCCGATAAATACAATGCGGCGCAACGGCGGAAACCGTCTGCCAGCCGGTCGACGTCGCGGCGATCGGAGCAAAGGCCGAAATCAACCGCAGGCTCATCCCGCCAATCACGGCCCGCCAGCTTCACTTCACCGGTAGAATAGGTCCGGTTGACCCAAACCAGCATCGAGCCCATCCGCTTGCCAAGATCGTGCCAGGCAGATTTGGCAACCTGGGCGGCAAACATATCGCCAGCAGGTGCGTCGAACATATTGGAAGAAAAACGCCAGCCAATATGCATATGCCGCACATCATCGCGATGAATACGGTCTTCTTTCTTCAAATACGAAGAAAGACTTACCGAGGGATGATCTTGCAGGTTTTGGCCAACGCCCGGAAGCGCATGACGGATATCAACCCCCATTTCCCGAAGGTGACCTTCCGGACCAATGCCAGCGCGCATCAGGTGGGCGGGGGAATGGAGGGAGCCGGAGCAGATGAGCACTTCCTTGGCCGCACCATGACGTTCCATGCCTCCGCCTTTGGTGCTAGCCATCACGCCACAGGCACGCTTGCCTTCAAACAGAATTTCACCGACGTGGGTTTCAGCCATGATCCGCAAGTTCTCACGGCGTCGGGTTGGTGGGTCCAGGTAGCCAATAGCAGCAGAAACACGGCGATCGAAGGCGTTAGATATCGTCAGCGGGAAGAAGCCGTCCCGGAATTCGCCGTTCTGGTCCTCGATATAATTATATCCAGCAGCAGCCAGCCCTTTTTTGACGGCGTGGGAATGGCCAACCCATTGCTCCTCAAAAAGGCGGCGGACTGTGATCCGGCCTGAATCTCCATGCCATTCACTTTCTGGGAAATCGAGATCACGTTCCGCCTTCTTGAAGAATGGTAGGACATCATGCCAACCCCAGCCTTCAACACCCATATCGCGCCAACCATCAAAGTCCGTTGGCGCACCGCGATTAAAAAGCTGGCCATTGATTGACGATCCACCGCCCATGATGCGCGCCTGCTCATAAGAGCGCTTTGGCGGTGAGAAGCTCGGGTCGTTATGGCGCTTTGGCTGCGTTGTGACTTTGAGTTCGGTCCAATGAAAGCGCGGATCGAAATATGCCACACCTGGATAGCTGGACTGCACTTCGGTTGGGATTTCACCTTCGGGCGTATCCAGGCCAGCTTCGATCAGCAGGACTTTGTTACCCGGTTTCGCCGACAGACGGTTCGCCATAACAGACCCAGCGGACCCGCCGCCGACGATAATGTAATCCCATTCACTCATAGTGCTGACGTCCCTCTCTTACCGAACTCGGCGGATGTTCTATTTCTGAGTGGGGCGAATTTCAGTGGCACCGCCCGCTTCTTTCCAAGCTCCATATCCTCCAACAACGTGTGCAACTGGGCCAAAGCCCATGTCCTGCAGCCGCTTCGCCGAGAGTGCAGACCGTTGGCCGCCTGCGCAGAACAGCACGAACTTCTGCCCCGTGCCAAAATCGTTGCGGTAATAAGGACTTTCGGGATCCACCCAGAATTCCAGCATATCGCGCGGCGCATGCATGGCACCTGGGACATAGCCGTCGCGTTCAAGCTCACGAATATCGCGAATATCGACAAGCTGGAAGCCGTCATCATAGTGGGCCTGCACCGCATCTGACGCGGGCATATTTTCAATCTCCTCCATTGCTTCATCGCAGAGCTTCTTAACGCCTTTAGTTATTAGCATGGGGCTTATCCCTTCTTCTTTTCTGGAAGCGGCACGACATCAAATCCAGCTTCTCGCCAAGCTTTAATGCCGCCAGCCATATGGGCTATATTATCCATGCCCATATCTTGCAGGTCCTTAGCCGCCAGCGCGCTGCGCCATGCGCTTGCGCAATAAAGGACATAGGTCTTATCCGGGTCGCCAAACCAGTCCTTAAAATAGGGACTATCAGGTGCAGCCCAGAATTCCAGCATACCGCGCGGGACATGTCGGGCACTGGGCAGCATGCCTTCCCGCTTTAGCTCACGCACGTCGCGGATATCCAAGACCACCATGTTTGGATCGCTCTGGCGGGCGTGAACTTCTTCAACAGGAACTGTTTTCACCGCTGCGTCGGCATCCGCCAGTAGCGCTTTGTAGCCCTTCAATAACGCCATTTCGTGGCTCTCCTAATTCGCTTTCACTCGAAAATACTAATCCCAAGGACTCTGTAACGAAAGCACCCGTGCGCCATCGCGTTAATCCATTTGCCGGAGCTCCATTAGTCCAAGGATGACGCCAAATTAGTGGGCAAGCAAAAACCACATCTTTTGAGCAGAAGACAAGCGCGGCACGAAAATCTCATAGGCCCAACTATGACGCACTACTGCCAGGAGGCACATACTGAACCAGTATCAAGGCACTTATGCCAACGGTCACCTGATCGGCACACCATACAACGATACTCTCGACAGCAAAGCTGACGATGACGTTCTCGAAGGTCTCGGTGGCGACGACATTCTCATCGGCGGCGATGGTGACTATCAACTGTTCGGCGGTGATGGCCGTAACTGGCTCGATGGCGGTAATGGCGACAACGAAATGAATGGCGGCACCCGGCAATGACCTGATCATCGGCGATAAAGGCCATGAAATGGTCTTCGGCGAAGACGGCAATGACGAGCTTCACGGCGGCAACGGCTATGACCTCCCTGTACTGCGCCTGACGGGTGATCGAGCCAATTACGTTGATGTGCAGTCAAAAGCAGTCGGTCTGGATAACTTCATTTCAGGCAATCAGTACGGCGCTTATCACGGCCAACATTACAACTCAGGCCTTGGCCTCTCAGTCAACAATTAGAAGAACTTCGCAGTCGAGATCGACGGCGTGCGCCACAACGACCTTGACGGCCCAGGCTGGTACTTACAGCTATCTCAAGTTACCTACACGGCGGCAGAACGGCCGGGTCCAACGGATTCAGCCGTTTTGTTTTTTTGGCTTCACTGACTCTTAACACCGCCAAAGCTATGCCTGTGCTGATCTTTAATGAATTGCAGCGGAGCAGCCAGGTGCCAAGCGTCGTTCATCACATGAATGCAGATCGAAGGCCGGGAGCCGAATTCAAGGGCCGTCGCCAAAGCGATGATCCCGCGAATACCCTTTTTTCTATCACAGGCCCTTTCGCCGCTTTGACTGACCCTGTCCTTCTGTTCGAAGGCTCAAAAATTAAAAACGGCAATATTGCTGGCCTTGATACGGCGCATGACCCAGATCTCGTCGGCAACCTGCGTGAAATTGTGTTTCGTGTTCAGAAAGATAACGTCAGCGACCGCGTTGCTACCTCTACGTTGCTCAATAAGCGTGAGCGAATTTCAAGTGACCCCGTGGGGATCAACCCGCACACTCGCCATTGGAAGGGATGTTACGATCGCCGCTGGCGTGCAGGATGCTATTCGCGTGTTCAGGGAACGCTATCGGAGCTTGTTGTCTTTAGCGACAGATTGCGTTTAGGAGACAGCCGCCACGGGGAATATCCCGATGATAATGTCGATAAAGAAGTCGACCTTACCACCAAGGGGCATGACCGACTGGCCAATATGCACCAACTCGCTCGCACCTTCGCCAATCATGCAAACGCCCAGCATTTCACGGGTTTCAAGGTGGAAGATCAGCTTTAACAGCCCGGCACCGTTGCCCATAATCTGGCCGCGCGCGGTTTCCCGGTAGCTCGCCTTGCCAACCTCATATGGAATACCGGACGTCGTCAGCTCTTCTTCGCTTTTCCCAACAACCGAGATTTCCGGAATGGTGTAGAACCGCGCGGGAAGTGCGGGCTCGGCGGCGTCTTCGTCAGTGCGAGCGCATGGCATGCTGCAATCCTGCCATGCTCCATTGATGTTGATGCGAGGCTGGGGAAAGCAACGACATCACCGATTGCACCACCTCACCCAGGCGCAGAGTGACCCGATTACGCCCCATCTCATGGATCAGTGCGTCAATGATTTACTGGTCGACAAAATCAAGCAACGGCTCGCGCTTATCAATCAGCGTTACGCGCACGCCAAGCGCGTCAAATACGGTTGCATACTCATAGCCGATCACGCCGCCACCGATGATTGCGATCGTCTTTGGCAGATGCTCTGGCTCAAGAATTTCATCACTGGTGAAGACGCGTTGACCATAGAAAGGAATGCTAGGGCCCTTCGTGGATTTCGCGCCACACGTGATAATCAACTTACCTATGGTGACTTCCCTATGCGCTTGGCCGTCCCCCGTAGTCAGGCGAATTGTATGGGCATCGACAAACATCGCGTCCGCTTCACAAAGCTCAACGTCGTTAAGGTGGAGCTGGTGGCAGATGACATCTAACTCGTTGTCGATCACCCAGTCGGCCCGGAAAAGAAGTTCTGACATCGTGATGTCCGTCTTGACCGTATTTGCGGCATCATAAAACGCCGAACTCACGATATCCTGACATATACAAAGCTGCTTCAGGGAAAGTTTTGCTGGGGATTGTTCCGTGATGCAGGCAAACGCCACCAACAGACGCCATCCGTTCTGCGACAGCGACGCATCGCCCGGCCTTTGCAGCCTGAATCGCGGCGCGCTGTCCGGCAGGACCAGAGCCAATTACAAATAGGTCATAGTCATAAGGCGAAGGCTCAACCGGTGTTGTTTTGTCAGCTGTGAGCAGAATAGCAGAGTTATTAAGCTGGTTAATAAGATCCTCCAGAGCCACGGCGCCGTCTTTGCTTTCAAGCTAGTTTGGCCATGTGCGTCGACCCATCAGAATATTGATAGCTGACAACTTCTAAAGAAACGTTTTACGATGCCGTTAATGTATAATCCTCCAGCGGAGAAACAGTTCCATGTCTACAGCGCAAAATCTTGGTGATGGTGAAGCTCAAGTTACCGCCCCGCTTGCCTCATTTTCTGCAAATATTGGGCATAATGAAACGCCAGCCGACACACGCGAGGTTGCGCGCCAATGCTTGCTAGACGTTCTTGGCGTCACGCTAGCCGGTGCCAAGGAGCCTCTCGTCGAGATGCTGTCCGCAGAGGCTGAGGAAGCAGGCGGTGCCCCCCAGGCGACCGTCATCGGACGTGGCTTTAAAACATCAGCCTCACAGGCTGCGCTTGTTAACGGCAGTGCAGCCCATGCGCTCGACTATGACGATGTGCTGAGCGCCATGTCTGGCCATCCGACAGTTCCGGTCTTCCCCACCCTGTTGGCTCTCGCAGAACGGGACGGCATGTCTGGCCGGGATGTCATCACCGCATTTGTTGCCGGCGTTGAGGTTGAAGCCCGCATCGGCTTGATGATGGCGCGAGGCCATTATGCCAAAGGCTGGCATTCCACTGGCACTATCGGAACCTTTGCTTCAGCCGCCGCAGCAGGCCGCCTGCTAGGCCTGGACGAAGACACGATGGCAAAAGCGTTTGGTATCGCCGGGACCCAGGCCGCAGGCCTCAAATCCATGTTCGGCACGATGTGCAAACCGTTCCACGCTGGCAAGGCCGCGATGAATGGCATGATGGCTGCATCTCTGGCCAAGCGCGGGTTCACAACGCGCGAAGATGTATTGGATTGCGAACAAGGCTTCACCGCAACACAGTCTAATGGCGGCACGAAAACAACGGCCGCCGTCGAAGGCCTAGGCAAGGACTTTAACGCCCAGGACGTTTTGTTCAAATACCACGCGGCCTGCTACGGCGTGCATGGCCCGATTGAGGCCGCCATTAAGGCCTCTGAGCATCCAGCATTCGACCTCAAATTGATCGAACGGATTGATCTTACCGTCAACCAACATTGCATCGGCATGTGTGACATAGCCGAGCCGGTAACGGGCCTTGAAGGCAAATTCAGCATGACGCACAATGTAGCTCTGGGCCTGTTGGGCAGAGCAAACGGTGCACTCTCGCTCTACGAAGACGAACGTATGTCGGACGATGCGCCTTCTCAGCTCCGCTCAAAGGTCGCCATTAAAGGCGTCCAAGATCAAGGCCCATTTGAAGCGAAGATCGCCGTCCACCTTAAAGGCGGCATCGTCATCCAGGAGCGGTATGACGTTGAGGAGCCGGAACGAGACCTCGCCCGCCAGTGGGAAAAGCTTGAGGGCAAGTTCCGAGCGCTGGCAATACCTGTTATCGGCGCGGACAAAGCGGAAGAGGTTATCCAGCTCTGCCGGAACTTCGATAGCGCTGATGGCGTCAAACCTCTTATGGACGCCGTTCGCGGCTAACCCCGCCAATACTGACGGACTTTGTGCGCCGGGCTGAGTCAAAATGGCGCCCGGCGTTTCATTGCGCAGCGTCAGCGGATACGGCTGTAATCGAGAGGCCGAAGCAGCGCGCTCTGCATATGCTCTATCTGCGGCAGCCATTGGCTTTTGATAATATCGGACAGGCCTTTGTCGGTATCCTGAATTTCCCGCCATCTCTGCCAACTGGTGAGGTCAGGAAAATGGCGAAATTCAACTGTTCGCATGGATTTACCGTTGGTCGTGCCGTCGCCGATCAGCGTATCGAAATAGCCGATTAGCCTGGCACCATCCCGCTCAAGCGCTGGCATTACATTTTCCCGGTAGAAGGCATGATGCGCAGCACTGCCGCCGACCTTATGTCGCAAAATGCGCTGTTCGATGTAGCCGCGTGGTTGGCCACGCATGGCATCGATTGTGGGCCAATTGGTCGTAATCTTCGGCGAGCCCTCAACCAATGCCAAAATCGATGTATTGACCTCATCTAAGTGTGGATAAAGCTCTGTCTGGCGTGCCGTTGATAGGACAGCATCTGCGCGCACCTTATCCTGATGGACAGCCCAACTCGTCATGCTTTCAAACTGTCGGAGCTGCCATACCGCACTGCCAGCCTCATCCCCGATATAAACCTCCCATGCGCCGATCAGCGCTGAGCCTGCATCATCGAGCGCTTGCATGGTCGTTGATTGAAACTTCTCGTGGCGCCTCTCAAGCTTGCCTGCACGGCAAATGACGATGCGATGCTGGTAAATCAAAGGCTTTCTCCCGCCAGAACACATAGAGCTTTCGAATTAAATGACCTTATTGGTCGCGGCCTTGGATTCAGACTTGGCATCAGGGCCTGTAGTTGGTGTCTCTTTCGGCCGTTCGCCAAGCCGAGCACCGGAAGAATCTAGGAAGGCTGAGAGAGCGCGGTATTCATCCTCACGAAACGCGTCAATAGTGGCGGCAACGTCTTCACGTTCTCGGCCAAGCCCACGTAGGATGGCCCCGCCCATATGCAGGCTGGACTCCGCCACTTCGCGCACGACAACGTCAGCTCCAGCATTCCGCAGCAACGTTTGTGCTTCCTGGCCACGCGCACGGGCATAAATTGGCAGATCAGGGCGACGACGCTTTAAGGCCATAACCAAGTCGGCACCCGAATGCGCGTCTCCCATAGCCACAATAGCAAGAGGGACGGATTCAAGGCCCATCATATCAAGTGTCTTATCCCGGCCAGCATCTGCATAGAACACCGGATGGCCTGCCGCCGCAGCAGCAACCACCCGGGCCGGCGTGTGATCAATGGCAATATAGGACTCATTCGAGGCTTCGAGAACGCGCGCCAAAGTCTGCCCCGCCCGCCCATAGCCAAAGATGGCGACGTGGGATTCAGACTCAGCCGAAGCCGCCGATAGTTCTGGAAAGCCCGGTAGGCCGCGGCTCTCCAACTTCCTGTCCACCCGCGCACCAATTGCACCCAAGCCCGGTGTCAACACAAGCGACATCGCAGTTGCAAGCAATAGCACTTGCGCTTCGCCTTCGGCCAGCAACCCACCGACAAACACGATGGACGTGAGCGCAAAGGCAAACTCACCCGCTTGCGCCAAAAGCAGTCCCACATGGATCGCCATTGGCCATGAGAACCCGGCGATGAGGGCAAGAACCGCCATGACGATTGTTTTGAAGACGATAATGGCGACCGTCAGAATAATCGCGCTAAGCCAATATTCCGAAAGCGCGCTGATATCAATCAATGCGCCAATTGACATAAAAAATAAGCCTAATAATAACCCTCTGGCAGGAATAACTTCATTTTCCACTTTATGTCTAAAGCCAGACCCAGCGAGCACCATTCCAGCCAGGAAAGCACCAAGCGCCATAGAAAGGCCAGCAGATGCACCAGCCCATGCCGTCGCCAACACAATCAACAAGCTCGCTGCTGCAAAGACTTCGCGATTGTTTAGTCCGTCGATCATTTTTAGCAGTGGGCGCATCGCATACCGCCCGAACCCAATAATGCCGACGACAGCAACCAATGCCCATCCAAGAGCTATTAGAATCTCGATAGCCCCAGGCATTTCTGCCTCATCGGCGACTGCAATCAGCGGCGCTGCGGCCAACATGGGCGCTACAGCGAGGTCCTGAAAGAGCAGTGTCGAAAATACAAGACGGCCCTGGCGAGACTGCAGCGCTCCACGTTCTGCCAGCAAGCGCACGACAAACGCTGTGGAGGATAAGGACAACGCGCCACCTACCAAAAGCGACGCCTCATTCGATAATCCCATTGCGCGCGCAGCGAGGTAGAACCCTGCAGACGTCAACAGAACCTGAGCCATACCAATGCCAAAAACCTGCTTCGCCATCCGCCGCAAGCGCTGGAACGAAATCTCCAGGCCAATGGTGAACATCAGCAGGACAATTCCAAGTTCCGCCAGCTCTGCCGCCGCGCTGACTTCATGAATAAGCCCGAGCGCATGTGGCCCTATCAGCACCCCAGCCAGCAGATACCCAAGGATCGGGCTGACCCGCATGCGCAGACAAATCGGTGCCACGATGACAACAGCGCTTAAATAAATCACTGCATCACGAAGCCAAGCCAGACCTGAGTGGATATAGCCTTCCATGGCCTAATTTACATCCTTCGCTGCGAAAAGATGGGGCGGATCTGCCAGCATCGCCTGCGCTGGAATGAGGGCTAATTCAGGCAGTTGAAGCCGCGCGGTTTCAACAAAAACTGCATGAACGGCCGAGGTCGCCAGCTCCAGCGCATTCGATGGCGAGGCATCTTCCAAATACCGAGCCAGGTAAACCGAAGCGAATAGGTCTCCTGCCCCATAAGCGGGCGCGTCAACCATTGGTGCTAAAGACATGCATACGGCATCTGCAGTGACAGCCACATTTGCAATATCTGCACCGATATAAAGGCCTGTTGCAACAACAAGCTTCGCCCTGCTCTTCGCCATCAATGCCCGGGCTGCCAGCGTCGCATCGTTAGGCGTATCGACAGTCAGTCCGGTCAAATATTCAAGCTCAAATACATTTGGGATAATGATATCCGCACGGGGTAGAAGCTCCGCAGCAATGCCCTCAGCAACGCCAGAGGCCACGAAACTTCCGTGTGGCTTATCGCCAATAACGGGGTCCAGGCAGTAGAGGGCATTAGGGCGGGCCAGCCGCACACGATCAACAGCGCGCCCAACGGCCGCGGCGTTTTCGCCAGTTCCCAGATAACCACTGAGCACGGCACCTGTATGGTCAAGAAAGCCCCGCACGCCCAGGCCTTCAACCAATGCATCAATTTCAGCCGCTGCTGCTGGCCCGCCAGCGTAACCGCCATGCTTTGGATGATTAGAAAACCGCACAGTATCAATACGCATGACATCACGGCCAAGCCGCTGCATTGCGAACGCAGCGCCGGCATTGCCGACATGTCCGGCTGCCACGCTTGATTGCAGCGTTAATATAAGATCGCTTTGGTTATTTATCATTGTCGGCTTGACTTAGAGCTCTGGATGCGACGCAACTAGTGTCGTGATTGACAATGTATAACTTGGGAGCGCCCCTTTGTCCGCACCGTCCAGCAACATTCGTCCCCGTCGGAGCGTTTTATATATGCCCGCCGCCCGCGCTTCAGCCTTGGAGAAGGCAAAAACCCTGCCAGCTGACGCACTTATCTTCGATTTGGAAGACGCTGTCGCCCCAGACGCTAAGACGACCGCCCGCGATATGGCCGTCGCGACTGCTGCATCGGGCGAATACGGCCAGCGCGAAATTGCGATTCGCGCTAACGGCCTGGACACGCCCTGGGGTCAAGCGGACCTAACAGCCATCGCGCAATCCGATGCCGATGCTGCGGTCGTGCCGAAAATAGAATCAGCGGCTATGGTCCGCCAGGCGCTGGCCGTGCTGGATGGTGCCGGCGCCCCAGCCTCTATGGCGCTATGGGCGATGGTCGAAACTCCGCTCGGCGTATTGCGGGCAGAAGATATCGCCAGCGCCAGCCCGCGCCTCACCGTATTGGTCATGGGCACGTCAGACTTAGCCAATGATTTGGGCGCTGCGCATACCCCAAACCGCGCGCCCTTTATGACAAGCTTTGGACTCTGCCTCCTCGCCGCGCGCGCTCACAGCTGCGCAATCCTGGATGGCGTGCACCTTAATCTTCAGGACGGCGCGGAGTTTGCAACCCATTGCACCCAAGCCGCCCAAATGGGCTTCGACGGCAAAACATTGATCCACCCAAAACAAGTCGGCCCAGCAAATGAAGCCTTCGGTCCATCAACAGACGAAATCGCCCATGCCCGCCTGATTGTTGAGGCCTATGAAGCTGGTATCGCCGCAGGCCAAGGCGTCGTAACACTAGATGGGCAGTTGATCGAAAACCTTCATGCAGATGGTGCTCGCCGAACAATTCAGCTAGCAGACGCGATTACGGCACTTTCAGAATGAGCCAGAACAGCGTATCCCTCACTCCAAAGCGTTTTTGATAGAATTGGGGCCATGGCCAACGCATTCGCATCACAAGCCGATCTGAAAGAGAAAGAGGTGGCGTTCTCTGAACTCGCAGATGGCGGATATGGCTACACGGCTGAGGGCGACCCAAATGCTGGCGTGATCATCAGGCCGGAAAGCGTTGTGGTCTTGGAAGCTCTGGCGACACCGATCCTGGCGCAGAAGCTCATCCATGAAATTCGCAGGATCATTAATAAGCCAATCAAGCAACTGATCCTGTCTCAATACCACGCTGTGCATGTGCTCGGCGCATGCGGCTATGGCGCGTCCGAGATCATCGTGAGTGATGATACGCGCGACCTTGTGGCTGAACGCGGCCAGCAGGATTATGAGTCCGAAGCCCGTAGGTTCCCGCGTTTATTCCAGGGAATTGAAAGCGTGCCGGGCCTTACGTGGCCAACCCAGACTTTCGAGGGCGAGATGATGCTTTGGCTTGGCGACCGGGAAGTGCAAAGCCGACAGATTGGCCGCGCCCATACCAAGGGTGATACTGTCCTGTGGCTGCGCGAAGAAAAAGACATGTTTTCCGGCGTTATCGTTGAATATCACTCAGCGCTGTATTGCGGCTTTACCTATCCCCAGGACTGGGGTGCGACAATTGATGGCGTGCAAGCCGTCAACCCGGAAAAGATCGTGCCAGGCCGGGATGCGACCCTGGATACTCAAGTGCAGATTACTGAAGGTTTCCTGGGCACGCGCTCATTTGTCGATGCACTCTATAGCAGTGCAAAGGCATGTGTTGATACAGTGATGAGTCTTAACCAGACCTATAAAGAGGTCTGCAGTGCCATGAAGCCAGAATTCGGCGACTGGGTGATTTTTGATCATTGCATGCCGTTCAACGTGTCCCACGCATTCGACAAAGCCAGCGGCATCGCTGACCTACAAATCTGGACCGCTCAGCGTGACCAAGATATGTGGGATGCTTTGCAGGGATAAGCAACACCGCGGCTAGCCCGAAAATTCGAAATGCAGCATTAAACGAAACCGTTCAAAAAGAAGGCGATACCGCACGTGAATAACTCAGACTTGATGGTCAAGATCCTAAAAAATGCCGGCGTCACCCACGGCTTTGGCATTCCAAGCGGCAATGTATTGCCGTTCATCGAAGCCATGCGTGAAGGCGGCGTGGAATTCGTGCTGACGGCGCACGAAGGCTCAGCCTCTTTCGCTGCCGATTCCATGGGCCGCGTGACAGGCAAGCCAGGCCTCTGCATCGCTACGCTTGGG
>Ga0315330_10001867_pt1 | contig 14373 bp, 12 predicted proteins | sample M140m34915metaG_FD_203453 | JGI IMG/M metagenome (GOLD analysis project Ga0315330, IMG submission 203453) | Ammonia-oxidizing marine archaeal communities from Monterey Bay, California, United States - M1 40m 34915 | ecosystem: Environmental > Aquatic > Marine > Intertidal zone | place: USA...
CTCGCCATTTTCTTGTGCCTTATCCATCATAGTTCGCAGATGCCTTGGTACAAATCTTGATACAGTATGATTTTTATCTCTTAAATATTGCCTATGGAATGACATATTTCTAATTCCCTCATATTCCGCTATAATTACAGAGGCAGATTGGTATCTCCCTTTATCCTCTTTATAGTGCCAAGGAATGGGGATAATTTCTAGATTTACCTCTTTTTGAGTATTATCCATTACGGATGCTTCCTCTTTTCCAATTATTATTGGCTCAGAAGGATTCTTCATTGCCCATGCCATTGTGTCAATCAACTCTCCCGGAGTAATGTCAAAGGTATTGCATATCCTCTCTCTTGTTAGTACGTTTACAGCAGCTTTATGGCCCTCTGATTCTACAATATTAGTGAATAAAAGAGGAGGGTGTCCGTTGTCAACAGAATATTCTAACATCTCATTAATTACACTAGTTCTTTCTTCAACATTTTCAACATCATGAAGCAAGTCCCGGAATGACATATTGTTAACCAACTGCTCAATCTGTTTGAATGTTAGCAATAACAATGACATTTTATGTCAATATCAATTGACTTAAGCCTCTCATTTCTTATACCAAAGGTGGGTCGCCGAGACATCATTATAGAGGGTTATAGTTGGGTCGTGGGTTATTTTCTGGTTCGAAAATGAAGAGTGACCGTAAGAAATATAGATGGAAGGAACGCCAATTTAGAAATCGCCAATTCAAGAGGCGTTCTGGAGGAGTTTTGAAACACGATCCTTTGAAAGGTAGTACACAAGCTAAGGGAATCGTGATTGAGAAGGTAGGCTTCGAAGCAAAACAACCTAACTCTGCTATAAGAAAGGCAGTAAAAATAAGTTTGATAAGAACTGGTAATAAATTGACAGCCTTTGCTCCAGGAGACGGTGCGATTTCATTCATCGATGAGCATGACGAAGTATTGGTAGAAGGCATTGGAGGAAGTAAGGGTAGATCTTATGGTGATTTGCCTGGTGTAAGATTCAAAGTTATCAAGGTAAATGGAGTTTCTCTTGATGAAATGGTAAGGGGACGCAAAGAGAAACCCGTAAGGTAGGTGTCATGATGTCTGAAGCAGAACAAGAAGAAAAGACAATTCCTGATCCTATTGCAGGAATTGGGACAATGGTTTTTGGAAAATGGGATGCCACGGACGTCGTTTGTGATGATCCTGGCTTAGCTCCCTATATCAATTTACAAACAATAGGTACTCCACATTCTGGGGGTAGACATGCAAATGAATATTTTGGAAAGGCCAATCTTTCTATAATTGAGAGATTTATTAATAATTTAATGCGATCTGGTAAATTTTCAGGAAAGAAGCAACACTGTGCTAAAGCCTTTGAAAATGCTTTAGATACTATTAGTGAAAAGACAGGAGCAAACCCTTTACAGAATTTCATTGATGCGATTAAAGAAGCGGCACCATGTGAAGAGATAACAAGGATAAAAATGGGTGCTGTTAGCCAGCCTAAAGCTGTAGATTCTTCTCCGATGAGACGTATTGATATCGCTCTCCGAAATCTCTCTGTTGGTTGTGCTTCGGCAACTGCCAAAAGTAAAAAATCACTAACTGAAGGCATAATTTCTGAAATTACAAAAGCCGCACAGGGTGATGTTAGTTCGTACTCTGTAGCCAAGAGAGATGAAGTAGAACGCATAGCATCTTCCGCTAGATGATTTGGTTAACACACTTAAGTACTCTTCTTTGCTTCATTTATTGTTCTTTACAATCGTATTTATCAACCTTAGGCAGGTCGCCGAATCAATTGAGGTCATAATATGGGTCGTAAAGAAGATAATATTGAACGTGCAGTAGAAGTAATGCATACAAGGGAGAATATTCGAAATTTAGCAATTGCTGCCCACATAGATCATGGAAAGACCACTTTATCTGACAATCTAATTGCTGGGGCCGGTATGATGTCAGAAGATTTGGCTGGGAAATCTAGAGTTCTGGATTTTGATGACCAAGAGAGCGCTCGTGGAATTACTATTAATGCTGCCAGTGCATCTATGGTACACGATGTAGATGGTTCTGATTATTTAATTAACTTGATTGATACTCCTGGGCATGTAGACTTCGGTGGAGACGTTACTCGTGCAATGAGAGCAGTAGATGGCTGTATAATTTTGGCCTGTGCGGTTGAAGGTACGATGCCTCAGACAGAAACAGTCGTTAGACAAGCCCTCAAAGAAAAAGTAAGGCCTGTATTATTCATAAACAAAGTAGATCGATTAATCAATGAACTACAGATTGATGGCGAAGAAATGATGGCAAGATTTCAGAAAATAATTATTAAAGTTAACAAATTAATCTCAACATTCGCACCGACAGAGGATTTAGCCAAATTATGGCAAGTAGATGTTTCTAAGGGAACTGTTGCCTTTGGCTCGGCTTACTATAATTGGGGCATGTCTATTCCTTACATGGTAAAGAGTGGTATTAACATGACCCAAGTAATGGATTATTGTAAAAATGATAAGCAAAAAGAACTAGCAAAATTAGCTCCAGTCCACAGGGTTCTTTTAGATATGGCAGTAGATAAACTTCCATCTCCACTAGTGGCACAAGAATATAGAATACCTAATATTTGGCAGGGAGATTTAGATTCAGAATTTGCTAAATCAATGATTAAGTGTGACTCTTCGGGGCCATTGTCATTAATGATAGTAAAGATTTGGATGGACCCTCATGCTGGAGAGGTGGCTGTAGGAAGAGTATATTCAGGATCTATCAAGCATGGGGAATCTGTTTGGGCACTCGGTGCAGCTAAGGCAGAAAGAGTACAACAAGTTAGCATGATGGTTGGTGGCGATAGGATAGCAGTATCAGAAGTATCTGCAGGAAATATAGCCGCATTAACTGGAATAAAAAGTGCTGCTGCTGGAGTTACCATAACACGTAATCAAGATGATACTGGTTTCGAACCAATACGTCACTATTCGGAACCTGTTGTTACAGTTGCTGTCGAACCTCAGTCAATGAAAGATTTACCAAAATTTATTGATGCATTAAGAAGTTTGGCAAAAGCTGATGCTTCATTACAAGTTTCTACTAATGCTGAAACAGGTGAGGCACTTTTAGCAGGTATGGGTGAATTACACTTAGAAATTACAACTTACAGGATTGAAGAAGAACAAGGAATAAAGGTGAAAGTAAGTGAACCAATTGTGGTTTACAGGGAATCAATCGAAGGGAATAATCACGGTCGCCCATTTGAAGGAAAATCTCCAAATCGCCATAACAGATTTTATATTGAGGTTGAACCACTTCCTGAGAATGTCATCCAAGGTTTACGAGATGGAGATTTTGGGAAAGAGGGAGCAATTAGGACTAAAGATGCTAAAGAAGTTGGAAATAAATTTGCTGAATTTGGTATGGACAAGGATTTAATGCGCAAAATATATGCAATACATGGAACAAATGTTTTGGTGAATGATACTAAAGGTATACAAAACCTTCATGAAACTAGAGAGTTAATTATTGAAGGTTTTATTGATTGTTGTAAAAAAGGACCAGTAGCAGAAGAGCCATTAATGGGAGTAATGGTCAGATTAGTTGATGCAAAATTACACGAAGATGCTATTCATAGAGGTCCAGCTCAGACTATTCCTGCCGTTAGAAATTCAATGAAAGGTGCATTAATTAGAGCTAGATCGGTTATATTTGAACCAATGCAAAATATTCGTATAGATGCTCCAAATGATGTTATTGGAGGAGTTACAAGTGAACTCAACAAGCGTAGAGGAATAATTGAGGATATGCCTGTTGAGGGTGGAACGGCAAGTGTAATAGGAAAAATGCCAGTTGCTGAATCTTTCGGTTTTTCTAACAGCGTAAGAGCAGCAAGTCAAGGTAGAGCAGTTTGGAATACAGAAAATGCTGGCTATGTCCATCTACCTAGAGAATTATTCAATAAAGTTGTTGCTGAAATCAGAGAGCGAAAAGGCTTGAAAACTGATCTTCCTGGTGAAGCACAATACATGGATTGATTACTTTTTAGTTAATTCTTATTAATTGAAAATCTGTTAATTCTCTCAAAACATCTACTTCTGGAGAATTTTTTAGATTGTTTAGACACTCATGAGCAATTGAATGATGGTACATTGCCCTTTTCTTTGCATATTCAATAGAACCAGATGCATAGAGGTCATTTATTGCAGATTCTAATTCTTTTTCACTACATGGTCCATTACCAAAAACACTATTAAAATTTGAAAGATTCATTTCACTATCCATGGCATGAATCGCAATCAATGTTCTTTTACCTTGTATAATATCAGATCCTGCAGGTTTTCCTAAGGTTTTTGTATCTCCCGTGATATCGATTAAATCATCCATTAATTGAAAACATAATCCCAGATTTAAGCCCCATTTAGCCATGTTCGCCACAATATTTTGATCGGCATTAGATAATATTGCCCCAGTTCTTGCGCAAGTTTCGAACATAGCACTTGTCTTTCCTGCAATCATTGCAATATATTCTTCCTCTGAAACATAATCTCTATTTTCAAACTCTATATCTTCTTGTTGTCCTTCGGCAACCCTCCTAACCATTTCTCCAATTGCCCTAACTAAATATCGAAGATTTTCTCCAGATATTTCTGATGATTCTGCAAGAATCTCAAATCCTACTGCCAACATAGCATCACCAGCATTAATCGCAGTGGCATCATCATAAGCTACGTGTACAGCATCTAAGCCTCTTCTAATAGGATCCTGATCGATGATATCATCATGGATAAGGGTGAAATTATGGATTATCTCAATACACGCTCCTAAAGTGTAATGACCATCGTTAGCATTTCCTATTGCCTCTCCTACCAGTCTTGGTAAAATTGCCCTTAATCTTTTACCTCCACCTGAGAATAGATGAGTCATTGCACCATGCAATCTCTTTTGTTCCATTTTACTCAAACTAAACATAATTTCTTCTTCTACTTTGCTTTTATGTTCTTTTAATGCATCCATCAAACCACTTCCAGGTTTTTCCCTGTCTAGATATAATTTACCACAATCTATTATTTGCATATTTTTTATACTAATTATGTTATTTATATTGGGGTAATTTTCTTTCAAAAAATATTTCCATATCATCAAAAACCATGGCGCTATATATTCATTAGCCCACTCTCCTTCCTTCTGCATCATACTCAAAAGTTGCTCTTTATCTAGCCATCTGACTGTTTCAATTTCGTTTTCATTAATATTTATGTTGACATCACATTTGACTAATAGGACATGATCTATTTCCTTCTCAATCCAATCAGTATCCCATCTACATTGGTATTCAAATCGCCCTAATAAATTAAAATCCCAATTTTCCGTTACAGACATAGGAATCCCTAATTCCTGCTCTAGTTTCCTTCTTGCTGCATTAACTACTCCATTACCATTATCAGTATTTTCATTATCTATATCTAAAGGATGACTACAACATGCATTCGCCCATACTCCTGGAAAAGTTATTTTTTCTTTTGAACGCTGTTGAACTAGCATTTCTCCATTATTGTTGACAATTATGACGCTAAATGCACGATGCCTATGACCTTCTCCAAAATGACAATCAAGTTTACTCATAGTACCAATTACATTATCTTCTTTGTCGACTAATAAGCACATTTCTTCCATCATTTCTGACTGTGCGGGGTCATGTTTTTCCAAATGCTCAATAGCGTCTGACATATATTTCAAATGTCGCACTAGTGACTCGCCTATAATCCATCGTTATTATGGATTAATTTTAGTCCCTATTGTAGAACCTGTCCTGACAAGTTGCAATATCCTTTCTGGATTATTGCCATTGAGAAACCATACATTTTCAATTTTATTAGCTATTTCTGATGCTCTCAACAACTTTAAATCCATCCCTCCTGTAACGTCAACTTCTGAATTATGCGAAGTTCTTATCGAATCATACTTTTTCCATGTTGAAATTAAATTAGCATCCAAGTTGTCCGGTGGTTTGTCCATTACACCATCTACATCTCCTAACAAAAAAACTGTAAAATTTACTTCTGGAATTTCCATAGAGAGCCTATACATTAAATCATCCCCAGATAATATTCCGAATTCATTTTCATCATCTCTCTGCACTACATCTCCGAAACAAATCGGAATTATCTCGCCTATCTCTTTCTCAAAAATATCAATATTTCCGATAAACTCTTTCCCTGTATTCATAGCCCAAATAGAAGGCGGAAATCCCACGGAATCTAAATTAACTTTCTTTAATGAATCTATTACTTCATTATTCAATTCTTTCATATCCTCTCTTATTTGTTTCACTGCTTTAATCTGTTTTTCATATATTTCGTGATTTATTCCTTCTGAAATCTTCATTTCTTTTGATAATATATGTCCATAAGAACCAGCTCCATGTACAATAATAATTTTATATTCTTCTTCAGTTAATATTTTTATTATTTCACATACTTTATTGATCGCATCTTTATCTAAGGTTTTTGCTTTATTTTTATTTGTTATTAAACCCCCTCCAAGTTTAATTACTATTCTACCTTTAACACTCACAATTTGGTCGAAGAGGTACAAGTATTCAATACTTACATTGAATGTTGTTATCGGACAAGTTAATGTTAGATGATTGCTTGGAAGTATTATGAGTGAATCTGGTGACATTGTAAAATTTCAAAGATGGTTACAATCTCAATTATCAGAAGCAGAGAGTATTGAAGATCCAAAAGAGAAAAAAAGAAGAATTCTGAGGATAGATGCCGCATTATCAGAAACAATTTTTTTCAGAGAATTACTAGAAACGATTGATAATGTCATCGAATCGCCCTTTGTTCAAAGAGAAACGCCTGTTCGTAATAATGAAAAACATGAATTAACTCCAAAGCAAAATAATTCTTCAACTTGCTCAAAGTGCAATGGTGAAATAGATCCAGAATTAAAATTCTGTCTTCTTTGCGGAGAATACTAATTATTCCTCTTCATCGTCCCATTTTGCTCTAGCTAAAACATACTGTGGATGTTCGTTTTCTATTACAGATAAATATTCACCTTCAACCTTTTCAGTTAGATAAACAGTAACTCCTGCATGCCATATCATTTCTCCTGAGGCTACCATCCGCGCAGTGTCTACTTCTAAAATTGTAGGCAATGAGAAATGCACCTTTCCAGCTTCTGCTGCCGATCTAATTGATGCAGATAAATGAACATGAGCTCTATTGCCTGGAGTTAGTCCAACTTCGATTAGATTATCTGTTTGTTCTGGATCACAAGGAAAGTATAATGCATCTGGAATATTATCTGTAGGTAAATCTAATTCAATTTCCAAAGTATGCCCATAAGTAGCCCTTATCATTATTCCTCTTACTTCATATCTTCCTTTAGGATCAGTTTCTGCAATCGCATTGAAATGATGGGGCCTTAGCCAATGATATCTTTTTTCATCTCCCTTTTTGAATTGTCTAATTATATCTTTAATATCTACCCATCCATTAATATCCATTTCTAAATCAAATTTTTCAGGTGCATGTCTAAGTATCAAAGCTAATCTTCTAGCCATACTATTTCTTTCTCCTGTTCTCATGATGAATTTTCCTTCTGCATTGCATGCTGGGCACAAATGATCATCTGCATAATATCCGTGGTTCTGACATTCTCTAATCATATCATACTTGGCCAACTGCCTTTCTTTCATGAACCTCTCGGTAAACATACATCTTTGCTGACTTAAACCGTGAATATTATCCATTACCATCTCTTCGCAATATCATGAAGGCGGTAATAGTTGATTGGCTTCGATCACCATTCCACAGAGCGCATAAAGGAAAATTATCTAATGTAAGGCCTGATGAAATGGCTGGTTACTTGGCTAAAACTATACTGAAGAGAAATAACCTATTACCTGAACTGATTGATGACATACTAGTTGGTTGTGCATATCCTGAAGGTGAGCAAGGGTACAATATTGGACGTATAATGACATATCTTGGTGGTCTTCCAAATAGTGTACCTGGTGCAACTTTTAACAGATTATGCGGATCTTCAATGCAAGCTGTTTTATCAGCTTCAGCCAATATTGAAGTTGGTTGGGGGGAGTGTTTTCTATGCGGCGGAGTTGAATCTATGAGCCGTGTTAAGAGAAGAGGTTTCAATTGGAATCCAAATCCTAACTTAGAATTAGAATTCCCCCAAGCATACATAGGAATGGTCGAAACAGCAGAAAATATAGCCAATTTATGGAATATTTCTAGGAGTGAACAAGAAAATTTTGCTCTTCTCTCCCACAACAAAGCATCTTTCGCACAAAAATCTGGTTTTTTAGAAGAAGAAATTGTCTCAATAAATAATTCAAAAGAAGACATATATGAAGATGGATGCATAAGAGGCACTACTACATTAGAATCAATGTCTCAACTATCTCCTGTTCTTGGACCTGGTACTTCAATTACAGCGGCTACCGCTTCTCCTCTGACTGATGGCGCTTCATTCATGATTGTATGTAGTGAAAACTTTGCAAAAAGAAATAAATTAACTCCTATTGCAAGAATAGTATCTGGAGCAGTTATAGGTTGTGATCCTGAAATTATGGGGATAGGTCCAGTAGAAGCCTCAAGATTAGCCCTTAAAAGGGCAAAATGGACAATTGAAGATATAGACATTTTTGAACTAAACGAAGCCTTCTCTTCTCAAAGTATTGCTGTAATAAATGAATTAGGCATCGATATCGACAAAGTTAATGTCGATGGAGGTTCTCTTGCTATAGGTCACCCATTGGGGGCTTCTGGAATCAGAATAATAGGTAAAGCTGCATCTATATTGAATAGAACAAATGGCAATCGTGCATTAGCATCTATGTGCATTGGAGGGGGAATGGGTATAGCCATTACATTAGAAAAACCATAACTGTATATTATTTATTCATTATAGTTATTTAGCGACGCACTCTTGAAGTATATCCTATTCCGAATGACATGGTTAAAGATACAGGCGTCTCGATTAAGGGAGATTCTTTGAAAGATAAGAATATCTTGTTTGCCATTACAGGAGGTATAGCGGCTACTGAATCAGTTAAAGTTTCTAGGGAATTAAGACGTTATGGTGCTAATCTGACAATAATAATGTCAAAGGAAGCAGAGAAAATAATAACTCCTTTAGCAATATCTTGGGCTTCTAATTCAGAAGTAATTACGGGATGGAATCATGAAATGTCTCAATTGGAAGACTTTGATCTTATATTGGTAGCACCAGCAACAAGAAATACAATAGCTAAGCATATCCATGGAATTATGGATTCTCCAATAATGATGGCACTTTCTGCTGCAAGATCAAAACTAACACCTACACTCTTCATACCTTCTATGCATCAAGACTTATTTGATGATCCAGTTACTACAGAACTAGTTGCAAAATTGAATTATGAGAATTGTTTCGTTTTAACAGATACTCTGAAAGAAGGCAAAATAAAACAATTAAACCATGTAGATATTGTAGCCAAAATTTGTAATTTAGTCAATAGTTCTTTACCTAATCGTAAGAAAATTGCTATAACTTTGGGAGCCAACAGAGCACCAATTGATTCAGTAAGAGCAATACAAAATGCTTCGTCTGGAAAGACAGGATGGATTATTTCAGAATACTTGTATCGTAATGGCCATGATATCATTTGTATAGTTGGAAAAATTACAGAAAGATCAAATTTCATTTTACCTGATATAAGACTAGCTGGTAGTCCAGAAGAAATGTTGAATCAATCAATTATTTTAGCCTCAGAAGAAAAAAAACCTGACGCATGGATTCATGCTGCTGCTATTTTGGATTATTTCACAGAACCTGAAGAAGGCAAAAGATCTAGTGAGCAAGGAGATTGGGAAATTACTTTAACACAAGGTCCAAAACATATTGCCGAATTAATGCCTTTAGTAGGGGATTGTGTAAGAATTGGGTTTAAATTAGAATCAAATGTTAAAGAGGATTTTCTTATTGAAAAATCACTAAATCAAATCTCAAGATATGATTTAGATGCTGTAATAGCAAATATAAAAGAACAAATCCATGATTCTAATTATCCAAGAGCTAGAATTGTAGATAAAAACGGTTCAGTAACTAAATTACAGGATTACAAAGAATTATGCGAAGCCATAGAATCAGTCATATTGAGTTCTCGATAGGTTTTATTCCATTACATTCAAAACTGTGTCACTTCTCAGTATTTCTTATGAAAGACCAAGGAAAGGCTAAGAGAGGTATTCCGGGCAAATCTGAGTTCAATTCATGGTACCCAGCAATTGTTGAAATTGCGGATTTAGTAGACAAGAGATATCCAATCAAGGGCATGGATGTTTGGAAACCTTACGGCTGGAAAGCAATGTCGTTGATAGATTCTATCACACGTAGTGAAATGGAAAGAACTGATCATCATGAATATAGATTTCCCTTATTAGTTCCTGAAGATTTATTGGAAAAGGAAAATAGATTAGTTGCAAAATTGAAAGCTGCTAGAGATGCTGGTGTTGATCCATCTGAGTTGAGACTTGAAGAAGAAGATGCTGGCTTTAAAAAGGAGGTTTATTGGGTCAAACATGGTGGAGAAAATAAACTAGATATTCCAATGTTTCTCAGACCTACATCTGAAACTCCTATGTACAATATGTTTTCTTTGTGGATAAGAAGCCATGCCGATTTACCACTGAAAACATATCAAATTGTAAATACTTTCAGATATGAAACTAAACAAACCAGATCTTTCATTAGAGTAAGAGAGATACATTTCTTTGAAGCCCATACTGTACATAAAAATGAAGAAAACGCTACAATGCAGATAGAAGAAGATGCCAATATTGTTCAAAATATTTTAGATAAATTATGTCTTCCCAATATAATCTCGAAAAGGCCTTTGTGGGATACATTCCCTGGGGCATGGTATACTACTGCTGCAGATGTTATTATGCCAAATGGCCGAACATTACAAGTAGCCACCTATCATCATTACAGAGATCAATGGGCCAAATCTTTTGATTTATCCTATGAAGATGAAGATGGAAAAAACCAATTTTGCCATCAAACAACATTTGGAATGTCCGAACGTCTTTTGGGAGCTATTGTTGGCTTACATGGTGACGATTCAGGTTTGATACTCCCTCCTTCAGTTTCTCCAATTCAGATTATAATAATGCCTATAGCAACTCATATAACAGACGATGTGATGCTATATTCTAATAAAATTAAAGAAGAATTAGAAGAATGTGGTATAAGAACTAAAATTGATGATAGAAATATCCGTCCTGGAAATAAACATTATCATTGGGAAATAAAAGGAGTACCGATAAGATTAGAAATCGGACCTAAAGATATTTCTAAAGATCAATGTATTATTTCTTTGAGGACTGGGGGTAAAGAAATCATCCCTTTGAATAATCTAGTCCCTTCCATATTCTCTACTTTAGAATCAATATCTGAAGTTTTAAAGAATAGGGCAAAAAAATTGTTTGATGAAATGATTTTGCCATTGCCAGAATCGACTATTTTAGATGGAGTTATAACTTTTAGCGAGCCAATCGCTGAGGGTATTGTATATGAATTCCCATTTGACGGCAATGATGCCGATGCTGAATTACTGGAAAGAAAAACTGGATTGACATTACTAGGAGAATGCAATAAACCATATACAAATCAATTACCCTGCATAATTACAGGAAAATTAACAACTAAAAAACAACACCTTGCTAGGATGTACTAACTTTTTTCTTGAAGAATAGACCTATTAAGAACATTAGAGAAAATATAATTATTAATGAGATATCAAATATTTCCAAAGTTCTTGGTTCTACCCATGTATCTATTTCATGTAATCCATCCCATGATGTCCCTTTTAGCCAGACAACTTGAGTTTTCCCTTCAACACATATTTCTTTCATATTTGCAACACCTAGCGAACATAGTATTTCTCCCATGCCAATATAAATGTTAGTAATTATAGCTAATAATCCTGAAAAACCTATGAAAAAAGTCATCTTTCTTCTTTTCTTAATTATGTTTCCCTGATCTTTAATTATTGCATTTATGTCAGGAACAAATTCTGGAATTTCAACATCAGAAGAGAATGTAGTGTTTCCCTCTGTAACAGAATAAGCATCTACTTTTGGCCCTGTAATGCCCATCTCTTCTAATGCTTCTCTACCATAAATTCTCTCTGCAAGAACATAAAGATGGGGATTATTTTCTAATTCGACAGGATCTAGGGTCCCATCTAGAAGCTTCTTCATTAGCTCTGTGTCACCCATACAATACACTCTCAAGACATATCCTTCATCAAATGAACGCTTGATAGGGTCATTCTAATTCATTTACGACCTATACTCTTCTTAGCCGCTTTAACTATGTCTTCTGTAGTCATTGACATTTTTTTGAATAATTCTTCCGAATCTCCACTCTCGCCAAATATGTCCTTCACTCCAACCATTTCTATAGGAACTAGATTATTCTTCGAATTATGTTCTGCTACAGCACTACCTAATCCTCCAATAATGGAATGGTCTTCTGCCGTAACTATGCATCCACACCTTTTACTCCACATATCTATTAAATCTCCATCTAACGGTTTAATAGTATGCATATCAATTACTGCCGCATCAATTCCTTCGTTTTTCAAAATAATACTGGCATCAATTGATTTTGAAACCATCACTCCACAACTAATTATTACAACATCCTCTCCTTCTTTCAGTAAATTTCCCTTACCAATTTTTAAATTATTTTTTGTCTCATCTGTATAAGATCGTGGGACTTTATTTCTAATGGTTCTCATATACGATGGGCCTTCTAATTCTGCTACTTGTATAGTTAATTCTTCTGCAGAGATATCATCGGCAGGATGTAAAATTGTCATATTCGGTAAAGTCCGATATATTGCCAAATCTTCTATTGATTGTGCACTACTTCCATCACTTCCTGTATGTATTCCGCCATGACTTCCACAAATATGAACCTTTAAACATGGCCTAGCAATTCCATTCCTAATTTGTTCAAATCCTCTCTCGGTAAAGATTGCAAAAGTACTAGCCATAGGAATTTTGCCTGATGAGGCTAGTCCAGCTGCTACTAACATCATATTTTGTTCAGCAATTCCTAATGAAAAAGTCCTATCCGGATATTCACTTCTAAAATGACAAGATTTAGTAGATTTACCCAAATCTGCTTCTAAAACTACTATATTTGGATTGCTGGATAATTTCAGTAATGCACTTCCATAGCCATCTCTTGAAGCCCCTCCTCCAGATGGTGTACTCATGATAATTCCTCCATTGCAATCTGATATTCTTCATCGTTTGGTGCCTTACCATGGAATGATGGATTATTTTCCATGTATGATACACCTTTCCCTTTTATTGTATTGGCAATTATTGCCATTGGGCCTTTCTTGCCCTTATCTGCCCAATCAATTGCATCACATATTTCATCCATATTATGCCCATCTATCTCTCTAACCTCCCATCCAAATGATTCTATTTTCCCTCTTAAATCTCCCACTTCCATTTGTTTAGATACAAAATCATCATTTTGTATTCCATTTTTATCAACTATTAATTTTAAATTATCACTAGAATGAAAATATGCTGCCATTATAGCTTCCCATATTTGCCCTTCTTGTGTTTCTCCATCTCCTATCATCACCCAAATTTTTCTATCGCTATTGTCTAATTTAGCAGCCAATGAGCATCCTAATCCGAAGGATAGCCCCATGCCTAGACTTCCAGCAGAGAAATCAACTCCATCTGTCCATTTCATATCTACATGGCCTTGGCATACCGAACCTAGTCTTCTGAAGGACATAAAATCTTTCTCATTGATAATGCTAAATTCGTTTAAAATAGAGTAAACAGCAGGACTAGCATGTCCTTTACTCATTATAAATCGATCTCTATCTTCCCAATTCGGATTTGACGGATCTATGTTCAAAACAGTACCATATAATCCTACAATCATGTCAATTGCCGATAAAGATCCTCCCGGATGTCCTGATTGAGACTTATGAATCATTTTAATTATGTTAATTCTGCATCTTGATGCCATTTCTTCTAATTCAGTTATTCCCATATTAAACGGCATGTACTCACTTACAGTGGACGTTATGCTAAAGGCTATTGATAGTTTCCAATTTTTTGATAGATTTTTTAGACGCACATTCAAATCATCAACTATCTTAGGACAGTTAGGAGAGAGTGTCTTGGGATTGTCCTCAACAATTAACAATGAATGGCGAATTCGGCTAAAGTCTATGAATATTCCAAATTCTGTAAAAAATGATAATTTTTTGATGCACTGTCTTGAAATATTAAAGTCCGGAGGGAGAATTAGTTTATCTGATGGATTAAAA
>Ga0315330_10001871_pt1 | contig 14358 bp, 9 predicted proteins | sample M140m34915metaG_FD_203453 | JGI IMG/M metagenome (GOLD analysis project Ga0315330, IMG submission 203453) | Ammonia-oxidizing marine archaeal communities from Monterey Bay, California, United States - M1 40m 34915 | ecosystem: Environmental > Aquatic > Marine > Intertidal zone | place: USA...
TGCTCCGGCGACCTCGGGTACCTCGGCGCGCAGTGGCGTCGCAACGTGGGCAGCGCCGGTTCCGTGGCGCTGGCGGGCGACATCAGCGCGGGCAAGATGATCTTCGGCGTCGAGGGCATCGACAAGAACCGCAGGGCTGACCTCATCGACATCCTCGACATCGACGTCGACTGGAACATGATGCGGGTCAGCGACGGCCAGAGACGACGGGTGCAGATCTGCATGGGTCTCCTCAAGCCGTTCAAGGTTCTCCTCTGCGACGAGATCACCGTCGACCTCGACATCCTCGGCCGCCTGGACCTGCTCAACTTCCTGAAGGAGGAGTGCGAGCAGCGCGGTGCCACGGTGGTGTACGCCACGCACATCTTCGACGGCATGGAACCGTGGATGACCCACATCGCGTTCACCAGCGACGGCAAGCTGGTGCACGGCGGACTGAAGGAGGACGTCGGCGACTTGAAGGGCGTGAGGCACCTCCTGAGCACGGTGTACGACTGGCTGGTGGTGGACAGGACGAACAGGAAGGAACGCGAGATTGTGGAGAAGGCGAACCCCAAGCCCAAGTCCAGCCTGGAGGACCGGTTCGGATCACGACACATGGCTTACTACCGATGATTCATCGGTTCAAATTTACGTGGCCACACGCCGGGGGCGAGCGCACCCGAGACGCTTATTCATTCTTAGACCTCCACCGCGGCACGATGACGTGCCGTCGACGGAAAATTCTTTGCACGCAGTAGACTGATTGGTCGATGACACCCTATAGGACGCTTATTGCGAGTCGCTTATTTGTTCAATACGATAACGAGTTGAGTATCATTATGATTTAACTGTGTGAGATAAAGAGAGTCAACCGTATTCACAACAAGTCGCGCCGCGCCGCGCGCAATAAATCAAATCAGCCAACAACCGGGGTAGAACACGAGGTATTCGCCGCCCTCATCCAAGTGTGGAGGTCCCGACGCGCGTGCGTCGTCGCGTCTGGTCTTTCGACGCGGGCGCTTTCAACTCGGTTCCATCTTTTTCAGAGCCCAAACTTCGATTTAGTTGTTGAACCTGGCCGAGTTGCAGATGGTGACGAACGCGCCGCCGTCCAGGGACGCGCCGCCGACGAGGAACCCGTCGATGTCCTCGCATCGGGCGAGCTCCTCGCAGTTACCCGCGTTGACGGAGCCACCGTACTGAATCCTCACCGCGGACGCCACCGATGCGGACACCGCCTCCGCCATGTAAGCTCGAATGCCCGCGTGCGTCTCCTGCGCCTCCGCCGGCGTGGCAACCTTGCCGGTCCCGATGGCCCACACGGGCTCGTAGGCGATGACGACCTTCTCCCAGTCGGCGGGCGAGATGGCGTTCACGATCGCCTGCAGCTGCCTGCGGCACACGTTGAGGGTATCGCCCCGCTCGCGCTCCTCCAGAGTCTCGCCGATGCAAGCCATCACGGAGAGGCCCTTGGAGATTGCGTACGCGCACTTCTGGCCGATGAACTCGTCGGACTCGCCGATGAGGGCGCGACGTTCGGAGTGGCCGAGGATGACCCAGGGGATGTTGTTGTCCACGAGCATCTCCGCCGCGACCTCGCCCGTGTAAGCGCCGCCCTCGCCGACCCAGCAGTTCTGCGCGGAGAGCGCGTACTTGCGGTCCAAGGTGGATTGCACCCGCGGCAGGTACACCATGGGCGGGGCGCAGATGACCTCGACGTCGGCGGTGATCTCTCCCGCGTTGAGATCCTGCACCAGCTTCTGGATGCTCGCGGTGTTGCCGTTGCACTTCCAGTTGCCGCCGACCACGAAGCGGCCGGTGCCGGCCATCGTGGCGACGCATCGCCTGGAAGCCTTGGAGGAGGCTCGGCCGGAAACCTGATTGGGGATGGCGAGGGTGGCGATCGCGGAATGGTCAGTGTTTGGGTTGGGTGATCGCGAGGTAGGAGTGATCCGACGGGAACGCGGGGACGACGAAACACACGAATGTCATCGCGGGTGATCGAACGGGCCCGCGCGAGTGACGAGGTCCCCCGCGCCGCGCATCGAGACCGGGATCGGGTCCCCACGCCCGGGGGAAAATCTCGGGTGCTAGTCGCGACGCCACCCCCGGGATATTTCCTATCCTCTGGATAGAGTCGCGGGGGTTGCCGCGATTGGGGCGCGTTCGGGGGAAGACGGCGTTGACGCTCACCTGGAGGGACACCGCGGAGGGCTGCTCGACATCACAGTTGAGAGCCGCGGGGCCGGCGACGCGGCGGAGGCCGGCGAAGCGGGGAGCCGCGGCGGGAACCGCGACGGTGGAGACGCAGGACACAATCGACATGACTGGGTTTCCGGCAATCCAATGGACCGATCACGGAGTTGGTGTCGCGGTCGTCTCCTTTGTCAGAAGGCGTCGCGTGTCGACTACGGCGGTTCGCTCGGGAGCTGAACTGCTTCGAGTTGAAGTGACTGACGCGTCCCGTGGGCCCGGGGTTCGCGCGCGTGCCGAATGATGACGCCGCCGAGGGGTACCGCGACTTGACTCCAAGAAAGGTGGTTGGGTCAAGAGCGATGGGTCAGAACTCTCGGAGAGAGCGAGGGAGAGCCCCTTGTCGCGAACCGTCGGCCAATCACAGTCGAGTGGAAAAAGTTCAGACTAATCGCCCACTGGTTTGGCAAAAAGCGCAGCGAACGCCACAAAATAATTAACCGTGCGACGCGAATATCTGTCGTGACACACTCACCTGCCGCGGAAGGCCTCTCGTGTAGAATGCAGGCCGTCACCATGTCCGCGGCGACCCCGTGCCGCGCGGCTCAAGTGCACACCGCCACCTCCGGGCGCAAGACCGCGGCGCTCGTCGCCGCTCGCGCCCCCATCCGCGCGCTTCGTGCCAACGGGTACGCACCTCCAAAATATCCATCCCTCGGTTGGGTTCGCCGCAAAAAGAACAGATTTGACGGAGGCGCCCTTCCGTCTGCCGTCCCCGTCCCTTCCGTACGCCGCCCCGAACGTCCCTTCGCTGACCTCCACGTCCTTCCTCACCCATCCGTCGACGCAGTTCGCGCCACTCCGTCGTGACCGGCGCCACGTACACCGGCGGCGCGGACCTCACCCCCCGCACCTACCCCTTGGTGGGCAACCCCGCCCCCGACTTCACCGCCGAGGCTGTGCACGACCAGGAGTTCGTGGACGTGAAGCTGTCGGATTACAGGGGCAAGTACGTCATCCTGTTCTTCTACCCGCTTGACTTCACCTTCGTGTGCCCCACCGAGATCACCGCCTTCTCCGACCGATACGAAGAGTTTGCCGAGCTCAACACCGAGATCCTCGGATGTTCGGTGGACTCGCACTTCTCGCACCTGGCGTGGATCCAGACCGATCGCAACGCGGGTGGGCTCGGGGACATCGAGTACCCGCTCGTGTCCGACCTCAAACGGGAGATCTCGAAGGCGTACGACGTGCTCAGCGAAGAGGGCGTCGCGCTCCGCGGCCTTTTCATCATCGACAAGGAGGGCATTATCCAGCACTCCACCGTGAACAACCTCGCGTTTGGCCGCAGCGTGGACGAGACGTTGCGTACCCTGCAGGCGCTTCAGTACGTGCAGGAGAACCCCGACGAGGTGTGCCCCGCGGGCTGGAAGCCGGGCGACGCGACCATGAAGCCGGACCCGGAGGGTAGCAAGGAGTACTTCGCGACCATCTGAGCGAGGACACGAGAAGACACGGTGTCGGAGTCGGGACACTCATCTCCGGCGGGAGATTGGATTCGTTTGGATGATTCGGTTCAGATTCATTTGTCTCAGCGCGGACTCCGCGACGACCCGGGGATCGGCGTCGCGTCGAGCAGAGTCCGCGTTCATCATAGCTGCAGCAAGATAGAGCGTTAGATAGCGACCACGGACTGAAACAAAGTTTGTTTCGCTAAACACTAATTCGCCCGTCGGAACGATGACTATCCGCTAAACTCAACCTCGTCGCAGAACGGGCACCGCTCACGCAGGATCTCGTCCAATCTCGCCGTACCCTCGCGCCGCGGTTCTCCGTCCAGGTTCTCAAAAACCCGTCCACCCGAGAGCCTCTTTCCCAACCTTCGCCGCATCGTCGCCAAACCAATCGTCTTTGGCACTTCGAGTTTGTCCATGAGCGAAACGCATTCCGTCCGTTTCGAACGACCCAACCTAGGCACGGACGACTCCAACAGACACGTCACGTGGAAGCACATCCCGCACGGAAACACGTACATCCCGGGCAGTCGCGACGTCGCCGCCACCTCGTCCGGGTCGTACCCTGTGAACAAAACACCCGCCGTCAACCAAATTGCCCATCAGTGGAAAATAAAATAAAAAGAAACGCACCTTGACTCGCGAAGGCGTTGTACGAAAACGGCGTTTGGGACACCGCGCCGCCGCACCTGGCGCACGGCTCGTCCCAACCGATCACCGCATCTCTCGTCTCCAGTGTACTCAGCGTCCGCCTCGCGTCCTCGATCTTAGCGTTGGCCTCGGCGGTGGCGGAGTTGTGCGCGTCGACTCTTGCGTCCCTGGCGCTGAGGTCCGCCAGCACCGCGACGCGCCACTCGTCCACGGACACGACGGCGGCGGGGAAGTAAGGCAAGACGTCGTCCACGCCGAGCGTACCGTTCGACTCCTTCACCAACGCCGCGATCTTATCGACCACCCTCTTACGAACGGTAGGGTCTCTGGAGGAGCTGGACGCGCCGCACGCGCGGGACACGGCGTACGCCTCGGCGGCTATTCTCGCCGACGACGTCGGAGCCAGCTTTGGATCCGCCGGCTCGTCTTGGGGTTTAGGGTTAGGGTTTAGGCCCATCTCCTCTCCTCCATCCCCGAAGGTGTCTTCATACCGCTTGCGCAGCTCCGCGCCTTCCGCGACGTCGGCTTCGCTCACGCTCGCGCCGAAGCCCCTCACCACGACCCCAACCGCGATCTTACGCCAGATATCCCGCCGGGTCACCCCGAACCGGGCGCCCCGCGCGCCGTCCACTGCGTCCAACACGGACTTGGCCAGGGTGAGGTTGTCGGAGCGCATGGCGAGCGCGATGGCCCGATCGTGGTCGCCACGGTCGCAGTGGACGCGTATTGCCGCCTTGACCGCGCCGGCCCGTTCGCACAGATCCGCGGCGAGGAGCGGGTCGTAACGTGATACACCCGTCTGTTCGTCCCACCCGGCTCCGTCGAGGTACCGAACCAGCGCGTGTGGGTCTTTGTCGTGGCGCCGGACCAAGAGACGGAGGGTGAGGTCGTGGACCCCTCGGTCGGTGACGCGTCTTCGAGTCACCACGTGCGTCAGGTACCGCGCACCCTCCTCCATCGCGACGTCGCCCGGGTCGACCGCGACGACGAGGAGGTCAATAACGCGCGACGCGATGGCGGTCACGTCGAGCCCGTCGTCGGCGATGAACGCGTCCACGGCCGTCTTTGGGTCCAGGGTGAACAGCGCGGGGGCGTGCCTGAGACGCGTGTCCGGCGGTATCCTCGGGTTCCCAATCACCCGAGCCGCCTCCGCCGGGTCCTGCCTCACCGCCAGCCAGTGCGTCACCGCGCCGTCCCAGTCACCAAACGCCTCGCACAGGTGCGCCGCGTCGTCCATCCGTCCGCGCTGCACCAACGTCTTCCTCGCGTGGGCAAAGTCGAGACGCGCGCCGTGCTCGTGGATGAAGTGCTGCAGCGAACCGGCCGCGATGAACTCGTCCTCGCGAACGGAAGTTCCCGCCGCCGCCTCGGCCCGGGACACGTTGAGGTCCAGGAGCCACGCCGCGAGCTGACGCGCGGCGGGGTCACCGTCGGGGGCACCCTCCGCCTCGCGCAGGTCGAGCCTCCTGCGCAGGTACGTCTCCAGCGCGTCCACCTCGTTTCTATCCCTGAACATCTTCACCACGACGTCGGCGTCCACAAAGTCTCCAGCCTTGGCGTAGCACCTCGCCGCCTTGCCCGCGTCGTTCGCGGCCATCGCGCGCTCAGCCTGCGCGCAGTGCACCTCCTCCCTCTGCGCATCGGTCCTGCAGTGGCTAAGCGCCCTGGTGAAATCGTGCCTCGCCAGGTACCCGCGCCACGCGTCCTTGTCCTCGTCCTTCGCCGATATCTTAACGACGTGCCCGCGGGTGGTGATCAGGAACGAAACCCCGACGACGTCGTCCGTCGCCAAACACGCGTTGTCTCCGCAATCCTCAGCCTCCCGTTCGTTGGGGAGACCGTCGGGACCACCCGTCTCTTTCTTTCTCTCGGATCGTGCGAACGTCGTCACGACGTCGTGAGGGTTCAGTTCGGCCGCGAGGTTCCCGGTGACGGCGTTGACCGCGACGAGCCTCTTTTTGAACGCCGCGAGGACGTGGTGACGGGTCGGCGCCATCGAACGCGGCGATGAAAACTCGCTCCCGGTGCCCACCTCAACGCGCAGATCGGGCGGGAACGGAACGAGCGAGTGGTTCTGGAGCACCGTGTCCGCGGCACTCGGGTCGCAGCCGGTGACGTCCAGGTGGCCGTAGTAGACCCCGTAGTGCGGGACCAGCCACGCGACGCGGTCGGGAGAGACGCCCGCGCCGCCCCTATCGTGCGACCACGCGTGCAGCTCGGACCTGTCACGCCCGCCCATTCCGGTTGGCATGGACACGATCGGGTCGATGCCACCGCCCCGTGGACCCCTCCCGCCCGGCCCCTGGAACGTCCGCGCGAGCGTGTCACCACCCGTGAAGCACCGCAGCCGCTCCGCCGTCGCCACCAACACGGTGTAGAGTTTAGCGCCGGATGGGACGTCGGAGTCCACGACGCACGTGCGTATCCCGCGCACCGCCCGCGACTTGGGTTCGTTCACTCGTGGTGTGTCGTCGACGGTGCTGAGGTCGATCAACAGGCGGCATCCCTTGTCCGGCCGCCGTGGACCGTCCTCGCCGCACCCGGCGTCGAGCGACACCTCGTGCACGCGCCCGTCGGAGGTGCCCACCAACACGTCCCGCGCCACCCTGTCGTCGCACGCGTCAGGCCTCCACCCCAGCGCGGTCACACGCACGTGGCCCGTCGCGGGGGTATCGGCGGACCGGGGCGTGGACCCGGTGGCGTTCGAGGGTGCGGCGAGGCGCTTGGGTCGCCGCCACGAGCGCGCGTGGAAGTATCCCCAGCCCGCTCCTTCTTTATCTTTGCAGCCCGCTCCTTCTTCACAGCCCGCTCCCGCGCCGTCCCCGGCGTCCACGAGCGTCACCACGCAGTGCGCGCCCGTGGGATCGAGCCACACCGCGGACACGGCGACGGCTCGGGGCGGGTTCTGCGCCGCGGACGAGGACGTCGATACGGAGGCACCGAACGCGGAGGTCAGGCGTCCGAGCGCGTCCGAGCCGATGCCCGCGACCGACGGAGACGACGCCCCGCGACCCGAATGAACGAGCGAGGCGCAGTCCACGTCGCGCGATGTTCCGTCCGCGAAGTCGTGCACCGTGCACGTCCCCGAGCTCGTGCCCACCACCACCAGACCCCCCGCCGCGGCGGCGCACGTCGCCACCGCGCCCCGACCCGGCGCGCTCCTCGCCACGAGCTCGAGCTCGAACGTGCGCGCCGATGGGTCCTCCGACGCGTCCGTCGAGGCGGAAGGGCGAGACGACGACGACGCTGCGCCCTCCAGCGACACGCCGAGGAGCTTCGAATCGAGGCCCTCGGCGCCGCTCGCCATCTCGGTGGGCCCAACCCTCCCGTCTTCGCGCCGCCCCGCGCCTACTACGTGAGAGCGATTGTTATTCGCTGAGGAGCCAAGAGCTACGTACGAGATAAAAAACTGGTAATTTGGCTGAGATGACTGTTTGCATGTGATATTTTAAAACTCCTAACGGTAATCAGACGTCTCTCTATAAAACCATAATAGCCGTTCTTGCGAAAGCCAGCGGATGTTCGACCTTTTCGTCTGGACCTTTCGCGGACCCTTCGCCCTTGCGAAAGGACCTACAATAATTGCCATGCCCCACACTCCGAACGCGGCTTGACTGCAGGTACCTTCCGCTGATCGCTCGCGCCTCCATCCCCCAGTATCATGACGCGTGCTCGCTTCATTCTCGCGGTGCTTGTCTCCGCGTCGTTCGTCTCCCTCGTCGCCGCCGGCAGTTACGGCGGCGGAGAAAGCGACGGATTTATGGATTGTGGCAAAAGTTCCACTTGGACCATCGCCGCGGGACAAACAAAGGTATGTTGCGTATCCGGCGGCATGAACTACGTCGACAAGTTCGAATATACCACGGAACCCGTCGGTTCGTTCTCCGGGTCGTCTGACATCAAATTCACGGTGCGGGAGTCCCTCTACTCGAATACGTTTGGGTACACAAGTGACTGGACGGTCGCAGACGCGGATTGCGCCCTGGACGGGTCCGCCGGAACCTGCACAGGCGCCGCGTGCGCCGTTTCGGGAGCCAGCTCGGACGGCAAGTGCAACAAGGAGGTCGACATCGACTCCCACGACAAGGAGGATATCTGCGTCGTCGCGAACTGCACTGGCTCATCCACGTGCACGCACAAGGTGGAAATCACGTTCACCCACAATAATTGGGAATGCGACGACCCCATCAGCTGCGGCCCAGCCCCACCCCCGACCGATAACGAGGCGTGTCATTGCGTGGCCGAAACAAAAATGTATGGCAGTTGCGACGGGCTAGCAGTTCAAGCAAAGGGCAAGTGGTGCACAGAACCCGGTTGGGATCCCCTCTATGATGAGTTTTGCTGTGCGGCATCCTCAGATGACTGCTGCGAGTCCGACGGCGGCGCCGTTGCTGGCTTGGTCATCGGAATTTTCGCCGGGATCACCTTGTGCTGCGTTGCGTGCTGTTACTGTTGCAAGTGCTGTTGCTGGGCCCCCAAGGCTACAACAGTCGTCCATCACCACCCCGGAGTCATGGTTGCCGGCCAACCTGGAGTCGTGATGCAGGGCCAACCGGTCTACACCACCACCGCGACGGTGTTGCCGAAGTGAGTTTTTATCACACTGTACACATCGGTCCCCGCAGGCGCCGAACAGATTGCATTGACGTTTATTGTACATTGAAAGCAGCCAGCTACTTTAAAGGTGTTGTTTTGGTTTGAAGCATCGGTCTTTGCCAGTGAAGTGTAGATGTAAACTTGTAATTACAACGAAGATTCAACGCTCATCATGTGCGCCAGGAGGTCTCCAGCAGGAGACCATCACTAGCGTGGAGGACCATCCCTGGGGACCAAAACTTGGCGTCGAGGGCCGTCCATGACTAGCGTGGAGGACCGTCCCTGGGGACCAAAACTGGCGTCGAGGGCCGTCCGTCCCTGGAGCTCACCTTCTTAAACGTAGCCGGCGCTGCCGGGCATGGGTTTGAGACCCTTCCAGCCGCAGCAGCAGAACGGGAACATGAGAAGGAAAGTAAGGATTTTGAAGACCATACCGATCGTGCCGAACAGGGCGCCCATGGCAACTGAGTCGCAGAGGTCTTTGTGATCAACTTTGTAAATGCCGTCTGTGGCGTTGCACCACCCGGTGACGATGGCGTAGAAAAGAACACAGTACACGGACAAACACGCAGCGATTAACATGATCACCGCGTTGAGCATAGCCCCGGTTCGCGTCCAGTAGCTGCGTGGGGTGCAGCAAAGCTGCCCGGTGAAGTTAGCTGTAACGACGAGGGCCAAAGCAGCCGGTACCACTGCCCATACAAAGAGTACCGGCAAGTACTTCGACATCACGAAGCCAACGGCGACATTGGCCACTTCGACGCAGGAGTGCAATCCGGTGTAAATTCGGAGCCTGTACATGAACACGGTCTGCTCCTGTTGCTTTACCGGGGCGCCGCCAGTCATTGGGGCGGCAGGTGCGGGAGCTTTAGTGGCCATTTGAACGGATATGAAAGGTGTGGCGTGAGCGTGCGCGTTGCAAGCGCGTGTCGTTCTGGGCAGAAAACCTACGATTTTGGTTCTACACCTTCCGGGAGTTTGGTTCTACCGCTGTCTTTCAAAGGTCGGTTTTGTTTCCAAATCCGGCATCACGTTTTTTCAGCAGCACTAAATGCTGAGTTATAAACCATAGCGAGATAGTGCGACCCCTGTGCGACCCTTCAAAAACCTTCCAATTCCGTTGACCATTTTTCCAGATTAGCAAGCAAGGCGCGGCTTCTGTTCAATCCCGGCTGGCCAGGCCAGCGGGTCCTCCGCGTGAGCTCTCCCGCGTGGCTCGCCCGAGAAAAAAGCAACAACATCTTTTTCGCCCCTGGACGCCCCCTCGAGGCACACTCCTCGAGGCACGACCGGCACCGATCCTAGAACCCTTCGATGTTCCCCGGATCTCGACGCTCGCGTCGCGACCGTGTGAGTTGGACGCTCGTGTTGGGCGTCCTCCTCTTGAACGTCCCGTCGTCCGTCGCGCGTTCGTCCCAGGCCTCGTCGGGGCAGGTTCTTCTCGTCGACGACCGCGCGGGGAAGCTTCGGCTGCAGGACGCCGACCGGTGCGTCGACCCGGGTTCGGACGACGACGCGGGTTCGTATTGCGTCCTTCACCCGGAGGATATCGCCGCGGTGATCTCCACGGTGGCGCACGCGCCTCCACCCTCCGCGGGAATCACCAAGGCGACGTCCGCGAAGCTCAACGCGCTGCTCGCGAACGAGGCGATCTTGCACGATCCGGGCGCGACGGTCGTCTATCGCGTCAGGGGCGCGGCGGATGGGACCCGAACGACGATCCACTCGGCACTCGAGACGGGAACCAAAGGGTCGGGGGCGGTGATCCACTCGCGGGACGTGGGAAGCGCGTCGGCGTGCGACGCGGCGTGGAACGTGCTCACCGTGGATTCCATCACGGAGGGTTCCACCAACGCGCTGGTCCACGACCGGTGCGGCGGCGACGGCGACGGGCTCAACGTCGACGAGGGCGTGCTCGAGAAGGTCGCGGCACTCGCGGGGGCGACGCTGGTGACCCTGGACGTGAACGACGGCGGTGGATGGGGTTTCAGGTTCGACGATCTCGGCGGCGATCTCGGCGTCGGCGTAGTCGTCAAGCCGTGGCACCCGGGGACGGCGAGCGGCGGCGGACAGCTGGCGGCGGACAGCTGGCGGTGGCGTCTCTCGAGGGAACTGGCGTGCCTGCTCCGACTTCCCACCCCCGAGGCTCGTGTCCCGCCGTACTACGTCGAGCTGAGAAGCGCGGGTCTCGCGGCGAGCGTCCACGGCGTGGGTTCGCCCGAGCACGTCGCCGTCTCGAGGCTGGTCTTCGCGGCTGTGGGCTCGCAGTCGACGCTTGGCGCGGGGGCGGCGAAGGCTGACAATGCCGAGATATCTCCCGACAAGGCGGACACCGTCGTCTCCATCGTGATCGCGTGTGACGACGAGACGGTGGACCCGACTGAGCTCGGGCGGGGATCGCGGGCGCGAAGGAGGTTGGCGGAGGAGGCGGAGACGGCTCAGATGTTCCGCCGCATGACCACGGCGACGGTGACGGGCGTGCTCCTGTTCGTCGCGGTTTTCGTCGGGATCTTGGCGATGGGTACGATGACGTTCCCGAGGGACTGCGTGCTGTGGCCCTCGGACAAGACGACGATGAAGTTCGATTGAAGAAGTTTGCGCCGATAGCACGACGATACGCACGTACGATGTTTTGAGTACAAATAACGACTGTGTCCAAAGTTTCGTTCTATTTGCCCAGTCTATTTGTCCAGTGAGCCTAATCGTGATTACAAAAGTCTGACTCGATCGTTAAGTAGCAGACTCGATCGTTAAGATACGGTATGGGTATTGAGTCATAATTTGCGTCAGACGGCCGAGCAAAGATTTCAAACTACATCCCAGCAAATAAAATCATCGTGATCTCGTCCCATCGCCAATCGCGCGAGCATTGTTTCCAACGAATCGCGTTTGGACAATTACAACTCGTTTTGCCCATACGGTGGGAGCATTTGCGTATTACAAGTGAAAGGCCTAAGCTGTCCTCCTCCACTGTCACGACTCACGCTGTTTTCTTTCTCGACGCGGGCTTGCTCAGCGCGAACATCATCGCCAGCGCGCCGAGCAGGTTGACCACGCCCAGGATCAGCAAGCCGGGCTCGGTGAACACGCCGCACGCGACCATGAACAGAAACGATAAAAATATAAACACCCGTCCCGCCACCGTGGACAGGTAGAACGCCCTCGCGCCCAGACCCCTGGCGTCGCCGTACGCGGTGCCCACGTAGTACACCCCGAATGCCACGCACAGCACGCCGAACACCCTGATCCAACCCTCCGTGATGGCCTGCACGTTGAACAGGAGGGAGAACACCTGGTCGGGGAAGACCATCAGCGCCACGCCCGCCGCGGCGATGTAGATCCCGGTGATGTACGCAGCCTTCCTCACCGCGGCGGAGGTGACGCGTTGGGACTTGGCGAGGCCCACGTCGGCCCTGCGCGACAGTTCGGCGGCGGCGGAGCTCGCGGGCTGGACGATGAGTCTCTGTCGCGACGCCGGATCCACCGAGGCTGACTCCGGGACGCCCGACGCCTTCAGCACCGGGTCACCGTCCGCGCCCCTCTTGACGTTGCCCTTGACGCTGCCGATCTGTAAGGAGGACGGGCGCATGTCCAGCGCGGATACCTTGGCCTTGTAGTCGCCGCCCTGACCGGCGATGACGCTGCCCCGCAAGGAACCCCAGACGAACACATCCCCGCCCGCGACGATGGACGAATCGGCGTCGACGTCTCCCATGACCACGATGGTGCCGGGGTGGCGCACGGTGGACGAACGGACGTTGCGCTTGACGTACAGCGGTGGGATCTTCTGCAAGGGTAGCTTGGACGAGCCCACGCCGGGGGAATCCGAGCCGGACTCGGCCTCCGCGACCACGGTCCCGCCGGTTCGGGGATGGAACGGCGTGGAAACGCGCTGGACGCGATCCCGCGGCCGTGGCTTTTCGAGCCGTGCGCCGAGGAAGCGCGGCTGGCTCGGGGTCGACGCGCGTGCCGCGACGGACGCGGGTACGACGCCCGCGGCCATCAAACCGTGGCCTTGCATGGCACACGGTAGCAGCCTCGGCGCTGCTGCGTGCCCCAAACTGAGTCCGGGAAAACGGTCATGATGATTTCCGAGATCTTTTTTGGCGAAGGAGAACATCGGTGCCGTCTATCGTCTGGGCAGAGCGCGGGTGCACCATGGCTCAAGGCGGAGAAGCCTCCGCCCTGGAGCACGTGTCTCACGTGCTCGCATGCCTGGTGCATAGGCACTCGTTCTTCGAGGACGAGGAAGCTCCCCCGAGGTGCGTGCGACACCCCCGACGCCCCGGCCCTCCCATCTCGAATCAATTAATTGCGCCCCTCGGAATTGTCGTTATCAAATGCCCGCCTGACCTCCGACCCATCAACAGGCTACGAACGGGCGCCGTGCCCGAGGATGTGGTGCGCCGCGTGAGACGACTGGACGCCGAGTCCGTCAAGGGTGAGCTCGCGCGCCTCCGCAGGTGGCTACCCTCCTTCGTCGCGGACGGGGACAGGCCGGTCGCATGGGGGGAGATCGCCGATTGCCTCGCGTGCGCCCTGGACGCCCTCCCGCAGGACGCGGCAGGCGCGCGCGCGTACGCCCGACGATTCTCCGTGCTGGTCCTCTCCGACGCCATCAATAACCCCCCGGTGCCCGAACCACACGTGCACGCGTACTACGAACGCGCGGGGCTCAAGTCGAGGCACGCGGCTTCGCTCCTGGTGGCGTCCACGGAGGGCGGCGACGCGAGCGCCGCAGCCGCGCTCGCCACCCTCGTCGCCGCGGGTCACGTCACCGCCTCTGCCGCCGCGTTACTCGCGGGACTACGGGGCGTGGACGACTGGTCACGGAGGAACGCGCTGCTCAACGTCGTCGCGGGGTGGCGGTGGGCGGGTACCGACGAAGCGGACACGCGGAGGGGCGACGAGGCCCGCGACGCCGTGGGTCGTGCGGTGCGGTTCGCGCTGGACGAGATGGCCGAACCGGCGCAACGCGGGGAGCAGCGGCGATCGATGGCGAGTGCGCTGTCCGCCATGCTGTGGTCGCTGTGGGAGAGCCAGGGAAGCGACCGGACTTTGGACGGAATGTTCCCGCTGCTCGAGGAGATTGGCGAGTTGGCGACGGTGTGGAAGGAAAAGGCCAACGCGGCGGCGGAGTCCGCGCGACTGCTGCAGGCGGTGGTCGCACTCATGCGGAGGTGGCGCGGGGAGACGCCGCTGCCCGACCCGCCGACCGCCGGTGTCGAAATCCGGGGTAAGAACAAGGACGAAAAGGACAAAAAAGGCGAGCCCGAGGAGCCGCCGGAGGAGGAGACGAAGGTCGAGGAGGTGGACGAGGAGACCAAGGAACTGAGACGAAGGTTTGAGAAGGAGGCTCGGTTCCGTCGCGAGCTCAAAGCCGCGCTGCTTTCGGGTATCGACGGCGCCAAGGACGACGCGA
>Ga0315330_10001872_pt1 | contig 14357 bp, 9 predicted proteins | sample M140m34915metaG_FD_203453 | JGI IMG/M metagenome (GOLD analysis project Ga0315330, IMG submission 203453) | Ammonia-oxidizing marine archaeal communities from Monterey Bay, California, United States - M1 40m 34915 | ecosystem: Environmental > Aquatic > Marine > Intertidal zone | place: USA...
CTCTTAACCCACTGCACCATATTGAAAAACAGATTGGTGAAGTGCTCTATGTACATCGGGGCATGGGCCGTGTGCAAGCTCGCCAAAGAACCCTGGAGCTGCTGGAACTCGTCGGTCTGCAACGTGCTGAGGAGCGCCTGCGCGCCTACCCCCACGAACTATCGGGTGGGCAACGGCAGCGGGTCATGATTGCCATGGCACTTGCCAATGAGCCAGATCTGCTGATCGCCGATGAGCCGACGACCGCACTGGATGTCACCGTGCAGGCGCAGATCCTAAAGCTGCTCGATGAGTTAAAAGAGCGTCTGAATATGGCGTTGCTGCTCATTACACACGACCTTGGCGTGGTTCGAAAAATGTCAGACCGAATCTGTGTCATGACCGATGGCCATATGGTCGAACAAGGTCGCACCGAAGCAATCTTTGCCAACCCTCAACACGAATACACCCGACACCTGATCGCCGCCGAACCCAGTGGCGAGCCCGTAGCAGCAAATCCAGATTCACAGGTTGTCATGCAGGCAGAAGAGCTGAGCGTTGACTTCAATCTGGCAAAGGGAATGTTCGCGCGAACTAGGACTTTGCGAGCCGTGAACCAGGTGTCTCTTAAAATTCGCGAGGGACAAACTCTGGGTATTGTTGGAGAATCCGGCTCAGGTAAAACCACTTTGGCAAGAGCACTGGTCAAACTGACCGGCTATACGGGTAACGTCATCATTGGTGAGACACCTATACACGACCTCAAAACCAGCGAAATACGATCCTTGCGTGACCAATTTCAGATCGTCTTCCAAGACCCCTATGGCAGCCTGCCACCTCGACTCTCGGCACATCAGATTATTGAAGCCGGCCTGAATATCCACCAACCTGAACTATCTCCGGCCGAGCGACGAGCACTCGTGACTGAAGTGCTGATCGAAGTCGGACTCGATCCTCAACTTCAGGACCGATACCCCCATGAGTTCTCCGGCGGCCAGCGACAGCGAATCGCCCTTGCCAGAGCCATCATTTTGCGTCCAAAAATCATCGTGCTGGATGAACCTACGTCGGCGCTGGATGTTTCAGTTCAGGCCCAGGTGGTCGATCTACTTCGTGATCTGCAGAGAAAGCACAACCTGGCCTATCTGTTTATTAGTCATGATCTGAAAGTGGTACGCGCACTCGCGCATGAACTGATCGTTATGAAAGACGGTGTCATCATCGAACAAGGGCCGTCCGAGGAATTGTTTACTTGCCCGGCGACTGATTACACCAAAGCGCTAATGGCGGCGGCCTTTGACCTGGAAACAGTCGGTTGAGCCCCACTTGGCACCGTTTTCCATAATTTCTTTAAGCCAGTTCGTAAGTTCGTAGTTGTCACCATATCGCGCCATTTCGACAATAAATCTCCAGACATCGGGCGGCCTACTATCAAAGAAAGATCAGCACCTTGATCGAACAGATACCCGATTATTTTTCTGTTGCCGTGGGTGAAGGCTGCCTGACTGACAAACAGCATTGCGCTGTCCATACTTGATTGACGGTCCAGCGATGGGGTCCTACGACTTGTTTAAGTGCACCAAGGTTTTCTAGAAGATTAATCTGTTAATTAGTTCTGTAACTCAACAAACGTTCGGTAAGATCCTTCCGGAATGGCCATCAGCTGCTCATGACTGCCTTGTTCACGAATTTCTCCGTCTTCAAGAAACAAGATTCGGTTTGAACGTCGGATGGTTGAAAGTCGATGTGCGATGATGATGACGAGCTTTTCTTTGGCAGCCTCTTCCAGTGCCGCCATCAGATAGCTTTCTGTCTCAGGATCAAGTGCCGAGGTCGGCTCGTCAAGGATCAGGATGGGTGTATCGCGAAGCAGTCCCCGGGCGATTGAGATCCGTTGTTTCTGGCCAACCGACAATTTGCTGCTGGTGGTACCCAGGAGAGTGTCATAGCCATCGGCCAGCTCACTGATAAAATCATCGATACCAACCAGTCGAGCCACCCGTTTGACTTCGTCCATCCTCGCGTCGGGCCTACCGAAACGAATGTTATCGGCAATAGATTCGGGAAGGGTTTCCGTTTCCTGAAAGACGTAAGTAATCTGATTACGCAGACTATCGATGGACAAAGCGTTGACGTCCTTACCGTCAATTCGTACCTGACCTTCACTCGCCCGATGGTAGCGCGGTATTAGGTAGGCCAGGGTAGTTTTACCAGCCCCTGTTGAACCCGCCAGTGCAACTATTTCGCCCAACTTGGCTTCGAAAGAAACATGTTTCAAAGCGCGCCGACCATCTGGATATTCAAAGCCAGCTTCATGAAAAGTGACTCCATCTTCGACAGCAGCCAGAACCTCGTGACCAAGCTCCTTTTCGTCCTCCATGTCTAACATGGAAAAAACCCGACGAGCTCTGGCGATTGGTTCCTGCAGGGCGACCCACAGCCCTCCAATTGAGTGTGCGGGTTTACTCATGGCCATGAAGTAACCGAGCACAACTGCATAGTCACCAGGCGTCATTTCTCCTGAGATAACCAGACCCAACATGTATAACATGAAACCCCAGTAAAGAAACTTACCCGCTGTGTCTCCCAGCTTGCTGACAACGTGAATGGCAAGTGCAAGAAAACGTTCTCTTCTGAAAGCGTTTGCGCTCTTCACTCCAAACCGCTCCTTTTCAATCTGGTTTACACCGAGACTTTGCACTGCCTGGATGTTGTCCATTCCCTCTTCAGTCACGCTGACGAACACCGTACCCGCGGCGACGTTTGCCTGAGTACGACGGCGGATCATACGGGCAAACGGGAAGGTGACCATGACGAACACTGGCATTGCACCGACGGCTAACCAGACAACAAGAGGGGAATCCGGATAAGCGCTGAGCATCGTAAAGGCGGCAACGCTGAATGTAACAAGACCCCAGGTTGTGACCTGTAAAACCATCCGAATCACATCAGGCAACGCTTTGACGTCGTGCATCGTCCGAAAGACCGAATCTCCGATCGGCTGGTTGTCGAGTTGGGTCATGGACAGTCTTCGCATGCTTTCAAAAAGGCGAGAGCGTGCCATGTGCAACAGTGAATGTTGCATCCGTGCTTCAAGCAGATCGTGTACGTACCCAAAGATCACCCGTGCGCTAACACCAATTACCGTCCACAATGACAGCCAGAGTAAAATGGTGATAGCTGACGAGCCGACAAGAAAATCAATGACAGGCAACAAAAAAGTCGGATAACCTTTTCCATCATCCGGGATGGGCAAACCGAGCACAACATGATCAACCAGCACTTTACCCGCCCATGGAGCAACAGCAGTGCCCACGGCTGTCATCACCCACTCCATCGATAACACAACCGCGAATCGGTGCCAGTAATAACGCAGAAGCAACAGACAACGCCAGATAAGAGTTGACGCCTCCCGGTAATCAATGTCCGTTCTGGTATCGACCAAACTTGCCTGCTTATCGAGCTCACGCTCATCCTCGCGAAGCTGATCGAACGAGAATGGGGCCTGGTCTTCCTCAGTGAAACTGTCAGCCATCATGAGCCCCCACGCCCCGGGACTCCGCCAACACAAACGCCCGGTACCGGCCGTCCTCAATTTGCATGAGTCTGTCGTGGTCGTCATTTTCAGCCACCTGACCGCCTTCGAGATAGGCAATGTTGTCCGATTGACGAATCGTCGAGATGCGGTGGGTGATCAGAAAAATGGCACGTTGATCCTGTCTTGCCCACGCGCTCAGATTTCTCAGGACGTTCCTCTCCGTTTCAGCATCGAGTGCAGCAGTCGGCTCGTCCAGGACCAGTATCGGCGCTCGCCGTATTACGGCTCTGGCAATGGAAAGTCGTTGCTGCTGTCCGGTTGATAAGCGACTGCCCCGATCACCCAGCATGGTTTCAAGACCGTGTGGAAGTTTTTCGGCAAGATCAGCGAGACAGGCGATTCTTAAAGCCTCTTCAACTTGCTCATCACTCGCATCTGGCACGGCATAGCAAATGTTCTGCCTGACGCTCATGCCAAACAGTACATTTTCCTGTAACGCGATGGCGATGTGGCTGCGCAATGAATCAACCGAAAACTCACGTATATCCCGGCTGTCTATCGTAATAGAACCCCGATCTGGATCGTAAAGCCGCAAAAGAAGGCTCATCAAGGTTGATTTGCCAGCCCCAGATGGACCCACGATGGCTGTAATCGTCCCCGGTACCGCTCTCAGTTCAACGCCGTTCAACACGGGGCGGTCAGCAGAATAGGCAAACGCAACCTGGTTAAATCGAATCTCCTCGTTAAAACCCGAAAATGGCACAGCATCCTCTCGATCGGTGACTTCCGGTTCCATATCGAGGATGTCGAATACTCGCTTCAGCCCCATCGCAACATCCTGCGCCCACCCCCAGGTTTTCAGGACTTCACCTAGGGAGCCGATAGATGCCTCGAAACGTTCACTGGCCCAACGAAAAGCGGACAGATTCCAGACCACAAAGGACAGGCCTGCCAGCGCAATCAATTCTGTGGCAAAAGTCGGCTCACTGCCGTTAACCCAGTAAGCCATTAGGAAAAATCCGGCGAAGATAAAAAGCTCTGAATAGGTATCAACGGCAACTCCGACTCTCAGCCCCAATCGAACGTGTCTGTATTCAGCGTTGAAAGCGACCATCGAATCCCGCTCAAATTGATCCTGAAAACGACCACCTGCCTGATAGGCTTTACTTAATCTGATGGCACGAAAAGACTCCTGTACTCTCGAAGTCAGGTCCGCATTCGCCATCCGATCAACCAGCGACCGGGTCCGGTAATGTGGCATCGCCCAGCGCGCAAGAAACAGTGTTGGCACCAGAACAAAGACGATCAACAAACCAATGATCGGTGACAAGATGGCGATGAAAGCGAGCGCTGCGACAACATTAATCAGCATGACACTCAGTTCAGACACTACCTTCAAGACAAAGGTTACGGTTTCAGAATCAGACTGAATTCGCCAGATAGAGTCACCAACCCGATGATCCGCATGATGGCGTAATGACAATCGGTGCCATCGATCAACCAGCGCGAGTCTCAGGTCATGATTGATGCGCTGGAATATCCATATGATGTAGTACTGCAATCCGACTTCAAGCGGTATGAGCAGGATAAACCAGAGAAACTCCACCTTGACCGGTGCCCAGCGCAGCTCCATACGCTGGTCTGCAGTCAAGCTGACGGTCTGCTCCTGGGAGAATTCAGGATAGCCAATAATCGCAGCTAGACCTGGCATGAGTGGTTCATTCTGCAACAATGACTGATTGACAATCTCAGCCAGAAGCAGCGCGACTAACATAAAGCCAAGCCCCTGAATCACTTGCAGGAGAGCGTAATAAATCAGGTGGGTACTGACTCTTACGCGGTACCTGAGGCTTCCGTGATCGAATCCAATCTGTACGACCCAGCCCATAAAACACGTCAGCGTGAGCGCAGCCGTGTATATACTGTAAGCAGATTCTTCAACCAGAACGACGGACACCAGGTTGGCCAGCAAAACTGCAATCAACAAAACGACCAGTGATCCGCCCTGCAGTCTGCCACTAAAAAAGGGCAACACCCAGACACAGAAGACAATGACGGCAATCAATGCGAATAATAGATTGAAGGGATAGATGAAACTGACTGGAACAAAACCAAGATAGGGCGCAATCAGTGCGAGCAAGGTCACCAGCACCGGCATGTAGACAAAACTGTAACCGCGTTCGCCAACCAGTTCAGCGACGCCGTCTTCAACGCCTGTGTCAGGCTGCCACCAGCGACCGAGTACCTGCGGACAAAGATACGGCCAACTCCGCGCCAGAATCCGAATCACAACAGAGAAACCACTGGTGTCATCCCCTGCGGACATGTCCCGGTTTTTCGGAATCGGCTCTCCTTCTCCGTAAAAGGGTACGGTGTCAGCGAGCTGCTGGGAGCGGGTGACCGTTTCTATTTCCAAGTACCGACCTTAAATGACTATCTGCTGAATGCAGATTGGACAGAACACAACTTGCCAGTGTCTGTTGATCTGAACAAGGCAACCGCTGCAGCAGTCACCCATAATTTGGGGGAATATCGAGTCCCAACAATACACTCTGTCTATGGGACGGGTTACATTCTTGCCTATATCAAGCAGGGGAATGCCATTGACGAAAGAAGCTGAAGTTCTGGCCGCAATGCAAGCGCATATAGCAGCCAGAATTAGTGGTGACGTCGATACCGTCATTAATTCGTACTCAGAAGACTGGGTTGATAGTAAAGGCTCGAATAAGGCCTCACTGCGAGACGGCCATCTCGTTTTTACGACCGGCGCTATCGAAGCTGAGGTGGCCATTAATCTGGATGATGCAGAGATTATTGTTGAAGGCAGCCAGGCAAACATCGCTCCTGTGGTGATCGACACTGAGAAAGGCAGAATCACCTACGGCTACAAACTAAGAAAAGAAGCCGATGCCATCTGGCGTCTGATCTATACCCAGACACTGGATTGGGAACCTTTCCCCATGGATGAAGCAACTCAGGCCATGAAGACCGAAATCGACAATCAGGCGATGGCAGTCCGGGCCCATCGAGAAAGACTGTTGAATGACCCGTGGCGGCCAGGCTACCACTTCACAGTCCCCGAGGGTATCGCGGTGCCATTCGATCCTAACGGTGCGATTTACTGGCAAGGTCGATACCACCTCTTCTACATCTTTCAAGACAAAAGAACCGGCAGAAAGTCGGATCATTGGGGTCACGTTTCGAGCACGGACCTGTTCCACTGGCATCATCACCCCACCGGTTTGCTGGAAGGCATGTACAGCGGCAATTGCTTCTTAAACGAAGACGATGTGCCAACCATGTGTTACCACCAGGTTGATCAGGGTAACGCACTGGCAGTTGCCGTCGATGATGACCTTAATGAGTGGTGCAAACTCGATTCCAATCCGATCACACCACAAACCTCAATAGGTGACCCACACCATGGAAAATACCGATCCTGGGATCCATTCGGATGGTATGACGGTCAGAACTACTACGCTATCTTTGGTGGCGAACATCCGGCAATCGCCAAGTCAGAAAAGATTGATGGTGAATGGCGATATGTAGGTGGTTTATTTGCCCACGGTATTGATGGGGTTTCTCTCGATGAAGACGTGTCCTGTGCCGAACTGTTTAGACTCGGTGACAAGGATGTGCTGCTTTGCATCAGCCACCGTATGGGTTGTCGCTACTACATCGGTGAGTGGAAGAATGAACAGTTTTACCCGGAGTCTCACGCCCAGATGAGCTGGGTCGACAATACATTTTTTGCTCCGGAGAGCCTGCAGGATGATAAAGGTCGTCGCATTATGTGGTCGTGGTTACTCGATTTCAGGCAGTTCGGCGTCAGGCTGGAACAAGGATGGTCTGGCACCATGAGTCTGCCGCGTGTCCTCTGGCTGGAGGATAACGGAATGCGAATGGAAGTGCCGAAGGAGATTGAAGCACTGCGGTATAGACCTTACCACCTCGACAATATCTCGCTGTCAGCGGATGAACAACTCACGATCGATGAAGTCAGCGGCAATAGTCTGGAACTCATCATTGACTTAGAATCCGAGGCGATCGAATACGGGGTCAAGGTGTGCGTTTCACCAGATGGTGAAGAGCAGACGGTGATTTCATACGACTACATCGAGGCCACCCTGAAGGTTGATACTCATCATTCCGGGCCAGAAGATTCACCGAAGGCCATCGAATGCGCGCCCTTTCAGCTGGGAGAAAATGAGGCGCTCCAACTACGGGTTTTTATCGATAAGTCGGTCGTCGAAGTATTCGCCAACGAACGTCAGGCAATCATGCGAAGAATTTATCCTGCAAGACGAGACAGTTTGGGCGTCCAGTTGTTCTCAAACGGTGGCACCACGACAGCAAACCTAAAGTCCTGGCACATCTCACCGTCGAACCCGTACTGACTACCCTTCCTAACAGCCCTACTGACAACAGAGTCAGGTGGGTTCCCGCATTGGCTGACTGGTGGCGTCAAGATCCCCGGTTTTACTCGCATAATCCCAGCGTGCAGACATCAAATATTGCATCGCAAGCTTCATTGCCTGTGGATCATCCATTTGCTGCAGGGCTTCGATACTCCAGCCCCGGACATGGTGATGCCAGTGAGAAAGATTCCGGCTGACCCGATCAACAACGGTATCAGATTTAGCCTTACTGCCGAGTCGGGCCAGGGCAAGTGTCGCATTACGGACAACGACGGCATCTTCATCGATCAGAGCGTTCTCCAATGCTGCGAGGACCCTGGCAGTGGTAGGTTCCTCGGCTTGGCTAACAAAGCCAAGTGCTTCAATGGCGGTACGTCGCACTCCCACGTCGCTACTGGCCGCAAGAGCAGTTAGTACAGGCGCTGCGTCACTCGCTTCAAGGCCAATATCGCCGATGACATCTATGATCCTTGCCTGCAGAGCCGGGTCGGCGCCTTCGAGCTTCGCCAGCAATCTGGGTATAGCATCACCACCGGCGCGCACTAGGCCATACCCGGCAATGGATCTGACCTCAAGGTTATCGGAGAGAAACTTTTCCAACAGCACCTCAAACCCTTCTGAAATCGATCCAAGTTTATAGGCGGCGCTGATTGCCAGTTTGTCGTCTTGGTCATCAAGCAGCTCGGACAGCTCTCCAGTTGATCGTGGCGACACTGGAGAATCGTTAGTTCCCAGATGCCAGGCCCACAAATGTTTCCATATCGGAGTCTGGCAGTCATTCTCACCGCCAAGCCAGACAGGATCACGATGATTCCAGCTGGGGGTCGTCGGCTCCTCGTTGCGACAGAAGACAAACTTCACCATATGCCGCTGCTTGCCAGTCAGGTTCGCTGAATAGCGGCCGTGGACGATATCGAAGTGAACGATAGATATGGTACCGGCATCACCAACCAATGGAATTTTGGCATCTTCCCAAGGAGCGCTGGTTGCCTCTATTTTTTCGACCAGATCCGGATATCGAACTCTGAACTCGCTTTCCGTTTCGGCGTAGCGTTTAAACCGGTTCTTACCCTCGAAGGCGGTCGCGTCCATCGACTGCCGGATTTGTTCCAAGATCTCTGCACGCAACTGGTCACCGTGTTTCTTCAATCGGTCAACGTCACGCCTCGACACATACTGGCTACGCGGCACTATACCGGTCGGCCCCATCTCAACCGGCGTATCCTGAGGATAGTAGAGCAACATGGCAAAACGGGTCTTGTGATAGCGCCGTAAGCCGTCGATGGCATGGTGCGAATGGTTGTCACTGTCTTTGTGCAACGGCTGAGCACCGTCTGGAAAATTGACGTGGTCATGCCTGTGAAAGTGCAGGTAATAATCAGGCCCGAGTATTGACGTCAGCGCGCCTACAACCTGCGGCTCATTCAACATCAATCGAAGATCCGGTACGCAAGGCAACAAGTTGTTATGACCGAGCGGTCCGGTTTCATCAAGCGGCTCCAGGCCCTCATACATTCGCGCGTGATAGGCATCGGGCAGCTCAGATTTAAGCTGGGTGTAACCCTCAATGATGAAGCGTTGCATTGCTTCATCATTGAGCAGGTATTGTGATGAATCATTCATGCCTTATCCTCATAATAGTCGGCTACACGGGTCACCGCGTGCCGGTACTTCACGTAGACTTCTTCGTAAGACTGGACGGACCCAGCGTCTGGCTGACAACAACCTTCAACATCTTTTTCCAGATGATCTGCTGTCAAACTGGCGATATCGACGCCATCCAGCATCTCAAGTGCCTGCAACGCTGCGCCAAGTGCAGCGCCCTCTTCCGTCTTTAGCACTGTGACTGGGGTATTACAAACATCTGCAATCATCTGACGCCAGCAAGGACTCTTCGCACCACCACCAGTCAGTACGATTTCCGTTGCTCTAATTCCCAGTCTAGTGAGCTCGCTCAGCCCGAATCGCAAACTGAAGGTGGTTCCTTCGACGGCGGAACGCAGAAAGTTTTCCGGTCGCATGTTGTTGCTGTCCATTCCAAAAACGCTGGCTTTAGCGGAAGGTAAATTGGGTGTACGTTCACCGTTGAAAAAAGGCACAGTGATCAACCCGCGTGCTCCAATTTCGGAGCCAAGTATCTGGGACTCAAATGCGGCCAACTCAATATTCAATAGATCCCGAGTCAGTTCTGTTGCGACGGTGCAATTCATCGTACAGACGAGGGGCAGCCAGCCTCCGGTCGACGAACAGAACCCAGCAATATTGCCGCTAGCGTCAACAACCGGTGAATCAGAGTGAGCAAAAACGGTTCCCGAGGTGCCAAGACTCATCGTGACAATGTCGGCGGTGACATTTCCCGTTCCGATAGCACCCATCATGTTGTCACCTCCGCCAATAGATACCGGAATGCCCACGGGAAGTCCCAGTTCATCTGCAACCCTCGGCAGAATAGTTCCAATCGCTTGGTTATTTTTTACTACGTCTGGCAGACAATCGCCCAGATCTCTTTCAGGATCGATTGCGTGCAGCATTGCTCTGGACCATTCACGGCGGCGAACATCAAGAAAGCCTGTGCCCGAGGCATCACCTGCCTCCATACAGCGCTCTCCAGTCAGGTAATAATTTACATAGTCGTGAGGCAAGAGCACGCAATCCATACTTGCATAGAGCTCAGGGTATTCCCGACGAAACCAGCGGATCTTCGACGCGGTATAACCCGGCAGGATAGGATTACCGACTTCTGCAATACTGGCCTCGATACCACCGTATGACGACATAATTTCATCGCATTCGGCGCCTGTTGATGTATCGCACCAGAGTTTGACGGGAGCCAGGACGATGCCGTTTTTATCAATAGGGACAAAGCCGTGTTGCTGGGCAGAAACACCAATGGCTGCGATGGCCTCTCGAGAGCTCTGATTTAGACTCGCCAATGCAACTTTTAACGCATCGATCCACCACTTGGCGTTCTGTTCTGCAACGCCGTCAATGGTTTGATGCAAAGCCAGCGGCGAACTTGCGGTATCTAAACAGGTCCGAGATTCTGCGTCATAGGCGACCACCTTGACGCTCTGAGTACCAACATCGATACCTAGGGCAACGGACATCTAGCGCTTACCCTCTGAATTATGCAGCAAAGCCTGGAAGTCTGAAGCTTCCGGTGCTATCAGCGAAATGGTCTTCTCGTTACAAACGGCTTTAATCTCTAAATCCATCTAAATCCTCGCGGACATGACGCTTTCCACTGAACTATTGGCAGTTATGATCTGCCGAGCTCAGCTCATAATCAACAACCCTCGGCTGGGAAATTCACCCATATATCTGGGTGAAGACCGGTCTCGCGAAGATAATTTCGCCGTGCGATCACTACTTCTCATATATAATTTTTTTTAACTGCTAAGGACTCACGCTGAACTCCTCAAATGAAGATCATTAACAACACAATATCGAGTGGTCTCAATGAGATTGTTCTGTTTCCTTTCGATGACTATGCCATGCCACTTCAACGAGGCGTTCAACTCAGCTTGAAGAGCTACCAGGGTGGCAGTGACAGAACTCGTATCGTCCTTGCGCCAGGCGATGAAGGCACCCACGACAGTGAACACATTGCCTACTACGGAACGGTGAAAAAGGTCGGTGACGAATACTGGATGTGGTACCTCGGTCAGGGCCCGGTCCAAATGGAAGACGAAAGCACACCCTGGTTTCAGCGCGTCTGCCTGGCCAAAAGCAAAGACGGTTATAACTGGAAGCGTCCAATCCTTGACCTTGTGGAATATAATGGCAGCCGAGCTAACAATCTCGTCGATATGGGTCCAGACATGGGTCATGTCTCCGCCTGCGTCGTTTTTTATGAACCTGATGACCCAGCACCCAACCGCCGTTTCAAAATGGCATTCGCCGATCTTCGCTATCGTAATCAGTTAGCCGTTGCCTTCAGCGCCGACGGTTTGAGCTGGACAGAATCTTCAAATAATCCAGTGGGCCCGTGGTTCGAAATGGCTGGAGGGACCAGAGTTGACGATGCTTACTTTTTGGCAGGTCAGGGAGGAATGCATATAAAAGACTCAGCTCGCCAATTCGCTGTCCACACTTCCTACGACTTCGAAAACTGGAGCCTCGCTTCAACTCTAGGCATGCAACGCTCTAATGGCACCCCTGCTACCAATGGGTTTGCCAAAAACGAATCAGCACAAATCCATCTGGGTGCTGGTTTATGGAACAGAGGTAACGTCATTCTCGGATTCTATGGCATGTGGAATGGTCATTCATCCAATGATCGAAGGATGGTTAATATGAATCTGGGAATAGTTGTGAGCCACGATGCCCAACACTTCAGGGAACCGATTGCCAACTTCCCAATAGTTTCTGCGGCCGAAGACGGCTGGAAGCCGCTGCCAGATGGTCCCGATTTAAAAAAATTTCCCGCAATCATGCAGGGGCAGGGCTTCGAAAATATTGGTGATGAAACTTTATTCTGGTATACCCCATGGCCTGAGCAGAAAAGTGATGGCGTTCGGGTAGCGGTTTGGCCTCGCGACCGACTCGGCTATTTTCAGGCATACAGCCACGGACCTCTACCCCCTGGTGATGCAGAACCCGCGCACGTCGTTTCTGCCCCGATTGACCTGGAAGGTCAAACTGCTCGCCTGTGCTTGAATCTCGATAAACCCCACGAGCATTGCGGTATCTCCGCAGAGATCCTGGATGAGCGATTTACACCCATTCAAGGCCACACTCGTACTGACTGCCTACCGATGAAAAAGGCAGGGTTAAACGAACCTGTGAGCTGGAAGAGTACTGACATCATCAGCCATAAAGGCGGCCGAATTCGCATACGCATTAACTTTACCGGCGTTCGATTTGAGGATCTGCATCTGTATGCCATTTATCTTCAAGCCATCACTTGATCATACTAAAAACCAGCTTCAGTCGAACTGCAGACCACCATTCATATCGATTATCTCCCCAGTGATAAAACCCGACAAAGGAGATGCCAAAAACCGAACCGTATGTGCCACCTCTTCCGGTGTACAGAATCTTTTTACAGGCAAAAATTCCAATGTGGTGCTGCGCTGTTCTTCAGTCAATTGTTCACTGACCATCGGGGTCATCACATAACAAGGCGCGATGCCATTAACCGTAATCCCCTGATCGGCGAATTCTCGGGCAATGGAAAATGTCAGAGACACCATCCCTCCCTTCGACGCCGTGTAGGCAGTACCCGCCGTGATCCCACCGGCCTTCCAGGCAAATGACGTAATATTGATGATGCGACCGAAGCCTTTTTCGCACATGTGGGGTATAACCGCCTGGCTCCAATATAACGCGCTGTCCAGATTCACTGACATGACATGGCGCCACTCCGCCGGATCCGTACTCAGAAGTTTATTGTTGGACAGAATCCCCGCACAATTGACAAGAACATCTATTTGCGCAAATTGCCTGACAATGGACTCATGCTCTTTCGCTACAGCTTCTGCATCGCTGACATCAACTGCTGAAACAAATGTATCAGTTGCCAGAGACGACGCCAGTGCCTCGATCCCCTCTGCATCCCGGTCCACCAAAACCAAATGAAGACCCTCTGCTGCTAGCCGCTGACAGATTGCACGGCCAATGCCGCCGCAGGCACCTGTCACCAGCGCGACCCTCCCTGCCAGGTTGTCGTCCATAATATCCATAAACTCACTAGCCTAAATTTACTCGCCTTCATTGTAGATCTTTCGACAATGAATACTAATCCAGTTTGGCCGAAATTTTGGGGGAAGACTGATGGTGTTTCGTTAGTCAAAAGCGACTGAATGGGTGTTGTCGTTTAAAATCGAGCGCAATGAACGTTAAAACGCAAAAAGCAGCCCGGCGCTCCGAGCGCTATCTCCTTTTAGACGATCGAGTTGTTGCCAGTTCATCCAACCTGGAACTGCGAGTAGGCGCAATTCAAAAGCATGCCGCTAATCCCCTTTTTATTGAAGACAAACCTTGGGAAAAGCGGTTCGACAACCTTTACGGCAATGTCATCTTCGATGAGAACGAGCAACTTTATAAGTGCTGGTATAGCCCATTTATTATCTCCAATCGCTGTTATCCGGGAATGCCACTTGAAGAGCGACGTCGAATGCCCTATCGCGGACTAAAAAATATGGAAATGGGTGTCTGTTACGCCGTATCCAGCGACGGGCTCAACTGGGAGAAACCAGATCTCAATCTAGTGGAGTATGATGGGGACACCGTTAATAATCTTGTTTGGCGAGGCCCTCACGGTGCGGGCATTTTTTTCGACAAAGATGAACCCGACCCTCAACGAAGATACAAGTGTATCTTCCAGGGTTTACATACCAGTCACTCTCCCGACGGCCTGACCTGGTCTGAACCAGTCAAGCTCGAATCCGACTCCGCCGGAGACACTCACAACAATGCCA
>Ga0315330_10001874_pt1 | contig 14355 bp, 10 predicted proteins | sample M140m34915metaG_FD_203453 | JGI IMG/M metagenome (GOLD analysis project Ga0315330, IMG submission 203453) | Ammonia-oxidizing marine archaeal communities from Monterey Bay, California, United States - M1 40m 34915 | ecosystem: Environmental > Aquatic > Marine > Intertidal zone | place: USA...
GATGGTGCTTGGAGTGCCACCGTTCCGGCCACGATGGACTTGGAACGTGGAGACCACACCATCACGATACTGTTTGAAGGAACACAAGCCCACTTGCCGGCCGATGCTGAGAACGCTGTTCGTGTTTGGTCCGACGTGACCATCAACGTGGACGCTGCCACACGGTCATCGGTTGTAACCCGGTCAGATGGTGTGTTTGAACCGGTTTTCTATTCCGGTTCAATACAAGAAGTCGGCGGTTCGGGAGAAGTCTTCGAGAATTTGCTCCTTTCCATCGGCAACGGTTCCGACTGCGAGAGTGGCCGTGAAGGAGCACGTTGTTTCCCAACCAGTTCCGTTTCGTGGTCGAACGGCAATTACTCACTGAGCGCAACGGCTCCCTTCTGGCTTGATGTGGGTTCGCAATACTTCTTCCTTGACATGGCCCGAAACGACACCCTCTACCTCAATGCTGCCAGCATCAGTCAGACGGTGTTTGTTCAAGTGGATGCCGTCATTACCGTCGATCTCTATGAGGTCGTCGAAGATGAACAAGAGGTGGTTGGCGGAAGCATAACGGTCATTGCCGAAGACACTGGAAACGGAATTCTTGGCATTGATGTGGTCGTCTATCTTTACGATGCCAACCAATCACAACTTGCCAACCGTGGGGCACAGACCGTTGATGACGGCAAAGCCACCTTCGTGTTTGACGCAGACCCGCCGTACGGCGATGTCGATGTTTGGGGTCAATTGACCATGGACATTATCGTCAACGACCCACGCCTCTCTGCCCAAAGCATTCAGGCGTTTGAGACTCTGCGGAGTGAAGGCTTCGCCCCGCAATACGAGTTTACAGCGGAACAAACGGACACGCCTTGGTGGTCCTATCTGGTGGTGCTCATCCTTGCGGCTCTTGTCGCCGGTGGCGTTGTCATGTACCGTCGAAAGAAGGTCGCTGATGACCTGCTGAAGGACGCTGCTGAAGTCTTTGCCTACACGGCGGAATTGTTGGCAGCGGGAGATGCTGTTCGAGAAGCCATCTTTACCTGCTACCAAGACCTCTGTGGTCTATTGCAACAACGTGGCTTCCTACGAAGGGATTTCGAGACCGTTCGGGAGTTTGAATTCGCTATCCGCCAGGCTCTCCAGGGAGTCTCAGAGGATGCGCTCACCGCTCTTGACAACACCTTCGAAATGGCTCGGTACAGTCGAGAAGAGATGGGTGCGCAGCACCAAGAAGTAGCGGTGCAAGCCTTGACTCGAATGAGTGGCGAAATCGCTCAGATCCAAGCGATACCAAACCGATGATGTTCACCAGCGAAGGCTGAGTCTTCCGTGGCTGAAGTCAGCGGATAAGGTGCCAGCAGCCTCGGTGGGCAATGGGAATTCACGAACCAAGTTCGGACCTTCGGGGTCCTCGATGGCGAGCTTGACCAAGGTCGCTTCTTCGGTGTGTTTCACATGAAGTTGAATGGCTTCTTCTGTGGTCCCAAGAAGGGGGATGCTCAGTCCGTCAGGGTTCATTCGTCCATTGATGCCTTGAACGACCCAAGCAAGGGCACGTTCGGGATGAATCTCTGCCAATCCTGTCTCGGGGAGCATTCCTGCAGTGACCAACACTTCGGTATGACGCTGTCGGACTTCAGCAAGATGTGGAGAAGAGGTCTCAAAATCGGCTTGGAGGCTTGCTGCATCTGCTTGCAATCCGTCAAGCACAGGTGTTTCTCCTCCTTCGGAAGGGGTTTCCTCCGAGCTTATTTCCAAGACTTCCCATTCGACCATGCAGTTTTGGAACGGCCGAGCCCACATGAACCTTCGGACGGGGTTCAATCAGTTTCCAACGTGTGGTCAGGATGGATTTTCGCAAAAAACCGCCGAGCAAAACGCCGAGTCGAATCGTCATCGCTCGCCTCGTTCATCCGTAAATCGCTGGGGAAACAGCCCGCATACGTGCGTTCGGTGACTCGGCGATCCAGCAGGAGGATGAGCGCTCGGTCACCAATGGAACGAATTGGCCGGCCCATGGCCTGAAGAATGGCGTTGACGGCGGGTTGAGAAACAGTGTAGCGCCAGGCGAGATTCCTGCCAAACCGTTCTTCGGCATAGGTCTTCAAGGCCTTGGATAGCACTGAGGGGGGTGAATTTGGGATGCCGATGCAAGCCACGGCGTCGAGGGCTCCGCTATGGTAGTCTACGCCCTCCGAAAGGCGGGCCCCAAATACACCTGCGAGGAGGATTTTGCGTCCATTTCGCTTTTCCTCCAGTAATGTGTCAACCACTTGGTCCAAGTCTTGTTTGGTCCACTCTCGACTCTCTGCCATGACTCGAGCTCCACTGAAATGTCCTTCCAACACCACCTCGTTCAACATGGCGTAGGAGGGTGCAAAGACCGCAACATTTCCCGGTGCGCCGTCGATAAGTGCTTGAATGTGAGCTCGAATATTTTGAGTGTTCTGTGGACCTCGTTCAGTGTATTTGGTGGTGACATTGTTGGCCACGACCACCGGTCTACGCATGGCGGCGAAGGGAGAGGGATACGCAACGGAAGTAGTTCGTGCCTGTGGGAGGGCCAGGATGTTGGCGTACATGCTTGGAGGGTACAAGGTTCCAGACATGAGAATGGCGCCAGCGGACTGTTCAAACACCGGTTTTGATACCAGGCCTGGGTCAAGAAGATGCGTCGTGATGCGTCCATCTTTTCCCTTTGTGTCGTACACCATCGTCAGGGCTGGTGTTGAACCGAATTTAATCATGCAATCAAGGATCTCCGCAACTTTGTGGGCGTTTGGCTCCATTGGATTCCCATCGTCACCCGCTTCCATGTCAACATCAACACTGGCGAGGACGTCTCGGAGTTGATGGATACGAACCGCCACGTCAACTTCAGGGTGTTTTGAGTTGGTTGGCCCGAGTTGTTGTTGCCCGGCTTTTCCCTCAACGGTGTCGCACGCTCGATGGAACACACTCAGAACATCGTCGACGCGCACCTCCGCCTCCTCATCCTGTCCCTGCAAGCCTCGGAGGTATTGGCTGAAGAGTGCATCAAAACCTCCCCTTGATGCTTTGAGAACTTCAAAAGCCCACGACGCAAGTCCATGTGTGAGTGAGAGGGCTTCGCCACCAGGTGCTTTGCTGGCTTGAGCGAGGACACCTGCAAACTCCTCCAGTTCAATTTGGGTGTTTCGAATCATGGTCCGAGTCAAACGCTTCTCGAGGGTCATTCTTATCCGGCCGGGTAGGTTGTGAGCTTCATCAACCACGATGATAATGTCTTCAAGCGAGAGGTCCATCGCTTTGAGGCTTGAATCACGAACTCCATCATCGAACAGGTGGTTGTAATCTCCCACGAAGACATCGGCTCCACTGACCGCTTCCCTCGCCGCTTTCCACGGACATGTTTGTGCTGGTTCACCGTGAGCGGTATGGGTTCGACTGATGTCGACCAATTCATCCACGTGCAAAGGGTGGGCAAGAATCCTTTCTTTCAAACCCGGGGCAGAAGTGATCCATGGTTTGCACGAACGGGTTTTTCGTGCTTGGCTGCAAAGCAACGAAAAGACCAGAGGTGATTCTTTGGCAAAGGGTTGAACGCACATGCCTGCTTGTCCGACCATGTCCACCAATCGAACCGGCATCATCCCCTGTCGTCGTTGATTGATTCTCCGGACCGTATCGACGACAATTCGGTGTTGAGTCTGTCGCGATGTAAGAAAAAATACGGTTTTTTTCTGTGGGGCTTGGCTGGCTACTTCGAGGGCAGAGGCGAGCGAAGCTGCGGTTTTACCGATTCCAGTGGGTGCCGCAGCGAGATGGAATCCCCCTCGCTCCAACGCCTTAATCCCATCTTGAATCATTTCAAGTTGACCTGGACGAGGGGTGGTGTGAGCGAGAAAGGGATATGTGGCGGTATCCACATTGACTTCTCCCTCGTTCATAACGCTCATACCACGGCGACCCTCCTAAAGGATTGGCATGAAGGTCACAGGTTTCACTGGTCTTGGTCAATGTGCCCAGATATGTGGGGGCTGGGCACGGGGAACCACCGCATCAACTGACGGGGGTGGAATCTGGGCCTCCCTGTCCGTCGTCCAGGGAGGCGTGTGGGGGTGTTTGGTTTTGGGAACCAAGGCCAAGACGTGCACGACGGGCACGCTGATACAGCGAGACAAAACTCTGCAAGACAGGCCGGTCTTGCGGAGTTCCAAGGGTGGCATCACCTAGGTTGTAGCCTGAGTTTTGCCAATTCATCCCATCCCCTCCAGTCTCTCACCAATTCATTCTTGGTATTCGCTGCGTCGTATCGTTCCTTCTCTGGACGCCTCCAGAGCGGAATCGAAGGTGCTTGAGACCGCTTCTAATTCAGCAGCGGCCTTTCTCATGTACAACTTGAGCCCTTCTTGGGCGGCAATCGCAGGGGTTGTGCCCTGGAGCTCGTACAATTTTCCAAGTTGCAATTGATCATTACGTCCAAGAGGAATTCGAACGCTCTTCATTCCTTGAAGAAGCGGTTGATTGTGAAGGAATTCCTGGATGGCCAAGCGCACAACGTCAGACCGACTTCGGGCCCCATCCATGCCGATGCGGGCATCGAGCAAAGCCAAGTCCTCCTCAGTGATTCTGAGTGAGACGGCACTGGTGGGCTGGGTCATCCGGGTTCCTCCTGTAGATGTAGGTCATGACTGGCGCCATATAAATGTATCTGATATGATGACAATTTGTCATGACCTGTATTACAAGACGAAATGGTGGACTACGCCCCAGCGAGCGAAGTTTCAAGGACGAGGCGCTCTCAAGACGGTTCATGACGCTGGTTCCAACCCGTGGACTCTTCCTTTACCTCGAAACGCTACGTGTGGCCTTTGATGACCAAATTGTCACCGACGACGAAGCTCAAATTCTGCACATCCTGGCTCAAGCACTGGGGGTCGCACCCGCTGACACGGCGGAATGCCGTTCCATCGTCGCAGGCGATGCCTCCTCTCCGTTTGATGAAGAAAGTGAATTTGCAACCCATCAGATGGGCGATGCCACCACCTACCAATCGGCCCTCATCGCCGCCCTTGATGATGACATCATCAGTGAAGACGAGTGGGCTATGCTTGACCACCTCCGTCGCATTATTGGCCTTCAGGAAGATCAGCATGCCCTGATTGAGGAATCCATCCGCGCCATGGGTGAAGTAGACGCCAATGGTCAGCGCCGTGTTGAACGACTTGAGCGCTACCTCACTGTTTGCAGTTTCTGAGTCTCTCTCTCCGTTGCTCAATTGGTAAAATCCGAGGGAGTACAGGGGTAACCATTAGAAAGGGTCTGCATAAGGGCGGCGCAAGACACCTACAGGTGTGAGAAGGTATGCCAATGAGCCCCAGTGACGCAATCTATGCAAAAGTCGTAGCCAGAGACCCTGAACAACCCGAGTTTCACCAAGCCGTGAAAGAAGTTCTCGAATCGCTTGAACCCGTTCTCGAGGAAAATCCGGAGTACATCTCAGTTGTTGAGCGAGTGGTGGAGCCTGAGCGCCTCATTCATTTCCGCGTCCCCTGGGTTGATGATGCAGGCGAAACTCAAGTTAACCGTGGATTCCGAATCCAGTTCAATGGCGCCATTGGCCCCTACAAAGGTGGTCTTCGCTTCCACCCTAGCGTTAACGCTTCCATTCTGAAGTTCCTCGCCTTTGAGCAGATTTTCAAGAATTCCTTGACCGGTCTTCCAATGGGTGGCGGTAAAGGTGGATCCGATTTCAACCCAAAGGGAAAATCTGACGGCGAAGTCATGCGCTTCTGCCAGTCGTTCATGATGGAACTTTGGCGACACATCGGCCATGACTGTGACGTTCCTGCAGGGGACATCGGCGTTGGAGGTCGAGAGATCGGCTACATGTTTGGTATGTACAAGCGCCTTCGCAACGAATTCCAAGCCGGTGTTTTGACTGGAAAGGGCCTTGCTTACGGTGGGTCCCTGATTCGCCCGGAGGCCACTGGATACGGTCTTGTCTACTTCGCCCGCGAAATGCTTGCGACCAAAGGCAAGTCGTTTGAAGGCGCCGTTGTTTCGATTTCAGGATCAGGAAACGTGGCTCAATTCGCCTGTGAAAAAGTTCTGGACCTCGGTGGTAAGCCTGTCACCTTCTCAGATTCCTCCGGATTCATCCACGACCCTGACGGTATTGACCGTGAGAAACTCGCTTGGGTGATGGACCTAAAGAACAACCGACGGGGGCGCATCTCGGAATACGCCAAGCAATACCCCTCGGCAACCTTCACAGCCAGTGCTCCAGAGCCTTCCTTGAACGGCCTTTGGGGTGTTGATGTTGACGTTGCACTCCCCTGTGCTACTCAGAACGAATTGAACGGCGAGGAAGCCAAGATGTTGGTGGCCAACAAGGTCATCGCTGTTGGCGAAGGCGCCAACATGCCTTGCACTCCTGAAGCCGTTGAGGTTTTCCAAGAAGCAGGTATTCTTTTCGCCCCAGGTAAGGCAAGCAATGCTGGTGGTGTAGCCACCTCCGGACTGGAAATGTCCCAAAATTCGCTCCGCATGCCTTGGACTCGAGAAGAAGTGGACCAGAAGCTTGAGGGCATCATGGTCAACATTCACAAGAACGCCTCTGAAACCGCCAAGAAATACGGCCGTGAAGGAGATTATGTGTTTGGTGCAAACGTGGCTGGTTTCCTCAAGGTCGCCGAAGCCATGATTGCTCAAGGCGTTGTTTGATCGACCTTTCCTTCTTGGATACCATTGCGTGAATCAAACAGGCTTGGCCAACGCTGTTTTAGGCGGCGGAACAACCACCTCGAAAACACCATGGAGAACGCCAAAAAGATGAGCGAGGTCCACCAAGGTGCTGCATCGTTGGTCGCCAATCCGTAGGTTACCACAAGAATGCCGATTCCATAGACTGCTCGAAAGGCTGAGAACACCAACATGCCTCGAACCAAGGGGTGATTCAACCATCCGTTTCCTTTCTCAACCATGCTAGCCCCTTCCGTCCTTCATCCCCTGAATTCTTGGAAGTACTGCTGCGTGTAGCGCACGGCATCCGCATGAGGATAACCCTGAGCGAGCAAACCATTGTAGTAATCTCGAGCAGGGTCGGGTTGTGCTACGACCGGCTGGGCATTGAAGTTCGGCATAGCGACTTGATTCGCATAGCTTGGTTGTGCGGCGGTTGGCTGAGCACCGAAGTTTGGCGCTGCGACTTGAGCTGAAAAGTTCTCAACGCTCGCTTGCGTCATGGCCCATTCCTTCTCGTCCTTGCTTCCACCTCGGCGCATGAAAAGACCAACCAGAATCAGAGCGACAATGAGACCAATCCCTCCGCCAATCAAGGCGTTGCTGGACGCCAACAGACTCTGTTCTTCTGCGGGTTCAAGAATCCAACGTGTGGGGTCGTTTGGATAAGCATCGGCTCCATCCTTTGCGCTGTAATCCGGAGTTGGGTCGGAGTAGTTGTCGCCGTCGGTGTCAACGCATCCAATTCGGTCAGCCGTCGAAGTACCTTGCACCAAGGGGCAAGCGTCTGCACCTTGAGCCAATGGCCATTCGGAGGTGGCATCGGATATACCGTCGCCGTCGCTATCGTTGCAGCCGAATCGATCAAGGGTGGATGTCCCTCGAACGGTTGGGCAGGCATCGGCTTGGAAACCATTCGGATTATCTCCGTACGGGTCTTGGTCCTGGTTGGACCATTGTGTGGCTTCCAGTGGGAAGGCGTCCGCCCCTTGTTCTGGACCCCAATTGACATTGAAGTCCGGGTCGGAATATCCGTCGCCGTCGCCGTCGAGGCAACCCAATCGATCCGCTGTAGAAGTTCCTGCAATCTCCGGGCACTGGTCGGCTTCATTTCCGGACGCATTGTCGCCGTAGCCATCGCCGTCGGTGTCCGACCATTGCGTTGGGTCGGTGGGGAAGTCGTCTTGTAGATTGTACCATCCATCGCCGTCTTGGTCGGGGCAACCAACCATGTCGTTTTGCCACGAATTCCCTTCTTGAGTTGGACATGCATCTTGGTTGACGGCATCTGCCCGGAACTCACCTGGCCAGGATGGATTTCGGTTTTCCCACGACATGTTCGCGTAGTTGTCACCAAATCCATCACCGTCAAAGTCCGACCATTGCGTCGGGTCATCGGTGAACGCATCCGCTCCAGAATCGGCATCCCACATTGAATCGGGGTCGGAATATCCGTCGCTGTCGGTGTCTAAGCACCCCATTCGGTCCAGCATGGACGTCCCTGAAACGGTTGGGCAATCATCGGGAGTTGTTCCTTGGGCATTGTCCCCATAACCATCGCCATCGGCGTCGGACCACTGGGTTGGGTCCTCGGTGAAGGCATCATCACTGTCAGCCCATCCATCGCCATCAGCGTCTGGGCAGGCATTCTTACCGCCGAGGGTTGAATTGCCAAAGTCGTTGGGACAATCGTCAAAGTTGTTTGACCAACCATCACCATCGTTGTCCAGACAGCCCTCTTCTCCCAGGGTTGAATTGCCGACAACCGTTGGACAATCATCGCTCACATCCTCAAATCCATCTCCGTCATCATCCGTGTCTTCATCGGTATCGCGACAACCATCGCCATCAACGTCCGTGATTGAATCCGACACCCACGTCGGACGAGGTGGTTGATAGGGCGAGCGAGGACAAAGGTCAGCATCGTTGGCGATTCCGTCATTGTCAATGTCCGCATCTTCAACATCGTCTTTGCATCCGTCTCGGTCCCAATCGGTTGAGTTGCCGGGGTCGTCAAAGTTCTGTGTTGAGGCCCAGTTGGCAGCTCCACCACGAGGACAATTGTCGGGGGAATTGTCGGTTATTCCGTCATTGTCGTCGTCCGAATCGCAGGCATCACCTTGAGCATCTCCGTCGGTGTTACCCTGGAGGGGATTCGAATCGTCAGGGCAGTTGTCGGAAAAATCAGGCACGCCGTCGTTGTCTTTATCGGCTTTCATTGAGGGGTCAAGGGCCCAGACAAAGTTGTCCCATCCTCCGGTGCTTGTCACACTATTGCTGCCTTTGGTAATGGTTGCAGGTGAGGGACCAGCAAAGGAGCCTACGACAGCGGCGATATCACTCGAATTGAGGGCGAGGTCCCAACCGAGTTCAAGGGAGGTGCTGGCCGTTACGTCCAACCATGACCATCCTCCTGTTTTGGTCAAGCCACCCATCAACGCATCGGCATCGATGGTGGCCCAACTACTGCTCGTCGGGGTAGCGCCTTTGGTACCACCGGTGAAGGTTGAACTGGCAAAGAAGGTGGTGAAAACGATCTCACCTTGTGAGGTGACTTCCATGCCTTGAAGGCTGTCTGCAGCGTTGCTTCCTCCAATCGCTGCCCATTGATTCGACGGGGTTGAACCTTCCTTGATGAAGAAGAGGTCAGCGCCCCCTTTGTTCGCAGTGATGGACCAACCATTCTTACTCATTGTACCTTCAAATGAACCACCAACGTAGAGTTCACCGTTTTTGTCCAACGCCATTTTTGTAAGGGAGACCGCTTGACTTGGAATGCCGTAGCCAGTCACCGATTGGAAGGAACCACTGCTGGAGAGTTTGACGACGAAGGAATCTGTCGTGCCCACGGTGGCATAAGAGTTGGCGCCAAACAGGACGTTACTTTGGGTCACTCCTGAGACATGGATGTCACCGTTTGAACTTACGACCACATCGGTTACTTCCTGAGCGCCAGGGCCACCTCCAGTGACCACCCACTTGAGCGCACCGTTTGCTCCGTCAAGTTTCGCAATGAAGATCTCAGCGTTTGAAACGTTGAAGGATGTACCACCAAAGTCCGTCTCACCTGAGAAATAGCCTGCGACGATGACATCGCCGACTTGGTCGACAGCAATGGCTTGGGGAATACTGGAATCGGTGCTTGAATTTGGAAGGGTTTGGAACCCTTTGGCCCACATCCAGTTTCCTGAAGCGTCCGTTTGGGCGATGAAACCGTCAAATTGAACCGCTGTAGACAAGGAAATTTGTCCGAAATCCACTGGTCCGTACATGTAGCCGGCTACGATTGAGTTTCCGGCGTGGGACGCCACATCCGCAAGGAAGGATACTCCGCCCTGTGAGTGGTCAGCACCAACCAAAAAGTTCCAATTTCCAGTGTGATCAAGCGAGGCCAAGTAAAACTCGTTTCCATTGGTAAACGGAGAGGATGGCACATAGGTGTGGGGGGCAAACGTGACAGATTGTGCTGATGAATTGACATCTCCGCCAACCACGTAGCCGGTGTCTGAAGCAGCGATTCCACCTGAAAATTCGTCGTGGGAACTCGAACCGCCACTTGCGAGGAAGATCTCTGCCGATGTACTACGAGCAGAAGTTTGCTGGACCTCACGTTTTGGTTCATCAAGAACGGCCGAGGTCGGGGTGTTTTCCAGTGCTACTGAGCCGATGATGCTCAACAACAAGAGTGCGGCCAAGGCCGTGGCAATGCCAGCAGGTGCTCTGTCCATGCTTTGGCGTGGCCATCAAAGGCCATCAAGGTGTTGTCCCCGGTTCGTTGAGGAAATCACTCAAGGTTACTTTCCAATGCCATCAAATCGCTGTCACCAGCGTCCAAAACGGTGATGGTGGAAACGGAGAAGGGTTTACCACAGGCAATGCCCAATTCTCGGTTGACCATTCGGGCTTGGTGCATGCTCACCTCAGGGTGAGATGCACGTAGGGCCGTTGTGTATTCCTCGGGGCAATTCGCTGCGATGATGACCATCTTGGCGTTTCCTTCGGCACAGGCGTCCTTGGCTTGTCGTTGTCCAAACAACAGGTTACCTGTTGCGATTGCGTTCTTCAGTTGTCGGCTTAGATCCATTGTATTTCCTCCATTCTCCACATGTGTTTCTCATGGTTGGAACTTCATTCTTCAGGGATGTAGTAAAGGGCCACGCTTCCGGTTCCCAAGGAAATGGGTTGTCCGACGATGATGTTCTCTGCAACACCCGTCAAGTGGTCCTTTTCTCCGATGATACCGGCCTTCAGCAAGTGGTTCACGGTGACTTCGAACGCCGCACGAGCAAGGATGCTGTGCTTGGTTCCTGATACACCGTGTCGGCCAATGGCTCGCACTTCACCTTCAGAGGTCATCACGTCAGCAACCATCAACAAGTGGCGCACGTCGACTTCCAATCGGGCACCATCAAGCGTCATCTGCAATTCGTTCACAATGGCTTGTCGCGCTGCTTCAATGCCCAAGTAATCGTAAATTTCGATGATGTTGTTGGTGTAGGTTCGTGAACGGTCAATGTTTTCCAACTCACTGATGCGTTGCAGGTTGCTGCCGATAGTGGAAAGATAGTACTCTCCAGTCTTGTCATCAAGTTGGGGGTTGGCTCGTTCAATACCAGGGATTCCTTTGAGGCGCATGTCCCGAATCTTCTCCTCAAGTTGGAGAAGCATGGTGTAGGAAGGAGGGTTCTCGGCCAGTTCGGCGAGGTCTTCTTCTGCGTGTACGCCTGGAATCATGGTCAGCGTTGAAGGATTCTTTTCCTTGTCTGCTTGCACGAACAATCGGGTTGCACGCTCCAACTTGTCCTTGACTTCGCCAGCGCTCATGCCTCGTTGCTTGAGGTTCCCTTTGTGCAAATTGAGGACAAGACGTCGTTGAGCAACGTCGGTTTCCAACGTGGCAATGTCCACGGTCGTGGTGACTTCAATGGCTGCAGCTAGTTTCTGTGCTGCTTTTCCGTCTTGCATTTGGCCTTCCGTCAAGCGGATGGTCATCGTTGGTGTTTGAGGTACCTTTCGTGCGTCCACGATCTCAATGATACGGGGCAGACCTTGGGTTACGTTAACCGTAGCAACACCAGCATAGTGGAACGTACGCATGGTCATCTGTGTCCCTGGTTCTCCAATGGATTGAGCGGTGATAATTCCAGCCGCTTCGTAGGGGTCAATGCTGGCACGTTCAAGGGCAACGATGGCTTCGTCAACGACTTTCTTTGCTTGAGGCTTGGTCAACTTCTTCTTTCCACGTGCGTGGCAGGCTTCCGTCAAGTCCGAAAGAATGCGGTCGGTGAATCGGCCGGAGCCGGTTGCCTCAACGGCTTCTTCGAGCTTCTGGTAGACTGGGTCTTGGGCAAGTTCATTCGCCATGGCGAGCATCTTACGGTCGTAGTCATAGGGTTCCATGTCCACAACGGTCTTGGCTCGAGTACGGCGCTTGCTGCTTCGTCCGGACAGACGAACTTTGGTCACCGGACCGGTGCTTTCAGCATCGCCGTCGCGGCCTTTCTGCGTAGCAGCGATAATGGTCGCATGGATGTTTCCTGCGGTTTCAGAATCGGTCTCGCAAATCTTGGCAATATCGGCTTGCGTCATCACTTTGACATCGTCCCACTTCCGGTCGTCTGCCAAAGCATGAGCGAAGTTTTCGTCAATGCCCAAATCCATGAGCTTCTTCTTGGTTGCACTCTTGACGACCATCAGTTCTCACCTCCATCGTGTTCTGCGGATTCTTCCCAGGCGCCCATGTCCTCTTCTTCGGCACTGAACTCGTAGGAATCTCGGTCAACTTCAAGGCCGCCTTCGGTACCGAGAGCAGCGTCAACGATGACGTCAATGTTGAACGGAGAGCCGTGCACACCACGGGACGGGTCAATACCGTCCTCTCCGTAGCTGAACTGAATGATTCGGTTGGCGGTGTTTCGGACCGAGAGCATGTCGTCGTCAAAGACCTTCAAATCGTCCATGGCGTTGATCAAACGGCGCTGCATGTACCCTGATTTTGCGGTACGCACAGCGGTGTCAACCAGCGACTCACGACCCGACACGGAGAGCATAAAGAACTCCGTAGGTTCGAGGCCACGCTTGAACGATGAAGAGATGAAACCACGGTCTCGAGCACCACGTCCTCCACGCTTGAAGTGGGGGAGGACACGGTCATCGTAGCCACGCTCAAGTCGCTTACCACGAACCTTGGCTTGACCGATGGATGCAGCCATCATGGTCAGGTTATCCATGGAACCACGGGCACCAGAAATAGCCATGTTCACCGCAGCGTTGGTCGAACCCGACTTGTTGAGTTCGTCCTTTGCGATGTCACCGGCTTCCTGCTTTCCTTTGTCCAGCATAACCATGATGTCTTCTTCGAGGGTCTCGCGAGGTGTTCGGCCTGGGCGAGCATCGTATTTCTTTCCGTCCTTGCCAAACTTTTCGAGGGCTTGTTCAACGCCTTCACTTGCCAATGAGTTTGCTTGGTTGATGCTGGCCACAGCTTCCTCAGAGAGGTCCTCGTCGTCGATACCAGTGGTAAATCCAAGCGAGGTACAAGCAGCGATTGAGAGGCGAGTGAACTCGTCGAGGAAACGAGCGCCTTGCTCGGAACCGTTGGTTTGGACAATGGCGTCGAGTAGACGACCGTCCTCAGCACCAATGGCTCGCTTGTCAAGCGTCCCGTCAACCTGTCCGTTCTTGACCATCACCATGTCGTTTGACCGGCTTCGGAAGCGCAGGTGGATGTTTTCGGGGATGATCAACGAGATGATGTCTTGTCCACGGTATGCGTCGTCACCGTTCTCATCTTTGACCAGTTCAGGAAGTTTACCTGTGTAGCCGATGTTACCCAACATTTCGAGGGCAAATGGTTTGCGAATCAAGGTGCCGGGACGAGATAGCAGGTAGGCTCCAGAGATGTGGTCGTGGATTCCACCAATGACCGCACCACCGTAGCGAGGGGTCAAGATGTGCTCTTGGACACGCATCAAAATCTTAGCTTCTGCACGGGCTTCTTCGGATTGAATCACGTGGAGGTTCATCTCGTCGCCGTCAAAGTCAGCGTTGTATGGCGTACATACGGCGAGGTTAAACCGGAACGTGTGTCCCTTCATGACACGAACTTCGTGCACCATCATGGACATGCGGTGGAGCGAAGGTTGTCGGTTGAAGATCGCTACGTCACCGTCGATAAGGTGGCGCTCAACTTGCAGACCGGGCTTGGGGTTTCCATAGCGGTCAAGGGTTGAGAGGCGGTCTTCAACACCGGTTCGCTCTTCGCCCCATTCGTCAAATGGACTACCACAGTGAGGGCAGATGACCTCAAGGTGCTCTGGGAACGGTTCGGGGTTCGGGTTGTCGGCTTGAGCCAATTCGTGCATCCAGCGGTAGTGGAGGATAGCCCGAGGATCATCTTCTGGCAACTTTTTACCGTTTTCATCAAGACCTTGGAGGTTGTTCAGCGTTGACATGTCGTTGACAGCGTAAGCCACTTCTTCTTCTCCCATTCCAGTCAGCGAAATTTGCTTCTGAATCACAAGTCCAGGGAGGAAGTTCGGAGCTGGCATGACCGAGTGAAGGTCATGGCGGCCAGTGGTTTCCTCGTTGCACTCGGGGTTGTGACACCGGAATCCGGCGTTGATGAGGCGACTTCGCTGG
>Ga0315330_10001880_pt1 | contig 14338 bp, 9 predicted proteins | sample M140m34915metaG_FD_203453 | JGI IMG/M metagenome (GOLD analysis project Ga0315330, IMG submission 203453) | Ammonia-oxidizing marine archaeal communities from Monterey Bay, California, United States - M1 40m 34915 | ecosystem: Environmental > Aquatic > Marine > Intertidal zone | place: USA...
GAACGCCGGCTTCAATCCAGCATTTTCCGGACGGTCGAGTTCGAATCGAATGCTTCCGTTCAACCCATTCTTCTTACCGACGACGGAGAACGTCCCCAAATCCGCCAACGCCAATCGGAAGTACGACCCAAAGTCCATATCAATATTCTCCTCGATGATCGGCGCGATAAACTGCGCAAACTCGATCTGCGCCTTGGATTTGTTCGCCCCCGTCGTTCCTCGGTACCCCTCTTCTCGAGTCAACGGCTTGACCTCGAGATCCGGGAGCAAAATTTCCCGTTTCGGCGGCGGCGGCTTTTCGACGAGCAAGTTTGACAGGTAATCTTGCACGTCCGCCTTGGCGCTCCCGACCGCCCCCGCGGTGCCTACCGCACCCGCGAACAGCGTCGCGATCGCTCGACGACGCGTCGTCGCATCGCCGACCGCGTCTTCGGCGTCGTTCGACCGCGCATTCGCGCGAACGACGCGCGCGATCGCGTTCGAGCGCGATGACGTCTGTTGACGCTTCGACGTCGTTTGACGAACCGTGGGCGTCGCCGAGGCGTTGGCGAACGGCGCGAAGGCGTGCATGATTACGCTTTCACGCGAATCGGTCGCGCGCGGTGCGTCGCGGCGTGGTGTGACGGATGCGGCGATTACGCGAGGACGGTGGTGAGAAATATCTGCGACGGCGCGCGACTTTATCCAGTTCGGCCGAACCGCGCTCGGGCGCGAAAGCGCGGGCGAAACGCGATGGAACGACGAACGCGCCGGCGAGAGGTGTGTGTGTGTCAGTGTCAATGTTTTCAAGCTACTAAGAAAATGGGTTGGCCTACTCGCGTCGTCGAAGCGCGCGCTCACTCCTCCTCCATGTACCCCGTGTCGCGAGCTTCCTGGACTTGCGCGTACACGGCTTCGGAGATCAGCGGCGCTTCGGGGATCAAACCCTGAAGGGCGTTGAAAATGGAGTACCCGAGCGCGAAGAACGAGTTGACGAAGATCCAAAGCTCCATCCACTCGCCGACCCAGCTCACCATTATGAAAATCGGCATGTATTGCATGATCAAACCGCCGAGCATGCAACAGATGTCGAGCAAGATGGCTTGCATGGTGCAATACCGCACAAAGTACGGAATCTTCTCGTTACGCACGACGAGCAAGAACAGCGCGAAGAAGGTCATGAACGGAATGAACGAGTTCCCGTAAAAGAGCTGCATCGCCGGGGCGAAGATGAACATCGCGTGCTTGAACAGCGGCAAAAACTCGTACGCGCTGTGCGTGAACGCAATCGTCCCCATCAACGGAATCACGAACGGTATCACCGCCAAGATTCGCAAATAGGGCGCCGGTCGTATCTTACCCTCGTTCGCCTCGTCCCTGCCGAACCACAACTCTAAAAATCCCTTGCCCTTGTTCCCGTTCGGCGACGGTCGAAACGGCATCTTAAACGAATCCGGAATCGCATCCGACGACGCCCGCGTCTGCGTCAGCGCGAACGACCACAATTCACACCGTCAGTCTCGTGCGTTTTCCCGCGTTCGCATCGCCGCGCATCGGCGTCCATCGTCTTCGTCGCGAACCGAATTCGACGCCGTCGCGCGCCCTCGCGCTCTAACCCTCAACCCACCACCAGCGTCGCGCACCGCCGCGCCTCCGATCGCCCTTTCCGCGTCTCTCCGCCGGTCGTCGCGCGCGCGCGCGATCGCGCGATATCACACGCACCTCCACGCGTCGTCCCGCGCGCGCGGCGACGTCGCGCGCGCCGTCTCGCGCGTTCGTCGTCCCGCACCGCGCGCGCGCAACCCTGACCCGCGCGCGCATCGTTTCCTTCGTCGTCTCGCTCGCGCGCGCGCGCCGCGGCGCCGCGGCGTCGACCGGGACCTCCATCGTAATCGCGCGCATGTTCCCTCGCGCGTTCGCTCGCGACGGCGCGTCGCGCGCGCGTGTGCGGTCGCGCGATGCCTCGCGCGCGCGCGAACGCTATCAATCACCGTATTTAACGAACGCGCGGCGCGCGCGACGCGCCATCGCGCGACGCGCGCCCGTCATGGGCGCGCGCTGCTGCAGACCGCGCGCCGACGATGGAGACGCGGTCGCGCGCGCCGACGCCGACGTCGACGCGCTCCACGACGCGTTCCACGACGCGCGTCACGACGCGTTCGAGATCGATTGGGACGACGACGTGCGATGCGACGCGAATTTCGACGTCGCGCGCGCGCGGCGCGAGTGGATCGGCCGCGCGGACGCGCTGACGACGGTGGACGCGTGCGCGAACGATGCCGAACGGTTGGCGGCGCTCGGCGAGCTCGAGGCGGCGCTGTGGATGGTGGCGCGGGAGGACGCGACGGGGAGCGCGCGGGACGAGGCGTCGACGCGTCGACGCGAGGCGTGGCGGGACGTGTACGAACAAGCGATCGCGCTGAACGACGTTGAATTAGAGGAACATCACGATGGGTGGAAACCGGTGGATAAGGGGGCGAAGCGAGCGGCGCATCATCGGCGACAGGCGAGCGTGGAGGTGGACGCGGAGGTCATCATTGGAGCGAATCACAGCCGGCGAGCGTCGAGCGTGGACTTTGGGATGCGGAGGACGTCGAGCGTGGATTTCGGGCGGATGCGAGCGAGCGAGAGCGGGAGTCGACGGACGTCGAGCATAGATTTAGGGCGAGGGTTGAGTCGACAGTGGGCTTCGAGCGTGGATTTCGAGCGTGGGGGCGCGAACGACGCTCGGAGAAGTTTGCGACAGTCGGGCGCCGAAGTCGAGGTGAGTTTAGGACGGACGGATAGGGAGAAACGAGGCGTGATTGATTTTGGCGAACTCACCGATCTTGCGAGTTCGCGCGCGTCGATGTCGGACGGTGAAGAAGACCCGTTGGCGCCTCGGTATCGACGTCGGAGACGAAGCAGACATTTTAGGAGCGGTAGCGTGAGTTCGAGCGACGGCGCCGTCATCGCGACGCAACCAGATCCGTTGAGCGGGAGCGAGAGCGGAGGTGAAAGCAGCGTGCGTGGAACCGCTGGCGTCCCGGGGGTGGTGCAAGAAACGTTCGAGGCCGACCCTGATTTGGACGAGCGTTTGGTGATATATTACGGACGCTTCAAAGGCGGAACGGTGCACAGCATCAAACTGAGCGCGACGTTTGACGCGCCGCCGCATAGACTCGTCGCCATCGCGCGCGAGTGGGATTTAATGACGCTTTGGAACGTCTATGCCATAGAAACGTCCATAATGCTCGTTCGCGGGCTCACGCACTTGGTCGTATACTCCGCCATTTGGCTTCCCTGGCCGCTGAGCGCTCGAGACAAAATCATCGTCATCGATTCCACGTACGTCGGTCAACCGCCGACGCGAGCGTACGATCACTTGAACATCCCCGGCATGGATGAGTTCGAATCAGAAGTCCCGCATTCGTGTGCGATATTAATCACTCGAACCAACAAATCGGGCGACGACCTGGGTTCGGGCGTGCCACCGTCCGCCAAATCGCGCAAGCGCATCGAATTCGTCGGCAATTGCGGCATGCGCATGCGCGCGCTCCCGCCCGTCGCCGGTTCAAAATCCATCCGCACCCGCGGCGACATCGTCGTCCACGCCGACGTCAAGATGCGTTTCATCCCCGCCACCGTCGTGCGTTTCGTCCTTCGCGTCATGGCTCCGTGGGTCCATCGCATGATCGACAAGATGCTCAAATCGCCAAAGTATTTCGGCGCGAGCGATTCGTTGTTTCAGCCGCGCATCGACGCCAATCCTGATTTATATCGCATGGTTCGTCGACGGTTGGGCGAACCCGAATTCGACGACGTCACCGCCGAGGTCATCGTTCCCGACGCCCTGGCGCGCGCGCGGCCCGTCGTCGCGTCCGCGTCGTCGTCGTGACGTAATCTACGTGTAATCTATTCCATTCCGTTCCGTTCCGTTCCGAGCATTCGCGCCGCGCGCGTCGCGAATCATCACAAACCGTCGCGTCGAGTCCGCGGCGTCGATGTCGCGCGAGACCCCGCGCGCGCACGACGACCGCGCGTGCGCGTACGACGTCCTGGGCGTCGCGCGCGACGCCCCGTTCGACGAGATTCGTCGCGCGTATCGTCGACAAGCCGTGCGGTGGCATCCCGACAAGAATCCGAACGGCCGCGACGCGTTCGAGCGCGCGTCGCGCGCGTACGAGGCGGTGCGAGACGAAGAGCGACGCGCGCGGTACGATCGCGCGCGTGGATTCGGATTCGCGGAGGGACGCGCGCGACGAGGGCGCGAGGAAGACGAGGAAGCCGACGAGGACGGGAACGAGGCGAGGCGAGGCGAACGCCGAGACGAAGGGCGGACGACGACGAATGAGGATGATTTCGATGGACGAGGATACTTTTTTGACCCGTTCGAGACGTTCCGGCGAGTGTTCGGGGACGATGCGCGCGGGACGCGCGGTGGGCGAGGGATGGGGACGTTTGGATCGTTCGGACGGGATCCGTTCGCGATGGAGCGCGCCGATTCGGTTTTTCGACGGCGACGGTCGATTTTTGAAGACGTCGATTCGTTGGACGGATGGTTCGGCGATGGGTTCGGCGGAGACGGTGGAGGGGGTCGGATGGGAGGCGCGGTTTCATCGTCGACGGCGTTCGGAGGACGAGGGGCGACGTGGTCAACGTCGACTTCGACGACGACGACGATTGGCGCGGATGGCGTTCGACGAACGCGCACGGTGAGTCGAAGAACTTTACCGGACGGCACCGTGGTGGAGACGGAGAACGTGACGCAAGACGCCGAGCATCACGCCGCAATCGGCGGTGGACACGGCGGCCGATTTCTCAATCACCACTGGTGAGAATGATATATTTTTACAGAACCAATCGCGGCCGCGCGACGCATTGATTTTTTTTGACCGAGCGCAGCGCGACGGCGGTTTGACCAACATGTAATGAAACGATTGATGAATTAGATACACTTACAAGTCTTCATAATGACACACTACCTCTTTCGCTAAGCGCCTGATGTTGACCAACTCGCGCGATTTCAACGCCAGCGAACGTTTGAGGTGCGTTACTTCCTCATCGTTGGCGCGTCGCAAATCGTTCGTCTCCCGTTCCCACTCGAGCTTTTGCGTCTCGAACGCTTCCATGAGTTCGCGGATACCGCGCTCGAGCGTCGTGATTTTCTCCTCTGCTCGTCGTAGGTCCCTCGCTCGCATCGCCCCGAGCTCCGCGCGCTCGCGTTCGACGTCATCCGCCGCGGCCGCGCGTCGGCGCAAGCTCTCCGCCTCGGCGTTCGCCTTGGCGAAGCGCCGATGCAACGCGTCTGTCTCATTCACCTGCACGCGAAGCTCATCGCTCATTTTCCTATTCTGCGCCAAAATTCTCTTTACAGATCGCTCCATGCGCGCCGTCATCGTCGATTCCGCTTGTTTCTTCGCCTTGGCCACGCGCGCGTCGCACTCGGCGCGCATCGCCCCCGTCCTCGCCGCGAACGCCCGCTCCATGTCCGCTCGTTCTGACTCTAAGGCCACCGTCAACCGCGCGCACTCCTCCCTCGCCCGACGCAACGCTTCATCATGCGCCTTCTTATCCTCGACGAACGCTCGCAACGCCCGTTCACGCTCAGTCAACGCCCCGCGTTCCGCCGCCAACGCCTTCGCCTCAGCCTCCGCGCGCGCTCTCGCCTCGACCTCCGCCCTCGCTCTCGCCTCGCCCTCTCGCTTGTTCCCCATCACGAGCGCGTGCTTCTCCAACCGTAATCGCGCGATCGTCGTCTTCGCGCGATCGAGCTCGTCGTGCGCGAACGCCGCGAGCGCGTCGTCCGTCGTCGAAGCGCCGCTGCGACATGAATCGTCCCGCGTCGTCGCATCTTTCGCATCTTCGCGCGCGTCATCGTCGACGGCGACTTTCATCGAACGGGCGTCGCCATCGCTCGACGACGGTTCGACGGTCATGCGCGGACCGGACCGGGCCGTCGCGCGCGCGTCGCCGTGTCGCGCGGTCGCGCGGCGACTCGGCGCGCGGTTGACTCCGCGCGTGGTACACGATCAGACAACTCGGAGCTGCGCATACAGTGACACGCGTATTAAAAACATTTATGAAACGGGACGCGTAGTGAAGCCGAACGACGCGACGCCGCCCGCAGTTCGCGGCGCACGAAGATGGTCGCCCGCGCGCGCCGCGCGACGAAGCCCGCGCGCGGACGCTCGCCGTCGCCGCCGTCGCCGCGAAAGACGAAAAAGAAATCCGGCGCGCGATCGAGCGGTCGCGCGCGCGCGTCCGGAAGTCGGAAAGCGGCGAATAAAGCGACGCATCGCGACGCCGGCGCATCGCGACCGCATTCGAACGACCGACTCGCGCCGCGCGCGTTCGGTGATGGGTGCGTCGTCGCGACGAGCGCGAAACGCGAGAATGATTTACTGACTTTTGCGCCGTGCGCGCGTCGCGAGCAGGAAGATCGGAGGACCGACGCGGAGAAGCGCCAAAGGAGGATGGACACCCGAGGAGGTGCGTTAAAATTTGAAATTTGAATTTGAATTTGGATGCGGATTTACGCGACGCGAATGCGCCGTTTGCGGTGAAAGAGGGCGGCGAAAGAGACTGACGTGGGGTGATTGCGTTCGTAGGATGAATTGTTGCGCGGCGCGGTGGCGGTGTACGGGGGGAGGAATTGGAAGAAGATTGGTACGCGAGCGACCGCGCGATCCCTCGGCGAAGCGCGCGTGAACGAGCGTCGGGACGCTCGAGCGCGGCGGTTGATGTCGTGCTCTTTCGCACTCGTTCGGACGACGAGGACGGTGTTTGTGTGATTGCTCGCGTGTTTCACGGTTACTGACGATGAGTTTGTGTTTTCTCGACGCGCGCAGCGGTGTACTTTAGCGATAGCCGCACCGACGTGCAGTGCTTGCACAGGTGGCAAAAAGTGCTCAACCCCGAACTGGTGAAAGGGCCGTGGACCGCGGAGGAGGACGCGCGAATCATCGAGCTCGTCACCGAACTCGGGGCGAAGCGATGGTCCAAAATCGCGGGCGAGCTTCCTGGGAGAATCGGGAAGCAATGCCGCGAGAGATGGTACAACCACCTCGACCCGGAGATCAAGCGCGAGGAGTGGAGCGCAGACGAGGACCGTCAGTTGATCATCGCGCACGCACAGTACGGCAATCGCTGGGCGGAAATCGCCAAGTCTTTCAAAGGACGCACCGATAACGCGATTAAAAATCACTGGAACTCCACGTTGAAGCGCAAGGTGGACCAAGCGTTGAATCAAGGGTTCCCCGCGCTCGCGGCGGCGGAGCAGCGCGAGCATTCCAAGTCGGGGAAGTCTGGCTCGATCAAGAAGTCGAATAACACGCGCAAGGCTTTGGCATTGAATTCGTCGCGTATCAACATACCGCAGTACTACATGACACCGTCTCAGCGTGGTGGTGTCGATATGAGCAAGCGAAAGAAGTCCTCGAGAGCGTCGCGCTCTGGGGCGAGGCGACGCGTCTCAGAGCCGATTTCGGACATTCGCGCGAACATGTTTGATGCGTCAGAAGGTGAGGCTTCGAATCCGCCTGGTGGCATTAGCGCCAACATTTTCGCGTCGCCGTACTCGGACGTGCCCACGCCGACGGGATACGCGGGTGAGAGCCCGTTCAAGATTAGCGAGATTTTTGAAGACTTTGGAGGCACGACGACGAACACGCCGTTGGTGACGACGTCACCAGTGTTGGAAGCCACTTCGACACCCGAAGGCGCGTATCAAGGTATCGGCATCACATCGCCGGGTAAATCGGTGCTCCCATCTGGCGTCGCTATCGCCGCTGTGGAGGGTTTATCCAACGTGACGAAGATCAAGCTGCCGCACTTCCCGCCTAACGTGAGTATGGACGCGTCTTCGATTCAAATGCCAAAGATGCCAGGCATCAGCTCCATCGAGGATTTGCAAGCGTTCGTGTCACCGGACAAGCCAAGAAAAACTCGTAACACACGTCTTTCCCACCTGTTCCGAAGGGGAGGTAAGCAAACTAAGACGAAAGACGATTCCACTGGAGTTGCGCAAAATGTTGACGCGTTGGATTTGATGCGAACCGTGAACCGGGCCAACACCAGCATGTACGAGCAAGCTGAGGAGCTTTTACGAGGGGTAGATGTGAGCGAGTTTCCGATTCTGACGGGACTGAGGGAAGGCGCGTGCGCGACGCCGACGAGGCCGAAGTACAACGAAGCGGCTTTGGCTGCGCCGTTTTCGCCATCCATCTACCTTCGATGATAGCCACCTATAGCGACCTGTAGCGAGTCTCGTACTCTTTGTAAGACGTCTTGTATTTTTCCAATAAACATACTTTCCTACTGTAAAGCTACGTCAAAGCGCTCACAAGGGCCCCGTTTACGCCGACGAGCGTCTGAGCCTTGCGTCACGCCGACGAATCGTCCGCCTCGCACGGTGACGGTAGCCGGCGTGCGCGGCGCATCTTCTAAATCCGTGATGCATCCCCCAAAGCAGACGATGTTATCATCCGACTGTAGGCGAAAAAGCAAATCATCGGGCGGCGGCGCATTCGATACGCCACCGAATTCTAAGTCATCCAAGGTAAAACCGTACGCGCACTCCATTCGGCGTAAAAAAGCTGGAATGCATGAGTGCCCGACTCGAGCGATTCTAAAATCGTTCGACGCTGCAGGGTGCGCGCGACAACGCGCCAAGTCTTGTCCTTGCATGTTTGCCATTGCACGCGTCGGGTGTGTGTTCGTATGGACAGTGTGAGCGTTCTTCGTAACGTGGAAGTCGAATCCCGCCGCGGCGAGTTCGTGAACGAATGAAATCTTGTTGAAGCCGTACTGCACGAAAGACTCATCGAAAGGCAACGCAAGATCTGCGCGAACGATGACGTAAGGCTCGTAGTACCACGGATGCTTCGGAGTCGCGACGCGATACGTTGAGTCCGCACCAGTGGTGGTGTTCTCAAACCATGCCGTGTAGTTTGTCGGCGCGTGCGCGATCGGAAAGTAATTGATTTGGAAACCGTTCGCAAGTCGACGCTCGCGAACGAGGCGATCGAGGCGCTCGCGCGTGGAATACGGAAGCGTCAGATTTATTGCGGTCGCTTTTGAGTCGACCGTTCGAGTTCGGTCTCTTTCAACGAGCGTCTCGTATAGAGACATCGGATTTAGTCGTCGTACATCACCCTTGGTTGCGATACTGTCCACGACGGCGTCGATGGACTCGTCGTCGTCTTTGCCTTCGTTGCGGCGAGACTTTGTTTGTCTTTGCACCCGCCGCGCGTTCAGAATCGCATCTCTCTTCGCGTTCACTCGTTGTGACCACACCGCATGAAGTTGAAACGCCGGCACGACCAGCGCGCGGCGTACCTTTTCGCCGCTCCGCTTCCCCAAAACGTTTCGCACGTCGTTCAAAAACGCGTCCTCGTCGGGCGCAACAAAGACTTCGAAATCGACGTCGTGTGCCAACACGTACTTCGCTCCGAGCTCCGCGACGCACTTCTCCCGCGCCAAGTTGCGCAAAAAGTTCACTGGAAATCTATTCTCGTACTCCGGTAGCGCCTCCACCATCGTGATCGCGATTCGTCCCGCGTCTCCCTCCAACTCGCTCGCCATCGCGCTCAAGTCGAGCGCGTCGCCGGGCGTTTTCAAATCCGCCAACACCGCCACGCTCACCGTCCCTCGCCACGTGCTCGCCGTTCGCGGCAGCGCCGATCTCGCGCGTTCGATCGTCGCCGGCGAGTACAGACACACGTCCGACATCGTCAAGTTCGACGTCGTCTCGTCCCTCGCGTTCGCGTCGTCGCGCGTCCGCCTCCACCTTCGCCGTCCGCGCGCCGCGCTCGCCGCCGTCGCCGCCACCACCACCATCCACGCGCGGTGCGCGACGCGCCATCGCGCTCGCGCGTCGCGCGCCGTCGCTCGTCGTCGCTTTCCTCCGCCGCTCGTCATGGCGCGTCGCGCTCTCGACTATGTGACTCTCGAGACTCGAGACGTCGCGGTGTCCGTTCGCGTCGCGGCGCCGACTCCGTATTGAAGCGCGATTGATAGCATTCTACTAACTATATATACAATGAGACTGTTTGCGCACACGAATGGGCGCCGCGTGTTAACGGCTCCGACGCGCGCGCGCGACACGGCGACGCGCGCGACGGCTCGAGCGTCGCGCGCGGTCGGAAAGCGCGCGTCGGTTCTCCAGCGATCGAGGGCGCCGCCGAACGGGCGAACGCGGCGTCGATCGCGACGGTGACGGCGAAGATCGCGACGCGAATTTCGAACGCGATCTCGATTCGACGTCGAGCGATCGACGCGCGCGGACGAAGCGCGACGCGCGATCGAGGCGCGCGGCGCTCGATCGAGGCGCGACATGGATCGCGACGCGACGCGACGGTCGACGGATCAGGAGATGATGGACGCGCCGCGAGGGAGACGAGGGATGGATTCCGAGAGCAGCGGGGACGACGTGTTTCAAGACGCGGTGGGCGAGGCGCAGGGCGAGCGGCGGGCGGAACGCGCGAGCGACGCGACGGGAGAGGAAGCGCGACGAAGCGAGGATGAGACGTGCGGGATGGAGTGCGGGGTCGAGGCGGGAGGGAGCGGAGAGGGCGATGGAGAGGAGGGAGGACGGTCGACGGCGGAGTCGCCAAAGGCGAGCGGACGACGAAAGCCTTCGGATCGAGACGGGAAACCGCCCGGGGACGGTGATCTCGAACTCGAGGACGAGGAGAAACGGAAGTCGACGCCGAGCTTACAGGTGGAGATTCCCGCGCATTTTCAATGTCCGATCACGATGGAGTTGATGCAAGATCCGGTGATGATCGCCACCGGGCACACGTACGATAGACCGGCGATTCAACGATGGCTCGACCAGGGCCATCGCACGTGTCCGGTGACCGGGGTGCGGTTGCGACACTTGGAGTTGATTCCCAACCACGCGATTCGCACCGCCATTCAGTCGTGGGCGCCGGCAGAGCTGAGCGCGTTGCGGCCTCTTGCGCCCCTGCACGACAAGGCGGTGGTGGATATTCATAGACAGAATAGCGATTTCGCTGGGCTTCCGTCGGCGGATCAAGAGCTCGCGCCTTCCGCAGGTGGCGCCGCGAACGCGTCGACCGCGGATGCGAGCGATGATCAGCATCCGGTGTACACCATCGCAGAGGGACACGACGAAATCGTTTGGGGCGTGGACACGACAGCGACGACGTTGTTTAGCGCTTCGGCAGACAAGACGATTCGGGCGTGGGACATTTCGAGTCGACGCTGCGTACAAGTTCTAGAAGAGCACACGCGGCCGGTGTTGTGTTTAGCGGTGTGCGTAAAGCACGACAAATTATTTAGTGGTTCGTACGATTGCACCGTGCGGGTGTGGAACCTGAGCACGTACCGAAGAATCACCTATCTTCCCGGCCACACAGACGCCGTGCGGGCGCTTCAAGTGTACAACGATACGACACTGTACACGGCATCTTACGATCACACCATTCGTGCGTACGACATAGAGTCGCTCGAGTTGCTCAAGGTTCTTCGAGGTCACAACGGTCCCGTGCGCACGTTGGTGACGGTGAATGATTACGTCTTTAGCGGATCGTACGACAGAACCGTGCGCGTCTGGCCCGCGTACACAGCCGATGTCGGTCCGTCCGCGGGAACGGATTTGGTGAAAACGTTGAAAGGACACCGCGATGCGGTTCGTGCTTTGGCGTGCTTTCCGCGTAGGCAAGCGACGTCGAGCAACCGCGCCATCGGGCCGTTTGTATTTAGTGGTTCAGACGACACCAACGTCCGCGTGTGGAACGCGGCGACGTTCGAGTGCGTTCAAGAACTCAAGGGCCACGGTGACAACGTGCGTGTTTTGACGGTGGATGATAGACACCTGTACAGCGGATCTTGGGACAAGACTATTCGCGTGTGGGATTTAGAAACTTTCAGCTGCAAGCACATCATCAACGGCCACACCGAAGCCGTGCTGGCGCTGTGCGTCATGGGCGGCCACTTGGTTTCCGGCTCGTACGACACCACCGTGAGGTTATGGGGCGTGCAACCGGAGACCGAGTTTGAGTGCGTCGGAGTGTTCCAAGGTCATCACGACGCCGTTCGCGTTTTGACAAGCGCCGGGCGCAACGCGACGACGGTGTTTAGCGGCTCTTACGATGGCTCGATAGGATTCTGGCGATTACCGATCGCGGACCCGAGAGATTGGCCACCTAGTAGATCGATCACGAACGGGTGGGTTTGAGTGATTTTGCGTTCTGTAAATTTCCGATAAAAGAATCAGATGACAATCAATCGATTCGCCGCAACGTGTTCATGTACGTGTACCTCGAAAACACGACGAAAATCTTACGATACCACACGAATTGCGAAGCGTGTAAGCGGACAGCCTTGAGAACTTGCATAGGTGACGCGCTCGGCACGAACACGCGCCGCGAGTCGATCAAACTTTCTAAATAAGAAGTCGCGAAATCCAACGCTCCGCTCAACTTTCGTGCCGCGTTTGTCGTCTCTAATACCCAGACCTGCGGACAACCGCCCCGATCGCTGGAAATGCTAACTTTCCGCTCCTCAATCCACTGTTTCGTACCTTCATACGTGCAAACGTGATTCAAATGTCCTGACACACCGCCCGCGTCGAACGTCACCACGTAATCAAACGTCGTCGGCGCCCCCCCGGTGTACTCGTCCAGCACCGTCATCACCGTCTTCGCCGGCCACGCGTTCGTCATGCCGTCCATCAAATCTTCTGCCTCCACGATGCACATCCCCTCTAGCTCGAACAGCTCTTTCACGCGCAATAACTCCTTCTTTCTCGTCTCTCCGTCCCCGCCGGCGCCGCCGTCGCTCAGGCACACCAAGTGTGTCTCCACGTTCGCCGCTTTCAGCGCTTGAATCGTCGGTGCGAAGAAGTACGACTCATCATCGGGGTGTGACGTGAGCACGAGCGCAGCCTTGCGCCCGTCCGCGCCTTTTTCGCGCGAAGAACCATTCGGGACAGCGAAAGGATCGAGTCCGGTCCTTGTCCTAATCTTGCGCGTTATTCGAAGCGCGACGAGCGAGCACGCGACCGCGGCGCCCGCGAATGCGACGGATGTCACCACCACGTCCCGTTTCATCGTCGCGCCGACGCTCCACTCGATCGACCGCTCCAGGACGCACGAAGAGCGCGTCGATGTAAAGTTGTCGTCTTGAGTCTTCTTTTACAAAAATGCTTGCGCACGCGGGGCGAAGGCGAAGGAAGTCGACGACGCTCTGGCCGCCGCTCGCTCCGACTTCATGTCTAGCATTTGATTGTAAATGGCCTCGCGCAAGTACTCGTCCGGAATGTGGGCGTCGGGTTCGTCGAGAGACTTGAAGTGCGGGTCGTCCGCCGCGGGCGTGTACGTCGGCTCCATGGAGGCGTCGTGGAGCGAGGCGAGATACGGATGCGCCAAGGCGTCGTCGACGCTGATTCTTCGTTGAGGATCGAACACCAAGGTGCGCTCGAGAAGATCAATCGCCAATGGATTGGCGTCGGGATAAAGAACCGCGAAATCGACCTTTGGTTTGCGAGGAAGACTGGCGATGTACTTGCGCGCGTACGGCGACGAGATGAAATCCATGTCGGCTTCTTCGGGCGAGCCCAACGTTTCGATGATGAGTCGCATTTGGTGGATGAAATCTTTCCCAGGGAATAAAGGCTTACGATCGATGATTTCGGCCAAAATACACCCCACGGACCACATGTCGATCGATGCGGCGTACTCTTCTGAATTCAACAACAACTCGGGCGCGCGATACCATCGCGTGACGACGTACGACGTCATCATTCGTCCGCGTTCCACCATGCTTCGCGCGAGCCCAAAGTCGCATATGCACAAGTCGCAGTTGGCGTTGAGTAAGATATTGCTCGGCTTCAAGTCTCGATGCAATACTTTGGCGCTGTGCACGTACTTTAATCCGCGCAAGATTTGATAGATGAAGTACTGACAGTGCTCGTCCAACAGCGCTTGCTTGCTTCGAATGATTTGATGCAAATCGGTGTCCATGAGCTCGTATACCAAGTACACGTCATCCATGCGCCCGTTATCACCCACGGGCATCATGATATCTTCGAGTTTAATGACGTTCTCGTGCTTCAACCGTCGCAAAAGATGCACCTCGCGCAGCGCTCGCCGCGCCTCCACCGGAGAATCGAAGCAATTCGTCAACTTTTTAATCGCCACGGTATTTCGCGCACCCAGCGGCGCGACGCGATTGTTCGCCGAGCACACCACCCCGTACGCCCCGCGCCCGATCGTCTTGATCGGGTCGTACCGCTCGTCCACGTCGAACGCGTGTCGTCCCAACCACACTCGTCTCGGCGTTTGCTCGCGAACTCGTTCGGTCTCGCGTCCGCGCGTCCGCGCATCGATCGTTTCCAAGAGATGAATTCGCG
>Ga0315330_10001881_pt1 | contig 14326 bp, 12 predicted proteins | sample M140m34915metaG_FD_203453 | JGI IMG/M metagenome (GOLD analysis project Ga0315330, IMG submission 203453) | Ammonia-oxidizing marine archaeal communities from Monterey Bay, California, United States - M1 40m 34915 | ecosystem: Environmental > Aquatic > Marine > Intertidal zone | place: USA...
GTTAGCGTTCAAGCAACCGCGCGCCATCCGTTGCATTTTGCGCCAATACGCGTTTAATGGCTTGTTAAATAGTCTCTAAAGACGTGACCGAAGCTGCTTTTTTGTTCCTATAAACTATTGATTTTATGTATTTTAATGGGCCGAAATAGTCGCTGCGCAGAATATATTCGCAAATCGCTTGCTATTTGTCTCTTTATGCAACACTATGGCCGCAAGTCAGGATGACGGGTGAGTTTCGGGTGGCCACGGATGGCCTCAAGACCCAGGCCTGAAGCACATCGTACCGGGGCATGGATTGCCCCTTTTTTTACCCCGCCCAATAGCCATTAACGCCTCTGTGCTCGCAGCCGGCGCCGCCCCATCAGTCGATGGCGCAGAGTCACATGCCGCGCTCGGGCTAGAAGAAACGATAATGGGGTGGCTGACGGGTCTTGAACCCGCTACCTCCGGAGTCACAATCCGGTGCTCTACCTGGTGAGCTACAGCCACCATCAAGAAGCGCATCAAGAAGCTTAACGCGCCAACCCGAAGGCTACTCCTCTCTATCTATGGCATTGACGAGAAGAGATGGTCGGGGTGGAGGGATTCGAACCCCCGACATCCTGCTCCCAAAGCAGGCGCGCTACCAGACTGCGCTACACCCCGAACACGGAAGCATCGGCCCCGCGCGGCGCGAAGTTTACCGGCATTGCGAATATTGGGCAATGCGGAACGAAAGTGCTTTCCTCGATGACCCATCTCTGAAAGAATCGCGCCCGTTTTACGAGGGGTAAACACTATGACCGCGCTTATTCTGGATGGCAAACACGTCGCCCAACTGACCGAGACTGAGCTCAGCGAACGCGTAACGACTTTGAAAGCTCAATCCGATGGTAGAACGCCCGTACTGGCCACTCTGCTGGTGGGAGATGACCCGGCTTCAGCCACCTATGTGAAGATGAAGGGCAATGCCTGTCGTCGGGTAGGCATGGAATCTCTCGCCATTGAGCTGCCCGCCTCCACCAAAACCAATGAGCTACTTCGCGAAATCGAACAGCTCAATCACAATCCAGATGTGCATGGTATTTTGCTGCAACACCCCGTGCCCTCTCAGATCGATGAGCGCGCCTGCTTCGACATGATTGCGCTGGAGAAAGACGTTGATGGTGTCACCTGCCTAGGCTTTGGCCGAATGGCGATGGGCGAACGGGCGTACGGCTGCGCCACGCCCCAAGGCATCATGAGGCTTTTGCGGCATTACGAAATTGGCCTCGAAGGCCTGCACGCGGTCGTCGTGGGTCGGAGTCCGATTCTGGGCAAACCCATGTCGATGATGTTGCTCGAAGCCAATGCCACCGTCACCATCTGCCACTCACGCACTCGCGACCTGGAAAGCCATGTACGTCAGGCAGATTTGGTCGTTGGTGCGGTTGGCCGGCCTGAATTCATTCGTGCCGACTGGATTAAAGATGGCGCCGTTGTCGTCGACGCGGGATATCACCCCGGCGGAGTCGGTGACATTGAATTGGGACCACTTGCCGAGAGAGCCGCCGCTATGACGCCAGTACCCGGAGGCGTTGGCCCCATGACGATTAATACCTTGATCCAGCAGACGGTAGAGTCAGGGGAAAGAGCGCTGAGCTAAAGCCTAGCCCCGGCGGCGCCACTGGGTGCCGTCGGGCCCGTCGTCCAATAGCACTCCCTGCGCCTCTAGCGCGTCGCGTATCTCATCAGCACGCGCAAAGTCACGACCTGCTCTCGCTTCGAGGCGCTCTTGAATCAGCGCATCAATCTGATCAGCCGAAAGACCCTCGGCTCCCAATGATGCTTTAAACCACGCTTCGGGGTCAGCTTGCAGCAGGCCAAGCAGGCCTCCTCCAACAATCAACTCCGCTTTCGCTCTCGCGACTTCATTGGGGTCCGTTGTTTTATTGAGCGTCGTCGCGGCCCCATGCAGTGCAGCCATCGCCTCAGGGGTATTCAGATCATCCAGCAATGCCGCAAATACCGCCGTTTGCTCCACCGGCAGATCCGTGACTGGCGCATCGACATGGCGCCTCAAGGCACCGTAAAACGTATCCAATGTGCCTTGCGCACCGTCAAGTAATTCACCTGAAAAATTGAGAGGCGAGCGATAGTGGGCAGATAGCAGCGCTAAACGTAGCACTTCACCAGGGTAGCGCTCCCTCAGCTCCCTCACGGTACGTACGTTGCCGAGCGACTTGGACATCTTCTCACCGTCCATGTCGACATAGGCGTTGTGCACCCAGTGCCGCACGAAATCACCGCCATAGGCGCAGCAGCTTTGGGCTCGTTCGTTCTCATGGTGAGGAAAGATGAGGTCGCGGCCGCCGCCGTGAATATCGATCGCCTCCCCCAAATGTGCGCGAATCATCGCAGAACATTCGAGATGCCATCCCGGCCGACCCCGACCCCATGGGCTATCCCAGCCAGGCTCACTGTCTGTCGAGGGCTTCCACAGTACAAAATCACCGGGGTGACGCTTGTAATCGGCGACCTCCACTCTTGCCCCTGCCAGCATATCGTCGAGCTTGCGGCCGCTTAGCGCCCCGTACTCCGGCATTGATTCCACGGCAAAAAGCACATGGCCATCAGCCGAATACGCGTGGCCCTCGGCAATCAGCCTCTCGGTCAGCGCGATCATTTCCGCGATGTGCTCGGTTGCCATGGGCTCAATCGTTGGGGTCAGGGCACCCAGCGCCGCCATATCTTCACGATACTTCGCCGTAAACTCCTCGCTCACAGTCTCGATACCGCAGCTCCGTTCCAAGGCCGCCTGAATAATTTTGTCGTCGATATCGGTGATGTTGCGCGCATACACCACGGTCGGGTACTGCGCCCTCAGTAATCGGTAAAGGCAATCGAATACCACCACCGGACGGGCATTACCGATATGAGCGTAGTTATAAACGGTTGGGCCACACACATACATCGTAATGCGCTGCGGATCCACCGGTATAAACACCTCTTTCGAGCCCGACAGCGTATTAAACAGGCGAAAATCAACCATGGGACGACGACCAGGTGTCTCTTAAGCCAATTGTCATATTAAAGACCGGCCGATCAGTGTGGTGATCATAACGATCCGCGACAAAATAACCCTCCCGCTCAAACTGAAACACCTGTTCGGGCATTGCGTTCACCAACCCCGGCTCGATCATTGCCGCCTCAATGACGATCAGGCTGCGGGGATTCACCGCCGCCATCAGGTCCTGCTCCCGTGCCGGCTCGGGCACGCCAAATAACCTGTCGTAGCAGCGAATGGTGGCGGGAACCGCTTCATCAGCAGACACCCAATGGATAACGCCCTTGGGCTTGAGACCGTCTTCTGGATCCGCACCGGGCACTGACGTAACGCACCGTGCAAAAACTTGCGTGACCTCCCCATCTGCATCCTTATCGCAACGATCGGCCTCGATCACTAATCCCCCTCGAAGCCGCACTCGCTTCCCCAGCACCAAACGCTTGAAGTGTTTGTTCGCCTCTTCGCGGAAATCGTCCTGATCGATGAGCAGCTCTGCAGCCATCGACAGCTGCCGACTTCCAAAGTCGAGATCAGCCGGGTGATTACGCACATCAAGAAGCAGCGTTTCCGGTAGATTCGTGAGCGTCACACGCAGAGGCTTCATCACACACATACGCCGCGACGCAGATTTATTCAAATGATCTCTGACTGCGCTCTCGAGCATCGCCACATCTGCCGTGCTGTCTGATCGCGAGGTGCCGACTTCCTCGCAGAAATGCCGAATGGCGGCGGCAGGATAACCTCGTCGCCTCAGCCCTGCGATCGTGGGCATACGCGGGTCATCCCAGCCGTCGACCACCTTCTCGTCCACCAGCTGCTTTAATTTACGCTTACTGGTGATCGTATAGCTGGTATTGAGCCGCGCGAACTCAATCTGCCGAGGCGTGTGGGGCACTGGAAGATGCTCGATAAACCACTCATACAAGGGACGGTGATCCTCAAACTCCAACGTGCAAATTGAGTGAGTGATGCCTTCTATCGCATCTTCCTGACCATGAGCAAAATCGTAGGTCGGATAAATTGGCCACGCTGTACCAGTCTGGTGATGCGAGGCGTGTCGAATACGGTAAAGGATAGGGTCACGCAAATTCATATTCGCAGCGCCCATATCGATTTTGGCCCTGAGCACTCGCTCACCCTCCGCGAACTCGCCTTGACGCATACGCGCAAATAAATCGCGACTCTCATCACGACTGCGTTCGCGAAAAGGACTGTCTCGGCCGGGCTCGGTAAGCGTGCCCCGGTAATCTCGCGCCTCTTCAACGGAGAGATCGCACACGTAGGCGAGCCCCTGATCGATCAAATACATCGCCCATTCATAGAGCTGATCAAAATACGCAGAGGCATAGCGCACCTCGCCCTGCCACTGATACCCCAGCCAACGAACATCCTCTTGAATTGAGTTAATAAACTCCTGACTCTCTTTCTCAGGATTCGTGTCATCGAAACGAAGATGGCAATAACCGCCAAACTGCTCCGCCAGTCCAAAATTTACCGAGATCGACTTGGCGTGACCTAAATGCAAGTAGCCGTTTGGCTCAGGGGGAAACCGTGTCACGAGCGCGCGGACGCGGGCCGATTTTAAATCGGCCTGTATTTGCGTTCGCAAGAAATTACTGCGCGGCTCCACAGACATACTCAACCCTGGCAGGCGAACCCTGAAAAAAGAGGCGCGTACTATACCAACTGCACGACGCCCTTGGCAGGGCCGTCTTTGGAATCGGGGTCCAAAATCGGGATCGCAACCCTCCGCCAACTCAGGTACGATGCCGCCTCCCGATTTTGACCCCTGAGGTACCCATGGCAGCTGTGCACATCCTGATGACCACGACCGTTGGCCCTATGACACTCGAGCTCGACACAGACAGTGCCCCCAAAACCGTCGAGAATTTTCTTTCTTATGTTGCAAGCGGCCACTATGACGGCACCATATTTCATCGCGTGATCGATAATTTCATGATTCAAGGCGGCGGCTTCAGCACGGACATGGAGCAAAAGAGCACACAGGCCCCCATTGAAAACGAAGCCAACAACGGGCTTAAAAATGCGCGTGGTACTATCGCTATGGCGCGCACGCAGGACCCCCACTCCGCGACGGCACAATTTTTTATCAACGTCTCGGAAAACGATTTCCTGAACCACACTGGCGAAAATATGCAGGGCTGGGGTTACGCGGTATTTGGCAAAGTCACCGAAGGTGAAGATGTGCTCGACAAGATCCGTGGCGTCCAGACTGGCAATCAGGGCGGGCACCAGGATGTCCCGCTTGAGCCCATCATCATTGAGAGCGTGACTGTCGTCAGCGAGTAAGGATTACACTGGTGCACCGACTGTTCATAAGCGATCTGCACCTTAGTGACGACACCCCTGAGATTGAAGCGGCGCTCGTTTCATTATTACAACGAGAAGCCGGATTCGATTCTCTGGTAATCCTCGGGGATTTCTTTGAAGCCTGGGTCGGCGATGACGATAACGCCCCGCTGGCTGACCGCATCAAAACACTCCTGCAAGCGCTAACCGATGGTGGCGTTGACTTAATGATCGCCAGAGGCAATCGCGACTTTATGCTGGGTGAGCAATTTGCCCGCGATGTTGGGGGGACGCTGTTACAAGACGAGACCGTCCTTGAAGTCGCCGGTCAGCCGACCCTTCTCCTCCACGGTGATACGCTGTGCACGGACGACGGTGACTATCAGCAGTTTCGAACCCTGGTCCATTCAGCTCAGTGGCAAGCTGAAATGATGAGCAAGTCCTTGCAGGAGCGTCGAGAGCTCGCCAGGCAATTACGGTCGATGAGCATTGACGCGGCAAGCAATAAACCCGAAGACATCATGGACGTTAATCCGCAGGCAGTGGCGACAGCCATGCAGGCTTGCGGGGCGGCACGTATGATTCACGGCCACACCCACCGGCCGGCTCGCCATAAGATCGATACAGGGGAACGCGTTGTACTGGGCGATTGGACAGCGCAGCAGGGATGGCTACTCAGAGAGCGAGAAACCACGGTAACTTTGGAGTCGTTCGCTATCAGTCCATAACGTCTGAGACAGGGCCGCTATGGAAACGAAACTCCGTATCAGCACCTTGCACTAAGTCGGCTTCAAGCAGGCGAAAATGATCTAGCCGGTCCGCCAAGTGTTCCTGATCGCAAAGCCCCTCAGCCAACCTCAAGTAATCACCGAAGTGTCGCGCCTCACTCTTCAACAGAGACCGATAGAACTCGCCCAGCTCATCGTCAAGCTCGGGGGCCAGTCGTGCGAAACGCTCGCAGGAGCGAGCTTCTATCAAGGCGCCGATAATCAGCGTGTCAATCAGCCGTCCGGGATCCTGACGTCGCACTCCCTTGTACAGACCTTGAGCGTAGCGCGATGCACTGAGAGACCGATAGCGAATGTCGCGACGCGTCATCAGCTTGACCACTTGCTCAAAGTGACGAAGCTCTTCACGCGCCAAACGGGACATTTTATTCAGTAATACCGTATTCCCCGTATAGCGGTGCATCAAGGCCAACGCCGTAGCAGCTGCTTTTTTTTCGCAATTCGCATGGTCGATCAGCAGAATCGATTGCTGATCCGATCGCCTCGCCGTGACCACCCAAGCGTCGGGTGTTGCGCAAGGCAAAAATGCCTCAATCTCTCTCAAGAGCGCCCCAGACACACTCACCGGGGCGCACCCTGAACCGCCTCGTCAGCAAACAGGTCACCAGTAGCAATGTAGCGGTCGAAGTGCGCCGTGGAGAGCACCCAAAATTCTTCGTCGATCTGATCTCGCAGGGCCGCCAGTGTGAGCCCCCGACAGCTTGGTAGAATTTCGAAGCCATATTGCTCGGGAGCGCCAATTTGATTCGCACCCGCCTTAAGCAGCGCGAACAAGTGGCAATACGGGTCGTGATGCGGCTGATGACGAATCTTCTGCACTGATAACTGCCAATCCAAGAGCTTTTGGTCGACGATGCGCAACTTATTGCCGACACACATTGCCAGAAAGCGATCAAGGCGGGCATCAATTGCCTGCTTTTGGGCCTGCGAATATCCGTTCCAGTCGATCACTTCGTGGGTAAAGCGCTTACAGCCACGACACACTGCATCACCAATACCGGTCGAGCAGACACCGATGCAAGGGGTTTGAACAGGATTGAGATTGGACACGTTACCTCCCAGGTCGACGCAGTTTAACAGTTTCCTGATCCCGCTCGATGAGGTGGGTATCGGCCAAATGAATGAGGGATATTCAATTCGAGGCTAACGGGCGCAGTGCGGCCGAGCTATAATCTGCCCGCCCCATTTTCTCCTGAAAAAGGAAAATTGTTAATGCTGGAAGCTTATCGCCAACACGTTGCCGAGCGTGCCGCTCAAAATATCCCCCCCACTCCGTTGTCTCCAGCGCAGGTGGCCGATCTGCTGGAGCTATTAAATGACCCACCGGCGGGCGAAGAAGCCTTTCTGGTTGAGCTACTGACGGAGCGGGTGCCGCCAGGCGTAGACGAAGCGGCGTATGTAAAAGCCGGATTTCTGTCAGCGCTGGCCACGGGGGAAACCGCCTGCGCGCTGATTGACCAGGAACACGCGATTCAGCTTCTGGGCGACATGCACGGCGGCTATAACATCACGACACTGGTCGAGCTACTTGACGACCCGACGCTCGGCATGAGCGCCGCGCGAGAACTGAAAAAAACACTGCTGGTCTTTGATGCATTTCACGATGTAGCAGAACGCGCCAAAAACGGATCAACCAATGCGCAGGCCGTGCTGGAAAGCTGGGCTGCGGGTGAGTGGTTTACCCATCGTAACGAGGTCCCCGAATCACTGAAAATGGTGGTTTACAAGGTGACGGGCGAGACCAATACCGACGACCTGTCCCCTGCGCCTGACGCCTGGTCTAGACCTGATATCCCATTGCATGCACTGGCTATGTACAAGATGGCGCGTGACGGCATCACGCCCGACGAACCCGGTACGATTGGCCCGCTTAAGCATATTGAGTCCATCAAAGCGAAGGGCCTGCCCGTCGCTTTTGTTGGCGACGTGGTCGGCACAGGCTCCTCGAGAAAATCAGCCACCAATTCCGTGCTTTGGTACTTTGGAGACGATACGCCCGGGATCCCTAATAAACGGGCGGGAGGCGTGTGTATCGGCGGCAAGGTCGCCCCTATTTTTTACAATACGATGGAGGATGCGGGTGCGCTAGTGTTTGAGGCGCCGGTGGACGCGCTGGGCATGGGCGATGTCATCGAGATCCGGCCTTATGACGGCAAGATCCTCTCTGAATCAGGCGACATCCTCTCTGAATTCGCCCTGCGCTCAGAAGTCCTGCTTGATGAAGTCCGGGCCGGAGGGCGCATCAACCTGATCATCGGCCGCGGACTCACTGCCAAGGCGCGCGAGGCGCTTGGCCTCGGGGAAAGCGATCTCTTCAGAAAACCGGAGCAGCCCGAAGAATCAGACAAAGGCTTCTCTTTGGCTCAGAAAATGGTGGGCCGGGCCTGCGGGGTTGAGGGTATTCGCCCCGGCACCTACTGCGAACCGCGCATGACCACCGTGGGTTCACAGGACACAACGGGCCCCATGACGCGGGATGAGCTCCAAGACCTCGCCTGCCTCGGCTTCTCTGCTGACCTGACAATGCAGTCCTTTTGCCATACCGCGGCGTACCCGAAACCCGTCGATATCGACACCCAGCACACTTTGCCCGACTTCATCATGACACGAGGCGGCGTGTCGTTAAGGCCGGGAGACGGCATTATCCACAGTTGGCTAAACCGTATGCTCCTGCCCGACACCGTCGGCACGGGTGGCGACTCCCATACCCGCTTTCCGATGGGCATCTCTTTTCCCGCAGGCTCCGGACTGGTTGCCTTCGCTGCCGCTACTGGCGTAATGCCACTGGACATGCCCGAATCGGTGCTCGTCCGCTTCAAAGGCGAGATGCAGCTGGGCGTGACGTTGCGCGACCTGGTTCACGCCATTCCCTATTACGCCATCCAGCAAGACCTGCTGACGGTTGAGAAAAAAGGCAAGAAAAATATATTCTCAGGACGGATTCTTGAGATAGAAGGTTTAGATTCACTCACCGTCGAGCAAGCCTTTGAATTGTCAGATGCCTCGGCAGAACGCTCTGCAGCCGGGTGCACCATCAAGCTGGGCGAAGATACGATCGCGGAGTACCTGAGATCGAATGTCGTGCTGCTAAGGTCCATGATCGCCGAAGGCTACGGTGATGCTAGAACATTGGAGCGTCGGGTAAGAAACATGGAGGCCTGGTTAGCCAATCCCGAGCTATTGGGGGCCGATCCCGATGCAGAGTATGCCGCGGTCATTGAAATCGATCTGGCCGACATTAACCAACCGATTGTCTGCGCCCCCAATGATCCCGACGACGCTCGTCTACTCTCGGAGGTACAGGGAGACAAGGTGGATGAAGTGTTTATCGGTAGCTGCATGACCAATATTGGTCATTTTCGAGCGGCGGGAGAGCTACTCGAGGCGCATGGGGCACCGGTCAGCACTCGAATGTGGATCTGCCCTCCGACGCGAATGGACGAGCATCAGCTGATGGAAGAAGGCTACTACGCCATTTTTGGACGAGCAGGCGCGCGGACAGAGATGCCCGGATGCTCACTGTGCATGGGCAATCAGGCCAGAGTCGCTCCGAAATCGACCGTACTGTCCACTTCAACCCGGAACTTTCCCAATCGGCTCGGTGAAGGCGCTAACGTTTACCTCACCTCCGCTGAGCTCGCTGCTGTGGGAGCACTGCTCGGCAAGCTTCCTACCCCGGAAGAATATCTGGAGTACGCGAGCAAGATCGATTCGATGGCAGATGACATCTACCGCTATATGAATTTCGATCAGGTGGTCGCTTTTCAAAAGCTGGCGGCCGATGGAGAGCGCATCGCTGCAACCATCATCGATCAAGTCGCCTGAGCATCGGACTCAAGCACCCGACACTCTGCACGCGCTCTTCTGACTATCGTCGAGCGCGTTAACCTCTGTTAGGTGGGAGTTTCACCGGCGCGATTGCCCTCGAGGGCCAAGCCGTTAGCGAAGCCGTCAACCACTACGGCGATAAAATCGCCGCGAAACCGCGATCACAATCGGCCTGAATGTCTTCCAGATCCTCAAGTCCGACAGCGATGCGAATCAGACCCTCGCAAATCCCGGCGGCGTCCCGCTGATCCGCAGATAATCGGCCGTGCGTCGTGGAAGCGGGATGCACGATAGTGGTTTTCGCGTCGCCGAGATTAGCTGTCAAAGACATCAGCTCTGTCGCGTTAATAAAACGCCACGCCGCCTCGCGCCCTCCTGCGAGTTCAAATGCCAGCACCCCGCCAAAGCCCTGCTGCTGACGGCCCGCCAGCGCATGCCCCGGGTGATCTGGTAATCCACAGTAGTGTACCGCTTCAACGGGTGACTGGTCCGTCAACCATTCAGCGAGTCGCTGCGCATTGTCAGAGTGGGCCCGCATCCTAAGATCGAGCGTCTCCAGCCCCTTGAGCATCACCCAGGCATTGAAGGCGCTCATCGTGGGACCGCATGAACGATTAAAAGCGACTACCGGCGCAATCAACTCCTCTCGTCCTACCAGCGCACCGCCCAACACCCGACCTTGACCATCTAAATACTTGGTCGCGGAATGCGTCACGAGGTCAGCGCCTAACAGCAACGGCATTTGTAATGCGGGCGAGCAAAAGCAGTTGTCCACCGCCAACAGCGCACCCAGATCGTGACTGAGCTCGGCCAGCGCAGCGATATCGGCGATGGCATTGATTGGGTTTGATGGCGTTTCAAGAAACAGTAACCGGGTATTGGATGTCGCCGCATCCCGCCAGGCCCCGATCTCGGTCAGCGACACGAAACTCACGGACACACCGAATTTTTTGAGGGTATTTTCAAATAACCCGACGGTGGCGCCGAATACATCTCGAGAACACAAAACATGATCCCCGGCTTTCAGGTGCGTCAGGCATAACGCCAGGATGGCTGCCATGCCAGAAGCCGTTGCCACGGCGCGCTCTCCGTGCTCGAGTGCCGCAAGGCGCTCCTCAAATCCTCTTACGGTAGGATTGGTATATCGCGAGTAAACGTTGCCCGTCGTCTCGCCAGAGAACTTGGCTGCCGCATCCTCGGCTGTTTCAAACAGAAAGCTCGAGGACGTAAAAATCGGTTCGGCGTGTTCCGCTTCGGCAGTGCGGCGAATTCCCGCACGGACCGCACGGGTCCGTGGTCCCGCTTGCTCAAGCCACTTACCATCATCCTGCGTCATGGCTACGGATCGTTGTGAAGGCCGACAATAGCGCCCTCACTGACGCCAAGGTAAGGCCCCCGACCCTTTGCTCCATCAGCGCGAGCGGCCTCAATTGCCTGCAGGTACTGATCATCAATGTTGCCGGTCAGATAGCGGCCGTCAAAAACCGACGACTCGAACCCGTCCACGTCTGGATTACCCTCCCGGGAACACTCAATGAGATCCTCCAGATCCTGATAAACCAGCCAATCGGCACCGATTTCTTCACGCACCTCGTCAACGGTTCGGCCATGCGCAATCAGCTCATTAGCGGCAGGCATATCAATGCCATAAACGTTGGGGAATCGCACGGGAGGTGCAGCAGACGCAAAATACACCCGGCGGGCACCCGCCTCACGCGCCATTTGAATAATTTGATCGCAAGTGGTGCCGCGGACGATCGAATCGTCGACCAGAAGCACTGTCTTGTCCTGAAACTCCAGCGGCACAGGGTTGAGCTTCTGCCGGACTGACTTCCTGCGCTCACTCTGCCCCGGCATAATAAAAGTCCGCCCGATATAGCGGTTCTTCATAAAGCCTTCGCGAAACTTAACGCCCAGCTCATAGGCCAGAGACTGGCCGGCAACCCGGCTGGTATCGGGAATCGGAATCACCACATCGATATCGTGCTCTGGTCGCTCACGAAGTATCTTTTTGGCGAGCGCCGCACCTTGCCGCATCCGGGTCTTATAAACCGAGATGCTGTCCATCAATGAATCAGGTCTTGCGAAATAGACATGCTCGAAGATACAGGGGGTCAACTTTGGCGAATCAGCGCACTGCTCGCGATGTAATTCACCCTTTTGGGTCACGCAAACCGCTTCTCCGGGCAACACATCGCCCAGTAATTCGTAGCCCAGCACATCGAGCGCCACACTCTCTGACGCCACCATGTACTCCGTAACACCGCGCTTACCCAAACGCTGTCCGACCACCAAGGGCCGGATACCGTTGGGGTCGCGAAACGCGACCAGCCCAAACCCGGATATCAGCGCCACGGCAGCATAGCCACCCTCGCAGCGCTTGTGAACCACTCGGATGGCATCGAAGATATCTCTCGGCGCCGGCTGTAATTTACCCAGCCGATGCAGCTCGTGAGCAAAAACATTAAGCAAGACTTCCGAATCCGAGTCGGTATTCAAGTGCCGCAAGTCAGACTTAAAAAGCTCGTCTGACAGAAAAGCTGAATTTGTCAGATTGCCGTTGTGCGCCAGCGCGATGCCATAAGGCGAGTTCACGTAAAAGGGTTGCGCCAGCGCGGTACCCGAGCTCCCCTGAGTCGGATAGCGGGCGTGCCCAATACCAAAACGCCCCAGCAGCTGCGACATGTGGCTCGGCCGAAACACGTCGCGAACCAGGCCCTCCCCCTTGCGCTGCATCAATTTGCCATCGGCGCAGGTCATGATGCCCGCCGCATCCTGACCGCGATGCTGAAGCATGGTGAGCGCATCATAGATGTCTGCTGCGACATCTCGCTCAGCAACCATCCCTACCAGTCCACACATATCGCCTCTCCAGCCCTACAGCATGTCGCTAGAATTAATGGTGTCTTTCACGGCCTCTGTCGGCTCAGACTCCATCACACGCTCAAAATTGCCACCGATCCACTCTGCTACCCATTCTGCGGGTTCCATTAACACGGCTGAATCGAGCAAATCTTCATCGCCGTCTGGCAACGCAGCACGGAGAAGAATACTGAGTGCCGCCACAATGATCATCCCCCTAAGCAAGCCAAAAATACCGCCCAGCAGGCGATTACCGACATTGAAGCCGGGCTGACGCATTTGTTTCGACAGAAAGGCCGCAATAACGCCAAACATCAGTAATACGGCGATAAAGGTTAACGTCCATCCCAGCAGATATCGGGTGGTGGGCTCATCGATTAGGTTGCGCCCAAGTTGAGCAACGGGGTCAGCGAGCAAATTGGCCAACAGAAAAGCGCTGACCCAACCGAGAATGGAGAGTGCCTCACGCGCGAAACCGCGAACCACACCGTAACCGGAAGATACCATCCAGATCAGCAAAATAACCCAGTCAAACAGGTTGAAATCGGCGACTCCAGATGCAATCTGATCCAGCAGGTCTTCCATGTTATTGAACATACCTCAGAATCTTGGAATCCACGCGCAGCGCCTGATCGATCTCCGTCTTGATGCGCGCCATTACTTCGCGCTCAGCATTAGGACCCACCTGAACGCGAAACAGCTCGTCGTCAACCCGAATATAGCGTTTCGAAAACGCTTTATAACCTCGCTCCCGGAGCCCGTCGACAATCTCAGCAGCACGAGCAGCTGAACCCACGGTCGCCACCTGCAGCACCCAGAATACTGCAACACCCTGTTCGTCAATCAGCGGTTCGCCCGCAGGTGGATCGATTCTGGGTGATACCGTTGCCAGCGCGTCTGCGGGGGGTAAAGACCGAAGCTCGAGCGCATCGATTTCGGTTCGCGTGCCAAGATCAGCATCACTCTGAACAGCCGCTGGCGTAGTCGGCGCGGTTGGGAGTGCCTCAGCCACTGACTTCTGATAGCTCTCGGGCTCAGCGATCGGTGATTGATCAATAACCGGTCGCCCAGAAATCGGCTGCAATACCACTGGATCTCGGTCCTGGGGGGTGACGAAAATCAAAGGCCAGAAGACAACGCCCAAAGCCACCAGCACCAGCGTCCCAACGAGACGCTGCTTCAGTAACGGATCCACTTACCCCTGCTCCCCGCTATGATATTCCGCCTCCAACACTGAGAGTGCCTCGCCGACAGAGAAAAAAGAACCAAACACTACGACGCGGTCTCCGGCATGACTTCGCATTTTTATCGAGTCCCAGATATCGCTGAAAGGACCGTGATCACCCACGATCGAATCCGGGTGAAGCAGATTCGCAAGATCAGGAACTGCCATCGCTCTGGGCACATCGCTCAGATCGATAAGATTCCACTCATCAAACGCGCCGCTACAAGCTGCGAGCATATCACGGATGGGCTTGTCTCCCATGACCCCAAACACCGCAAACGTCCTCCC
>Ga0315330_10001883_pt1 | contig 14323 bp, 12 predicted proteins | sample M140m34915metaG_FD_203453 | JGI IMG/M metagenome (GOLD analysis project Ga0315330, IMG submission 203453) | Ammonia-oxidizing marine archaeal communities from Monterey Bay, California, United States - M1 40m 34915 | ecosystem: Environmental > Aquatic > Marine > Intertidal zone | place: USA...
ATAATATGTATTTTGGTTTAGTAGGCTCAAACACAACCGATGATATTGAAACAATACCTTTTATCCAGATAGATCGCGAAGCTTTTCTGGAATACGATTTATCAAAAATGCTGTATGCTCTTGTAACCTCAAAACCCACTGTGGTTGGGATAGTAAGCACTCTCCCAACAGATGGGACCATGAAAGTCACGGCAACAGGTCGACAGGAGCCAGTAGCACCCTATGTTGTCCGAAATCAAATTGGTGAATTATTTGAGACGCGTTTCTTGGGGAAAGAAATAGATGAGGTGCCTGGCGACGTAAATGTCTTAATGGTTGTCCATCCTAAAAATCAGTCGGCCCGTACTATTTTTGCTATAGACCAATACCTGCTGGCAGGGGGGAAAGCGATTATTTTTATTGATCCTTTTGCCGAGGTAGAGGGCATGCAAGGGCAAATGCTAGGTTCGACCATAGGGGGAAGTTCACTAGACAAAATATTCAAGGTATGGGGAATAGAATACGATATAAATAAAGTTGTCGGTGATCGCTTGAGCGCGCGAAAAGTTCTTCCGGAAGCAGGAAATAGACCAATAGAATATTTACCATGGCTGGAGCTCCGAGGGCCAAGTCTAGACCGCTCTTCTCCTATTACATCAGGAATAGATGTAGTCGCACTTGCAAGTGCAGGTCATCTGAGTGTCAATGATAATTCATCACTGACAATGCTTCCGCTTTTAACATCTTCCCCCGGAGCCGGGCTAATAGATTCGAAAAAAGTTCAAGGTTTCAGAAACCCTAAAAAGTTACTTAGAGAATTTAAAGCGGACAAAAAGCAATATATCTTAGCCGGCCGTGTTACAGGTTCTGTTAAGACTGCTTTTCCTAATGGAGTGCCGAGCCCAGGTAAGGATCAGGATGGTAAACTTGTCGAAGTAACTCCATGGCAACGTGCTATTTTAGCTCAGTCAGAATCTCCGTTGGACGTTATTGTTGTTGCTGACGCAGATATTCTAGCCGACCGTTTTTGGGTCATTATGAGAGACTTCGCCGGACAACGTGTTCCAGTTCCCACAGCAAATAATGGTGATTTTGTTCTAAATAGTATCGAGGCCCTTGCAGGTTCAAGTGCTCTTATGGAGCTTCGAGGCAGAGGTAGCGTAAGCCGACCATTCAAAGTTCTGCAGGACATTCAAAAAACAGCTTCGCAGAAATTTGAAGATAAAGAGCGCGGCTTGAGACAAACAATAACTAAAACCGAGAAAAAACTTCAACAATTGCGACGTCGGAATCCTGAAAGTTCTGCAAAGGTTGTATCAGAACGTGATAGGCGCGAAATGGAGAAAATGCAACGTGAGATACTTGGTTTTAGATCAGAACTTCGAAAAGTACGCCATTCCTTAACGCAGGATTATCAACAACTAGAAATGCAACTCTGGTTCTTGAATATAGCATTAGTTCCAATTCTCTTAATTATCTTTTCCATCGCTCTTTCTGTTATAAGAATTGTAAGACGCCGGAATCACTCATTTGAACCTGCAGGTGGGTAGAGACTGAAATGTTAACAAAGCGCTTTTTATACGGGCTAACTCTCTTAACAATTGTGGCGTGCATTGCAGCAGGTTTGGTTCAGTATAACCGATGGGCAGGTACAATACGCAATGTGGACGAAGAGCTAGTTTTCCCAGAACTTGCGGATCAACTGGAAACAATAGCAAAAATCAAAATAGAGCGATCTACATCGGATACTAGAGACTCTTTCGTCATTGAGCCTTTTGATGACAAATGGGGCATCGTACAAAAAGGGGGATATCAAACTAGGGACGGCATAATTCGGGAAACTCTTATAGGTTTATCCCAATTAACCTACCAGGAAGCCAAAACGAAAGATCCAGACCGCTATTCTAAATTGAAACTTCGCGATATAACCAAAAAGGGATCTGAGGCTACGCGATTGGTAATTGAAGATAACCAAGGAAGGGTAATCCTCGACGCCCTATTTGGGAAAAGACTGCAAAATCTATCAGGTGGAACTCCATCCATCTATATGCGAAAGACAAATGAACCCCAAAGCTGGCTAGCCAAGGGTGAGCTAGAGATACGCAACGGTGTTTTGGATTGGTTATCTGTCATCTTAACTTCAATCCAACGCGAGCGTATTAAACGTGTTTTAATTACTTCACGGGATGGAAGTGAACTTAAACTGTCATACGATACAAACTTTGAAAGGTTTGAGATAGAAAACCTACCCAGTGACCGCGAGATCAAATCACGTTTTCAACTTTTAAATATCGGTATTATACCTGAGAACCTTCTTCTACAAGATGTTAGACCTGCCCAACTCAAAACAGACCCCGAATTAGGTGGAGCGCGCTGGGAAACGAAAGACGGCCTGATTGTCAATCTTTCTCTCGCCACCGATACAACCACTAAAAAAATTTGGGCCGCTATAAGCGTCGCGATTAAAAATAACGCTTCAGAAAAAGTAAAAAAGGAAGCCGCCAACATACAAATAAGAACCGAAGGTTGGGAATTTTTGCTCGGTGAAGCAACGATTAAAAAACTTCAATCAACAGTGAATACTTTGACTAAGATCAAAAACAATAATTAAATCTGAAGCCGGTAATGCCATATAACATTCTATTTATTTACCTATAAAATTTGGTTTCCTTTTTTCCATGAATGCTGTGCGTCCCTCTGTATAATCTGCACTTGTTTGACACTGTCTAACTGTGGCCTCGTGGGCTGATAAATCCCACTCACTCTCAGGCTTTCCAGTTTCTATTAAAGATTCTTTCACTGCTTTTATTGACAAAGGTGCGTTTCGAGCAATTCGAGCAATCATATCGCCAACTGTGGATTCCAAGTCTGCTTCTTTAACAACTCTATTGACGAGCCCCATAATTCTCGCCTCCTCTGCACTAAACTGTCGAGCTGTGTAAAAGATTTCTGCAGTGAAGGCCGGCCCCACAAGGCGCTCTAATTCTCTTATCCCTTTAGCCTTGTAACCGATACCCAATTTTGCAGCAGGAACTCCAAATGTCGACTTTTCAGAACAAATCCGTATATCGCAGCCAATAGCGATCGCTAAACCGCCGCCAATACAATATCCATTCACTTGGGCTATGGTTGGTTTTGCTACTGCATTCAAGGATGAGTGAAAGCCTGCCACCGAATTATCATAGGACATCATAGCTTCCTTGGAAGCTCGCTCACTGCCAAACTTTGAAATATCCGCTCCTGCCACAAATGCCTTATTTCCAGCCCCTTTAAGGACAATGGCTCTAACGCTATCATCTTTTGCGTATTTATCTAACAACGCTGACGAGTTATCCCACATTTCTTGTGACATAGCGTTCATTCTGGCTGGATTATTGAAAGTAATCCATGCTATACGGTCTACCACCTCGCTCAGTAACGTATTCTCTTCAATAGTTGAAGCATCTTGAACCGCCATAATCTATATCCTTAAGTAAAATTTAATTGATTTATATAATATTAGATTCCCGCAACTCTGAAATCTCGATTGAATCTAGTCCCATTTCTTTGAGTATTTCTTCCGTATGCTCACCATAATCTGGCGGAGGCATGGTCATACTGCTTGGCGTACGTGACATACGTATTGGTTGCCCTACTAACTCTATATCTCCACGCGCATGCCCACTTACTGTTTTAGCCATTTCCAAATGTTTGACCTGTGGATCCTCGAAGGCCTCGTCAATATTATATATAGGGCCACTAGGAACACCATTTTTATTCAGTAATTCGACCCAATATTCCGATGTTTCTTGACTTATAAAGGTTTCTATCTCTTGGTTCAGAGCATCCCTATTTTTTGACCTAGCCTCCGCTTCAGCATAATCAGGATGGTCACGCAAGTCTTGCCTGCCAACTAAATCACAAAAGCGCTTCCAGATGACCTGCCCAGCGACCCCAAGATTGATATATCCATCTTTTGTTTTAAAAACCCCGGTCGGTATGCTGGTTGGATGATTATTACCTGCTTGCTTGGGAACATCACCATCTACCAACCACCTTGCAGCCTGAAAATCCAGCATAAACAATTGCGCCTGTAATAATGAGGTATCTATCCATTGTCCTTTACCAGACTCTTCACGTTCTAGAAGAGCTATCATGATACCTTGCGCTGCAAATAACCCTGCACAAAGATCTGCTATAGGGATACCAGCTCGCACCGGTCCTTGACCCGGCAAGCCAGTTATCGACATCACTCCTCCCATACCCTGGGCTATTTGATCAAAGCCAGGCCTTTTCGAATATGGTCCATCTTGTCCAAAACCAGATATGCTGGCATAAACCAGTTTTGGATTTTCCTTACTAAGGGCATCGTAATCTATTCCAAGACGCTGCTTCACATCTGGACGATAATTTTCAACAATTACATCGGCAGTTTTGACTAGACGCTTCAACAACTCTACCCCTTTTTCATTTTTTAGGTTCAATGTCATTGCGCGTTTATTACGATGTAGATTCATGAAGTCTGGTCCATGACGGGCTCCGCCCAGAGCATTGCCCCCATCCATAGCTTCGGGAAGCTCGATTTTTATCACATTCGCTCCCCAATCGGCCAGTTGACGGACACAGGTTGGCCCTGCCCGCACCCTTGTTAGGTCTAAAACCGTGAAGCGTTTTAACGCATCTGAAGCTGGATTAACCGCCATAATTTTTCCTTCTACTCACATAAAACTTCTATTTTCAGGCTCTTTAGCCCCTTCTGCTCGAAAAACTACCATTATCAATTTTATATTCCAGTTTTACAAAATCATTTGCAACCAATGCAACAAATGAAGTTGCCAACATTTTAATTATATAATGGCCTATCTATACTGCTTAAAGCTACTATAAGAACAATCACCAAATAATTAATAGAAAAATATAACGCAATAACCATATTATTCTTATGATGTTTCAAAGATGCATAATGCGGTTCGCCCGCTTCAATTTTTCTGGGTAGTAAACAAACCATGGATGACCTATCTTTATCCACCTGGTCTGGGTTGAACTTGGCTGCTAGCCGAGGCGAGAGATTGATCTTTACTAATCTAGACTTTGAACTTATTTCCGGGGATGCTCTTTTACTCACAGGTAAAAACGGTTCAGGTAAATCCACGTTGCTCCGGATCATGGCAGGCCTCAATCAACCCAGTTCTGGGTCTATGTTGTGGAATTCTGAAATCATAAAAAATGTGATAAGCACCCACTCTGCTCGAGTTAACTATATAGGACATCTGGCAAGTGTGAAATTGGCACTTACTGTCGAAGAAGATATTAGATTTTGGATGCAATTGAATGGTCATTCCAGTCAAGGAATAATGGAAATAGCGCTCGAGCATTTTGGCCTCATAAATCAAAGAAGTATGCCGATAAGGTTTTTGTCATCTGGCCAACAAAGAAAACTGGCACTAACTCGTCTTATGGTAAGAGATTCCAAAATTTGGTTACTCGATGAACCAACGGTAGGGCTAGACAGCAAAGGCATTCAATCTCTAGAGGATATAATACACAAACAAAGGGCTAATAATGGTATAGTTGTAGTGGCGTCACACACTGAAATAAACTTGGGGAACAATATTAAAAATATCAATTTATCAGATTTTCAAACAAATACCGCCCAGGCCTATTCGCCAGGTTTTGACTATGAGGGATAGGTGATGGATATCGTCATGGCAATTATTCGTAGAGACTTGTCTTTAGTAATGAGACAAGGAAGTGATGCTTTTGTGGTATTAATATTTTTTATTGTCACCGTGACTTTATTTCCATTAGGTGTCAGTCCAGACCCTCTTATTTTACAAAATTTGGCGAGCGGCATTGTTTGGGTTGGAGCTTTATTAGCGGCAATGTTGTCGCTAGACCGTCTTTTTCAAACAGATTACGACGATGGGTCCTTGGAATTATTGGTGCTTTCTCCATATCCCTTGGAAATCGTCGTTTTGTGTAAGTGTTTCGTTCACTGGTTAACAACGGGTTTACCTATTATGGCGATCTCACCAGTTTTAGCGTTAATGCTCAATATTAAAACTGGCGCCTTTCTGTACTTAGTCACTAGTATGGCCTTGGGGACGCCTATAATCAGCCTTCTAGGAGCAGTAGGCGCCGCACTAGTTCTAGGCTCAAGACGGTCCGGCGTCCTAATCGCGCTACTTATCATTCCGTTGACGATACCAATTCTTTTATTTGGGGTAGGCGCCATACAAGCGGCTACAGAAGGATATAGTGCTTCAAGCCCATTAATGTTTTTAGGAGCCCTCTTATTATTTTCTATTGCGCTATGCCCATGGGTGATAGCTTCCAGCTTAAGGCAAGTTGTATCGTGAGGTTTCAATATAATGCATAGATTTGCTAACCCGGCCCGTTTCATGCGAATAGCCGAACCACTTTTACCATGGACATCCATGGGAGCCTTGGCTGCGATTTTGCTTGCCCTGTATTTTGGGATATTTAGTTCTCCAGCAGACTATCAGCAAGGAGAAACCGTTAGGATAATGTACGTGCATGTACCAGCTGCATGGATGGCGTTATTCGCATATACCTTGATGGCTTTAGCGAGCGGAAGTTTCCTTATTTGGAAGCATCCTCTAGCCGACTTATCTGCCCAAGCGGCTGCCCCTATTGGAGCAGGATTTACCGCCATTGCCCTAGTGACCGGAGCATTATGGGGACAACCAATGTGGGGAACTTGGTGGGTCTGGGATGCGCGCCTAACATCCGTATTGATACTTTTTTTTCTTTATCTGGGATACATGGCACTCGTAAACGGATTTGATGATCCGGAGAGGGGGTCTCGCATGGGGGCAATTTTGGCTTTAGTAGGTTTCGTAAACGTGCCCATCATAAAATTTTCCGTCGACTGGTGGAATACACTGCATCAGCCAGCCAGCATTAGCAGACTAGACGCTCCTGCCATTGATACATCGATGTTGATTCCATTGCTATTGATGGCACTTGGGTTCAAACTTTTTTTTATCAGTATTTTAATTCTCCGCATTAAAATACAACTTTTAAAAAAACGTATTCGTTCAATACAACTGACTCATTAGCCAAAACTTCTAAACTCTTTTGATAAATGTGCACTTGATCTTCTTTAACCGACTTACATTTTGATCTATATATCCCTTAGAGGGTTTATTGGGGGACTGGACAGGGGCCAGTGACGTTTTATGAGTGATTATGGAATTTATATTTGGTCGTCTTATTTGGTGACCGGCTTTACTATGGCGTTGGTTCTTGGCTATGCCTTATATCAATTAAAGATCGCTAAAAGTACGCTTAAGGATTTAAGTAACGACAGCCTAACCAAACGAAGAGTTGCAGATGACACCTAAACGTCGTCGATTGACAATGGTGGGGCTAGGACTTCTTATGGTTGCTACAGCAACAACCCTTGCCCTAAATGCGTTTGAAGACACTTTGGTTTTTTTCTATAGTCCGACAGACTTGATTGATACGAAAACCAACCCTAAAAAACAAATTAGAGTGGGCGGATTAGTTGAGGAAAAGAGCCTTTTAAAATCAGGTGATGGTCTTAGTGTTTCATTCACTATTACAGACCTTGATAATAGCTTACCGGTAATCTTTAATGGCGCACTCCCGGATTTGTTTAGGGAAGGTCAGGGTGTAGTTGCTGAGGGATATTTGGTAGATGGTCTTTTTCAAGCAAAACATGTGCTCGCAAAACATGATGAAAACTATATGCCAAAAGAAGTAGCAGACTCATTGAAAAAATCAGGAAAATGGAAAGGGGGCAGCAAACAATGATAGCTGAACTGGGGCATTATGCGTTGGTTTTGGCTTTGCTCATTGCTTTGGTCCAGACTACCGTCCCCCTCTATGGCGCAGCCAAAAATGATTTTTCTTTAATGGGGGTAGCTCAACCCGCCGCTACTGCACAATTCATTGCAATTGCAATTGCATTTGGAGCACTCACACATGCTTATGTCACTTCTGATTTTTCAGTAATTAACGTAGCTGAGAATTCGCATTCCTTAAAACCATTGTTATACAAAATAAGTGGAGTTTGGGGAAACCATGAAGGTTCAATGATCCTTTGGGTTTTAATACTCGCACTGTTTGGATTTGCAGTAGCACAATTTGGAATACATCTTCCCCCAACATTAAAAGCTAGAGTGTTATCGGTCCAAGCATCTATAGGAGTTGCTTTTCTAGGTTTTATTCTTTTGACCTCTAACCCATTTTTAAGATTAGATCCGCCCCCAGTTGACGGTCGCGACTTAAATCCTCTATTGCAAGATCCAGGGTTAGCGTTCCATCCCCCTATGTTATACCTTGGTTATGTGGGTTTTTCGATGGCATTTTCGTTTGCGGTCGCGGCACTAATAGAAGGTAGGGTAGATCCCGCGTGGGCGCGCTGGGTTAGACCTTGGACACTAGCCGCATGGATAGCTCTTACAGCTGGCATAACGCTTGGGAGTTGGTGGGCATACTATGAGCTTGGCTGGGGAGGATGGTGGTACTGGGATCCCGTCGAAAACGCAAGCTTTATGCCTTGGCTATCTGGAACAGCATTACTTCACTCAGCAGTGGTCGTGGAGAAAAGAGATGCGTTGAAAAGCTGGACTATTCTTCTGGCTATCTTAACCTTTGCATTAAGTTTAATGGGAACTTTTCTAGTCAGATCAGGCGTTTTAACATCTGTCCATGCCTTTGCCGTAGATCCAGAGAGAGGTTTATACATACTAGCAATCCTAGTACTATTTGTTGGTGGTGCTTTGATCATGTTTGCACTAAGGGCACCATCGATGAAACTAGGAGGGTTATTTCAGCCGATAAGCCGCGAAGGCGGTTTAGTAATGAATAACCTTCTTCTCTCGGTTGCAACAGCAACGGTGTTTATTGGAACACTTTACCCTCTTTTTCTAGATGCCACAACTGGCCAAAAGGTATCTGTTGGGCCTCCTTTTTTTAATGCCACTTTCGTTCCAGTAATGATACCACTTGTCCTCTTAATGGCGATTGGTCCAATGTTAGCTTGGAAACGAGGTGATCTATCGGCGGCAATGTCGCGACTTTGGTTTGCCGTTGCTCTATCATTTGGTATTGGCATATTCGTATTTTGGCTCCATAGTAATGAGCCTCTCACCCCCGTGATTGGTTTTGCATTAGCCGGTTGGCTAGCGGGCGGAACTCTCAAAGAATTTGCAGATAGAATAGGATTATTCCGAGATCAATTGTCTAAATCTTTGTCCAAAGCCAGACGGTTACCTAGATCTGCATATGGCATGACATTGGCACATCTGGGGCTATCGATTTTTATTTGTGGAGCTGTAGCAGATAGTGCATGGAGAACTGAAGTAGTCTTAAATGCAAAAGAGAGGGACAAAACTTCCATTGCGGGATTCGAGGCGCAATTAGAGAACGTAGAAAGGCTTGAAGGCCCTAATTACCATTTGGAAAGAGCAACCGTCGTCATAAGAAAAAACGGCAAATATGTCACGAGTGTATTCCCCGAACGACGGTTCTACCCGGTGCAGCAAATGCCCACAACTGAAGCTGCCATTTACACGACACTTTTAGCTGACGTATATGTTTCGTTGGGAGAGGGCAGCAAGGCTCAAGGTTGGACACTTAGGTTGTGGTACAATCCCCTTATACCGTGGATATGGGCGGGCTGTTTAATCATGGTACTAGGGGGCTTAGTATCACTATCAGACCGGCGGCTCAGAATCGGCACCCCACTTAAACGAGCACATAAAAAAGTTCAAGCAAACGGCTTACCTGAAAATGCGTAGATTGATTTACCTGGGACCTTTAGTTTTTTTTATAATTACTGCCGCTTATTTCGCGTTACCAATCATAAAAGGTAAAGACCCGAGAATCTTGCCCTCAGCTATGATTGAAAAAAATATTCCAGATTTGAATCTTCCCCCGCTTCTAGAAACAAAACCGGGTATAGACAAACAAGCATTGATAGGAGAAATCCAGTTAGTTAACTTTTTTTCGTCTTGGTGTGGCCCATGTCGAACAGAACATGATTTCCTTATGAGAATTGGCAAATCAAATATAGTCCCGATATATGGGATCAATTACAAGGATAAGCAAAAAGCTGCCAAGAAATGGTTACTTGATCTAGGCGACCCTTACGAGAGAATTGGCAGAGACGTTGATGGAAGGACAGCCATAGATTGGGGTGTTTACGGTGTCCCTGAGACTTATCTAATTGATAAACAAGGTCGAATTCAGTATCGGCACGTTGGTCCACTTTCCGAAAGCATTTTTAAAGAAAAGATCTCTCCTGTAATCAAGGTCCTACGGAAACAAACAAATGGCTAAAAATCAGCTTTTCATGCTAACTCTTGCCATAATAGTCAGTTTTCCCCTAAATGCGCCAGCAGTTGAGCCATCCGAGATACTACAAAATCCCCAGCTTGAGGCTCGGGCCCGTAATCTTAGTCAAAACATACGGTGCCTCGTATGTCAAAACCAATCAATTGATGATAGCAATGCTTCCTTAGCAAAAGATTTAAGAAAAATTGTTAGAGAACAGCTGGTAAGCGGTGCGTCAGATAATGAAATTTATGATTTTTTGATAGCCCGGTACGGTGACTTCGTTCTGTTACGGCCTCCAGTTAAAGCAACCACCTATATATTATGGTACGGACCGTTATTTATATTCTTCGCCGGCCTATTGTTGTCAGTATTGTTTCTAATTCGAAGAAAAAGAATAATGCCCGAAGAGCCACTATCTCTTGAGGAAAAAGAAGAACTATCCAGCCTTATAAGTAGAGAGAAGGAGGGATAGAATGTTGTTTTGGTTCATAGCCGGAATACTAACCCTAGGCGCTGTGCTTGCAATCATATGGCCTATACTGAAAGAGAAGACCCAGAGTGAAGATCCTGCTTCATTTAATTTGCAAGTCTATGCAGACCAATTGGATGAACTGGAACGAGACCTTCAGCAAGGTCGCATAGCAAAACAAGATAAAGAGTCCGCCCGCCTTGAGATACAACGGAGAATTTTATCGACCAATAGCAATATAAAAGAGAACAATAATCAAAATCATAAAAACCCTAGTCAATTCAGTCGAATGATATTGGCGGTATTATTGGCATTCTTGATACCGTCATTCGCGCTGGGAACGTATATAACTATGGGAAAGCCAGGGCTTCCTGGCCAACCTTTTAATAATCGCGTTTCTCAAACGCCCAAGCCAACCGCCATAGCGACTAACGAAGGCCAACATGGCGAAATAAACGATATGATCACCAATTTGCGGGCTAAATTAGATAAAAACCCGAATGACATCAAAAGTTGGGAACTTCTTGGTAAAACTTATCTTATGCAAAAAAAGTATTCTGAGGCGGCATCCACACTGGAACGAGCTCTTCAAATAACACCTAGTAATATTGGTATGCGCGCAGCTTTTGGGGAGGCCCTAACCCTGGCTGCCGATGGACGCGTCACCCAAAAGTCCGAATCTGAGTTTAAAGCAGTTGAAAAGCACACCCCAGATGACCCTAGAGCCCGTTATTATTTGGGCCTTGCTGAATATCAGAGAAATAATTTGACAGCAGCGCTTCGACGCTGGATTGCTCTAGAAATCGATACTCCAGCAGACGCTCCATGGAGAACAATGCTTCAAAGTCGCATTCAAAAGGCTGAGAAAGAGAGCGGCATTGATATCTCTGCATTAAAGTTAGGAGAAATCACTAAAAGGCCTCCCCACAAGGGAACCATTACACCAAATCAAGGGCAATCAACACAGGTCTCAAAACCCATCCCCGGTCCAAGCCAAAGTCAAATCGCTGCGGCACAAAATATGACCGCCAAAGATCGTCAATCTATGATCCGAAGTATGGTCCAACGTTTAGCTGATAAATTAAAAGATAACCCGGACGATGTCGACGGATGGCTGAGACTTGCGCGTTCGTACTCTGTGTTAAAACAATCTGAGAGCGCCATAAATGCCTATAGTCAAGCGGCCAAGAACGCTCCAAATAGAATAGATATCCAGCTGAACTTTGCGCGTGCACTTTTCCCGGCAGGAACACCCGAAACAGAAATACCTTCTCGGCTTAAACCGGTAATCGAAAATATTTTAAAACTCGATCCTAATCACCCAGAAGCAACATTTTACCGGGGAATGATCGCTAAAGCAGAGGGTGATTATTCACTTGCTCATGAATTATGGACACGTCTGTTGCAGGTAATGGGCCCTAATGCACCAGCACGAAAATCAATAGAAAAACAGATCAATTCGCTTAAAATGCAAAAGTAAAAGTGTCAATTAAAGTTAATCCAGTGTGTTTGCAAGCAATTTTGTCTATAAGTTAAGCGCAGACACAAGATGAATTCAAACAACTAGATCAATACATGCAATTAAAATACGGGTTTGGTTATCGTGCATTGGCGTAATATTTTAATCCTTTTAACTTTCAGCTTGGTAGTTTTCATCCCAGGTATCTCTAGTATTCCCCCTTTAGACAGAGATGAGTCTCGTTTTGCCCAAGCTAGCAAGCAAATGATAGAAACTGGTGATTACGTAGATATAAGATTTCAAGAAACCCCAAGATACAAAAAACCTGTTGGCGCTTATTGGGTACAAGCGGCGACAGTAAATATACTATCACCAGATAAAATCAATTCTATTTGGGCCTACCGTATACCCTCCCTACTTGCCTCTTTAGCGGCGGTGATCCTCACATATGCTATTGCTTGTCTTTTTGTTAAAAGAGAAGTTGCGCTATTTTCTGGAATTTTATTAGCGTCGAGTTTTCTGCTTAATGCAGAAGCGCACATGGCTAAAACAGACGCTCTATTGCTTTTGAGTGTATTAATCACCCAGTACGGCTTAGCCAGGACATACAAAGGCGACATAAGTTTTTTAAGCTGGTTATATTTTTGGGCAGGTCTTGGACTAAGCATCCTGCTCAAAGGTCCAATTGTCCCAGTTATTATCCTGTTGGCAATTGTAACATTATGCTGTTTTGATCGTAACCTTAATCTTATCAAGCAGCTCCGACCGATGACAGGCGTTCTGGTTGCCACTGCTATCAGTTTGCCTTGGATAATAGCTGTTCAAATATCTTCCAGCGGTGCCTTTTTAAAGAAATCAATTGGTGTAGATTTACTACCGAAGTTGATGGGCGGCGTCGAATCCCACGGAATGCCGCCTGGCTATTATCTTCTAATGTTAATGATTGCTTTCTGGCCTAGCTCATTATTTCTCTGGCCAAGTTTGATTCATTTTATCAAGGCTAAAAAAGACATTTTTTTCAAATTTATCATAGCTTGGTTAGTACCAGCATGGATAATGTTGGAGATCGTACCTACGAAATTACCGCATTATGTATTGCCACTTTACCCAGCTATAGCAATAACCGTTGCTAAAGCAATGGATGAAATAAAATTTTATAAAATTAGCCTAGGATCAAAACTTTATAGCGGCCTTTGGTTCATTCTTAGTAGCAGTCTAATAATAGCATCTATTTTTTTAGCGAATCCGAACATTGAACTCGTCGCGTCAACGGGCCGCGCAATTGATAAAAAAATAGTTTTTGAACACATTCAAAATATCGAAACCCAACAGGCCTTACTCACTTTCACCTTAATTTTAATTTCATTGGCGGCTGTCATCTTCCTATGGAAAAGTAAATTCAAAACCTCTATTCTTTCAATAGCCTGTTGTGCAGTCTTATTTTTCATCCCATTAACCCATTCAAAAATTCCAGCTATAAAATGGGCCTTCCCTTCCGCAGAAATAGCTGATTTCCTTGAGGCAACCAACAGACAAGACAATAAATTAATCTCGATAGGGTATCATGAACCAAGCTTGGTTTTTCTTAATGGAACAGATACTTACTTAGCCAGCATTAATGACGGCGTCAAAAAATTAAAAGATGAACCCAACAGTCTAGTATTAATTAGTCATTCTAAGCTAAAAGATTTTTATTTAGCTGCTACCGAGGCAGGTATTACAACAAAACTGATCGAAACCTTTAACAGCTTCAATTACTCTAAAGGTAGAAACTTAGTTTTAAATTTATTAGTGGTAAAAAATGCCCAAAATTAATAAATACAAGAAGCCAACTCAGATAGTGTTAAAATGAAACACCTATATTTTTCTTGGACTGTAATTAAACAGCCCCCACTAGGCATAGTCCTGGTTATCACGGTATTCATATGCGCACTTTTAGGAATTGGGGTTGATCGAGATGTAATTATTTTCATCAAAAATAATTCACAATATTTTTACACTGATATTTTTAGAATAATTACAAATGCAGGAGATGCAACATTCTGGTTATTGTTGGCTGCCGCCGGGATTACATTTTGCGTCTACATTCGGAGCACCCAATATCTAAT
>Ga0315330_10001886_pt1 | contig 14313 bp, 27 predicted proteins | sample M140m34915metaG_FD_203453 | JGI IMG/M metagenome (GOLD analysis project Ga0315330, IMG submission 203453) | Ammonia-oxidizing marine archaeal communities from Monterey Bay, California, United States - M1 40m 34915 | ecosystem: Environmental > Aquatic > Marine > Intertidal zone | place: USA...
CTTTGATGTACTAGACATTAATTAATTTCTCAAATGTTGATGCAAATTTTCGAACATATGTTGGGTCAATGATACGAATAAAAGAATCGTTCAGATTTTTTTCAAACATATAGTTACGATTAGACTGGAATGTTAAAGAATTTGTACCAATTCCTCCCTGAATGTGTAAGGCATTGGTCACTGCTCTTTTTTCTTCATCTCCGTTCAAATAATAATGATGTGGAGCTTCGGCGTATTTCCAGGCCTCATATGTAGAGACAGAATCAGAGGTTGTTTGGCCGATTACCAACTCTGTTGAATTATTGATCGCCCCTGGAGTGCCAAAAAAACTTCCCGTCGTGTTTTGTATGACTAACTGATTCAGATCGAGATCTTTTTTTGTAAGAGTTCCCGTACCCCCTGAGGTACCACCAAGAATTGTTTCTCCTATCTCGAATCTACCTGCCAAACTGTTGGCAAAATCTGTTATTTGGTTGTCTGTATTACGTGTAATGGAAGGATTTGTTGTGATTGCCCAGCCTTCGTACTCTGTATCAATGTATGTCTGTAAATCCATCGTGGACATAGGCCAGACGGCCAATCCATCGTGTAAAAATTCGTTGATAATAAAGAATGTCCAATAGTATCGTGATGTACCATATAATCTTTGGCTTACGATATCAGGCCTTTCACCATCTTTTATTTCGTATGTACGATATGCCGAAACGTTATCAACAAAATTCTGTACTGGACGTACTGAACGATAGATGTCTACAACGTTTGTAAGGACTCCATCGTTATTATAATCGTATAGACTCTTTGGAAACTGCTTAAAATAAGACATTATTCACCCTCTCCTTGTGCCGAATCGGTGGATGGACGTTCTCTACGATATTCCAAATCTTCGCCATATAGATCGTCTCGAGTAAGAGCTTTTGTCTCTTGAAATGTAATACTCATAGAAGTTTCTACTGGTGCACCGTCTCCATGAAACATATTTGATGTCTCATTGTATGTTGTTGTTAAATTAATGAGATAAGAATCTAATATCATCGGCATAAATTTATTTTCTTCTTCGCCGTTATAAAATTTTATTCTAAAAATTGGTGGGTATTGTAAGGCAATAGGATCTAATTCTTTCGGATACATGAATTTTCTAAATAAATTCTCTATCATTCTTACGTCTTCTGCCTCTTCTGATGATTCAGGGACACATTTAAACGTAAATCCAAATGAACGTAATGTAGTACTCTCAAATGCCGTGGCAATATATGGATTTGCTGCTACTCCCATCTGTATGCCTGCTGCAGCTGCTTTATTTCCGCCTACACCCGTAGCTAATAATGTTGCCATTCCAGTATTTCCCATTCCTTTGGCACCACCTTTTTGAAACTCTTTTAATGTTTCTTTCCCTGCTGTGAGAGCAAGACCTGCACCTAATAAACCTAAATTCATCTGATTATATGTAGCAGCATCAGGAGCAGAGACTCCATTTGGTGTAAAGAGATGTACTTTTGCGAACGCTTCTGGATCGTTCTTTGCTATGATTTCGAATGAGATGTGTGCTGTCGTATCTAGCTCTGCACCTTCTCGTAATGACCTGGGGAATGTATATATTTCCATCTGTAACCTTTATAAATAGAATTAGATTAATTAACTATGGTACTATTTATATGAGTTACAAAGGCAATTACACAATAAAAAATAAAGAAAAGTATATAGGAGATCATACAAAGGTCAAATATAGATCTCTCTGGGAACGTCAAGCATTTAAATGGTGTGAGAGTAATCCACGAGTAAGAGGCTGGAATTCTGAAGAGATTGTTATTCCATATGTATCATCTGCTGACAAAAGATTTCATCGTTATTACGTAGATCTTCTTCTCGTAATGGAGAGTGGTGAAACAATTCTGGTTGAGATTAAACCAAAGAAACAAACAGTAGCACCAAAGAAACCGAAGAGAAAGACAAAGAAATATGTAACAGAGGTGACTACATATCTTACGAATACAAGCAAATGGAAAGCAGCTAATCAATTTGCAGAAGCCAAAGGATGGAAGTTTCAAATATGGACAGAAGAAACTTTAAAGAATTTAGGCATCAAACTACTGAAAGGATGATATAAATAGTACTATGGCGAGTTTATTCGATACCTTAGAAAAGAACGCATTTAGAGCTGGTATTCAGGCAAGGACTGATCAGTCTCGTAAATGGTTTCAGAAGTCTGTTCGAGATTTAGGAACAGTATCTCCGAAGGCAGTATTAAAAGATACTGCTCTAACTCCTCGATCTAAAGGAATTTCAGGTCGTATGTATATGTATTTCTACGATCCAAAGCATAAGCAAACATTACCATATTATGATAGGTTTCCTATGACAATTATGGTATCTCCGGCTAAGGGTGGATTTCAAGGTTTAAACCTTCATTATCTATCACCTAATGTCAGAGCAGCGTTTTTAGATAGTTTGATGGACACAGCAACGAGTAAGAATCTTACAAATACGACTAAGCTAAGAATAACAGCTAAGAAATTAGCAGCCACAAAGAAATATAAAGAATTTAAACCATGTTGGAAACACTATCTGATGGCACATGTTAAATCTCGACTCGTTGAGGTTCCTATGCCAGAATGGGAGATAGCAGTATTCTTACCTGTCGAACAGTTCAAGAAAGTTAAGAAAGAATCTGTTTGGAGATATTCAAGGAAACAAATATACCAGAAATGAGCATAGATAATTTAAAAGCAACGATAGGTAAACGTGGAGGAGCTGCAGCAGCAAATAAATTCTCTGTATTCTTTACACCGCCTAAACAATCTCTTATCAATAAAAACCCTACTGCCTTAATCGGTGCGTTATTATCAGGTGGTGGTATTGGTGCATTAATCAATGATCCAAGAGATATCTCATTACTATGTGAGAATGTTACCCTTCCAGGTAGACAGATCAGCACATTAGATTACGGTCATGATAAAGAAATGACACGTAAACAACCGTATGGAGTCATAGATGAAGAAGTCTCCATGACGTTCATGCTAACTAACGATATGTATATCAAAACAGTCTTCGATGATTGGCTAGGTTGTATATACGATTCAGAAACATATCGTATTGGCTACAAAAAAGATTTTAGTACAGATGTTGTTATACAGCAGCTGAATCATAAAGAATTACCAGTTTATGGAATTAAACTGATAAATGCATTCCCAACAACTATAGCGGTAATCACAATGGATAATAATTCAGAGAATACTATCCAAAAATTGACAGTTACGCTTTCTTACGATAAATATATCCAAGAAGATGCATTGTCTAGTACGTTATCTGCAGTTTCGGGTGCAGCTAATTTGCTAACAAATTTATAATTTATATTATAGGAGAAAATTATGGCTTTGCCAATAATGACAGCACCACGCTATCCGGTTACACTGCCGAGTACTGGTGAACAATATACGATGAGACCTTATCTCGTTAAAGAAGAAAAGGCATTGCTAATGGCTTTAGAATCGCAAGATCCAGAGCAAATATCATTAGCAGTTAGAAATATTATATCGGCATGTATTGATGCTGATATTGATATTAATGAATTAGCAGTGTTTGATATTGAAAAATTGTTCTTAGAACTTAGATCAATATCAGTAGGAGAATCTATTTCTATTTCAGGTAAATGTACTGAATGCGAAAAAGGAACTCCGTTAGTAATTGATATTAAAGATATTGAATTAACGAATCTAAATAGAGATGATATGGTAATTCAATTAGCAGATGATGTAGGATTAACAATGAAATATCCGACATTAAATGTAATTAATGAGATTACGCATGATGTTACATCTGTTGAAGGTGTAATGGAACTGATCATAGCTTGTATTGATACAATTTATGATACGGATAACGTATATGATGCGAAAGATGAGGGGCAAACTGCCGTTGAAGAATTCGTTGAAAATTTAAATAGTGAGCAATTTGGAAAGATTCAAGATTTCTTTTCTAAAACTCCAAAATTAGAATATTCTGTAGAATTCGAATGTGAGCATTGCCAACATAAGAATAACCTAGAAATAAGAGGGCTTCAAAGTTTTTTTATCTAGGCCTCTCACATGATAGCATATTAAATCACTATCAGACAAATTTTGCGATGATGCAACATCACAAATATAGTTTGACAGAGTTAGAGGAAATGATGCCATGGGAGAGGGAGATATATGTAACTCTTCTCTCACAGCATATTAAAGAAGAGAACGACAGACATTCTAAAAAAGGGAGGCTGTAATGGCTAGAGAAGATCAATTTCAGGGCGATATGTCCAGAAATGAAGTAGAAATAGACTTAAAGAAATTTATGTCTATGGTTTCTGAGATAGGAGACCTAAAACAAGAAATATTTGAATTGACTCAAGAGGATAGAAAAAATCCTTGGCAGAAATGGATATATTTAGCTAAAACATTTGATGCTTGGAGGATTATTCCAAGAGCATTCTTAGGCGTATATATGTATTTGTTATATTATGCAACATTTTGGTTCATGGATTTACCTGAACCATCGTTAGAACAATCAGGTTTGATATCAGTACTAGTGGGTGCTGGTGCAGCATGGTTTGGTTTATACACATCGAGTGCTGCGAAAGAGCATGGAGACAATAACCCTAATTAGGATATAACTCATGGCTGACGAAGAAAAAAAAGAAGAGAGTAAAGGACGAGGACAACCCGCACCTAAAGGATTCGACGCATTAGTCGAATTCATGGGTGAAAATAATCGTGCTACCTCTGAAATAGAGAAAGATCAACGTAATACGCGTAGGCATCTTCTCGAAATGAAGAAGTTAGATATAGGTGCCGTAGAATTACGTGAACGTATGAATGCTAACTTCGAATCTTTCTTCGAAACCATGAATGCCGGTAAATTAGATACCCAAGAATCAGATGCTGAAAGATTAGCAATATTCCAAGAAATCAGAGATGGTATTAATAATCAATCTGATAAGGCTGCAGCTACAGCAGAAAAAGCTGGTAAAAATACAATGGGCAAAATGGGTAAATTGCTCGGTGGTGCTGGTATTGGAGTTGGTGCCGCAGGCGTAGGTATAGCAGCAGTGATTGGTGCTGGTGCATTTATGATCGATAAACTCGAGAATATGGATGCTCAAAAGATATCCGACAATGTTGGTATCTTAGTTACAATGGGGAAAGATCATGAAAGCTTCCTATTAGATGGTGGTAAAGTTGCCATCGTATTAGGTGGTTTAGGTCTTGGTCTTGCAGCATTTGGACTTGGTTCTGGTGTAACAGCCGCAGTAGACATGTTCCAAAAAGAGAATTGGGCTGAAAAAATCAAGGAAAATGTTAAGACATTAGTATCAATTGCAGAATTATCATTTAAAGATACAGCAGAAGTTACTGCAACTTTAACAGGTTTAGGCATTGGATTAGCTGCGTTTGGAATAGGTTCTGCCGTTGGTGGAGCAGGTGAAGCTATAGCTAAGTTTTCTGATGGAGAGAATTGGCCTCAAACTATCGTAGATAACGTTAAGACTCTTCTAACTATAGCTGATCTTAATACTGGCGATGCTACTGCTGTAATGGCTACATTAGCTCAAATTGGTGGTGGATTAGCAGTCTTTGGTGTTGGTTCATTCTTCGCTAAAGCTTCTGGAGATGGTCAAGGTGAACAAATACGAAAAGAAGTTGAATCACTATTAAAAATAGCAGAAGATCCTAATGCAGATCCAGCTAAATCTGAAATGGCAAGACAAGCGCTTAAAACTTTAGGTGGTGGATTGACTGGATTTGGTGTTGGTTCATTCTTTGCAAAGGCTGCAGGAGATGGTTCAGGAGAAAAAATACGACAAGAAGTATCTTCATTATTAGCAATAGCAGAAGATCCTAATTCAAGTGAAGAAGATATTTTAAGAGCTACTGCAGCATTAGGTGCATTAGGTGCTGGATTAGCCGCTTTCGGTGCAGGATCCTTTGTTGGTTCATTAGCCGGTGCAGCAAGTGCAGTATTAGACTTCTTTAGTGGCGCACAATCTCCAATAGAACAAGCAAAAGATCTTGGTAATAATGCAGAGCTAGTTAGGACAGGAGTAAATGCTCTTACTCTATTTAGAGAAGAATTAAATAGATTCGGTTCAATGGGTAAAGTTTCAGGAGATCTTGGTCTTCAAGAAATGGCAGATGATTTACTATCAGCTTCAAAATTAATTAATCTCGCTGTAGCTGGTGGAACTGATTATAGAGGAAGAAACACAGACTATATTGGTCTTGCAAATGTAGAAGGTGTAGATGAAGCTATATCTCAAATTAATAAATTAAAAGAAGCTTTAGGTTTAGTAAGTCCTACTGTTGGTGTCGAAATGAATCAGACGTCTGCAGAAAATGCTGAAGCTACACAAACCGGCGAAACAAATAATGCCGTTGTATCAAATCAAAACACTACAGAAGGTGCTACATCTAATCAGATAATCATGCATGCACCATCAAAAATAAATCGTATAGACACAGCTCTAGCAACCAGATAAAAAAAAGGCCTCTTTCGAGGCCTTAAAACATCTTAGTGTTTTTCAATTACCGTTAAGAATCCTTAGCGAGTTTTGCAAAGTAACTTAATGTATCTTCTTCTCCAGCATCCTGTGAAGGAATAGTTGAAGCTTCTTCTACAAAGTTAGTTGTAACTGCAGGAGCCGAAGGCATTTCTGCCGGAGCAGCGCTGAATCCAGCATCAATTCCAAGTACTCTATTCATTTTAGCTTTAAGCTCATCATATGATTTGTAATTGGAAGGATCAGTAAACTCGTTAAGTGAATGGAGTTTTCCATACAGCTCTTCAAGTCTAGCATCATCGCCATCTAAGACAGCTGATACAGGAGAAAATTCAGACTTATCGTAATTAGTCCAACCTTCTACCTTTCTGATCTTGAGTTTGAAATCCGCACCTTCCCAAAAATCAAATGGGTTGATAGGATCTTCGTCCGCAAATTGAGGTTGCATAATATCCATCACTTTGTCAAAGATTTTCTTACCAAATTTGTATAAGAATACCTTTCCTTCATTCTCTGGATTAGCAGAGTCTGATATAACCATAATGTTAGACACATGATGTAGCCTACGTTTCCTCTCACGAGCGAGTTGCTTATCTTCATCTCTACCAGTATTCCACAATTCTGAATTCATTTCTGAAACAGGATCAGGCTGATTAATTGAAGTTAAGCTATTTTCGATATACCATAGACCATTCGGGCCTTTGAAGCCATGGTCCCAATATCGTACCCAAGGTAAATCTTCACCTTCTTTCGCAGGTAAAAATCTAATAACAGCATAACCGTTACCAGCTTTATCTTGAGTTGGTTTCCAGAACCTATCGTCAGCGTATGACTTAGTCTCTGATTTTTGTGATACAGCTTCTGCTGCTTGTACGAGTTTGTCGATAGACGAGCCTCGCGAGCTCTTTAGATTTGCAAATGACATTGTATTCTCCGTTGTATTGCGTTGTATTAAGACTGTCGTCTTTTCTGTAGTATTTCACACATATTCATAATAATATTTTCTTCATTATATCTTTACATTTAACTGTATCGAACTTAATGAATGGTTCGTATTTCGTGATCTTCCGAATCAAACTTGGCCACATTATGGTTTCTGTTATCTTCTTCGATTCACGATCTACAAACCCTAAGATTGCATTTAGAATTACTATTGTTTCCAATGATATTTCTTCTTGCAACCAAAGTTTGATAACCATAGGATGTTGTCCATCTTTACTTTCTAATATAGTGTCAAAGTTGTATGTGTTAACATCCATATAGTTATCTAATGTATTTATATCTTTTTCAAAGCTATGGTGGAGAGACTCATGAATCTTTTTCAAGCGCATGAAATTCTTCTCTCCATCCTCATTTATCATATCACCGACGTAATTAACATCGTTTATAAAATTAGATACGAAATACATTTTTAATTCTTTGCCATGATGTTTAGCCAACTTAGCAAAGAAAAACTTATCTTTACGATTAAAGAATGACTGTGGTTTGACGGTTGTTTTAAAGTTATACTTAACAGCGTCATACGAATCACTCTCAAAATGTAATTTTAAAGAGTTATATAGTTTGTATGCATCAAATGGATCCATCATAATTCAGATATATACCAAACCATCCAACAAACGAGAGCAATCCAACATGCTCCGCCTATTACAATTAATATATCAATTCCTGATTCAATCATATCGGTAATTTGTTTCCACTCTTTATTTTAATTAATTTTAAATCTGAAGCCTCATTCTGAAGCTTCGCTTTTAGAGAGGGAGATAATAGTTTCTTTATATTACTATAATCCATTCCTCTCGTCTCGATTACGTGAGTCATAGCATCGATGTAAGACAAATTTTTATTTGCTACGAGCTCTTCAACAGCGATATTAAATCGCTTCTTCGTCATAATCTTATGTTCTAATACATCAGTCATTATCAGTGTATAGATGTTGAGTTTCAGTTAAATACTTAACCATATTCTCAGCACTAGATATTTCGAATGGATCAGTTTCGCAGTTGTCTTGTTTTCCTGCTTCTTCGAACATGACTTCAACATCACCATCATTAATGACAGCAGCATATCTCCATGATCTTACACCAAACCCTAAGTTTGATTTCGCCACTAACATACCTAATTCAGCTGCTAATTCACCATTACCATCTGCTAAGTATTTTACGTTATTATATTCTTCACACCAAGATTTCATTACAAAACCATCGTTAACTGATGTTACATATACTTCATCGATACCTTTCGCTATCATTTCATCATATGCTGCATCAAAACCTGGTAATTGTTTTGTTGAACATGTTGGAGTGAATGCTCCTGGTAAGCCAAATAGGACTACCCTTTTATCGCCGAAAACTTCTGATCCTGTAAGATTAGGTTCTGGGACTTGTTTTATCTCTAAATCTTTTAAAAAATTCATTTATCTGATACCCTCACCAAGATACAATCTTTGTTAATACGACCATTAGGAACACCGATCTTGGTTGTTAATGTGTCCCAGAGGTTGTCTATTTGACGTTCAGTCTTACTCAATATTTGAGGTAAGATTTCGTCAGGTTTTCTAAGAGTTGTAATCTTAGAATATTCTTCATTCCAATTATATACCGTTGAACCTCTAACTTCAAAACCTTTTGAGTTATCAGCTACATACATTGTTAATTTTCGTGTCTTAACGTTGTATACAAATAATCTGTTATTCGTTGGTATCATAACAGGATTGATAGAAACTAGTTTAGAGTCTACATCTTCTTGCAAGTATTTTAAGTTTATTACTTGCTTATCAGATGCTTTAACTTTCTTTGCTCGTGGAAGTCTTGCTGACTTCGCACTTTGTTTTAATCTTTCGAGATCAGAGAATACTCCATCCATTGTTATCATCATCTTTTTTAGATCTGATTTCTTTACATGTGAATATGCCTCTACTGCTTGATCACATGTCTTATGATAAGCATCAGATATAACTTCATATTCCATTCTAACAAAGTCACCAAACATTGTCATTGTTGCACCCTTTAAATCATATTGTTTGAATAAAGCATACGTATCAATTGATGCATCATAATTACCGTCAATCCAATGATCGACTAATACATCCCAATCTTCATAAACTGTATCAAACATTTTACGTTTCATACGTTCTTGTATTGTTGGCATTTTAGGTTTAGCCTTTTCTACGGCTTTCTTTTCTTCTATTATTTCTGTAGCTAATATCATTTTTTCTGCTACTAAATCTTTAACGTTTTGTATGTATTTTTCAGGTTGAGGTAAACCTCGATTAGCTAATGTACAAATCATACTAATACCTTCATTTAATCTATGATCGGGTAATTTCTTTAATGTGTTTGCTTCTTTCTGAGTATAACCTAACACATCAACTACATACTTCAGAATATCTTTTTGATAGTCTTTTGGTTTTCTAAAGTAATTAAACCATGTTGCTGACTTGCCCCAAAGTAAGTTATAACCTTCAGCATTAGGATCAATATCTTGTCCTACGAAGTTAGGTTCCTCACCCATATGAATCTGTTCTATACTCTTGCGATTGCCTCTCATTTTGACTTGTCGCTTTTCAGTAGCTGTTTTTGGTTTTGCTTTTGGTAATGCCATATTTAATTTCCTTATCTTAATTTGTTGTAGGGTATATTATACCATACTTTTAGCTGGTTGTACATGCTTATTAAATTTATTATAGTTGTATCGATCATAAGCTTCATCTTCTTTCATATCTTGTAATACTAAATCTCTATCAACAACTGAAATTATTTCGAAATCCAATTGTGTACCTTCTTCTAAAAGGTGTATAGGTTTATACCAATTCCAAAAGATAAAATTATCAAACTGTTGTCTTTGTGTATATAATGAAATCTTTACAAATCCATTTTTAGGTAGATATTTAAATTCGCATCTTCCCCATTCTGGATGTGTTGTATCATATCCATATCCTGAATATCTTTTATGTTTCGTTACTTCTGATAGATAATATCCCATCCACCATTCGGGCCACTCAAAGTCAGCTCTAAATGTTGTATTCTCACCATCTAAATCTTGAGCTAGTTTATCTCTATGCTCTATAAATTCTTTTCCTACTATTGTCTTTTCAAATTTCATAATATAAGGTGGATGACTAGAGGCAGTTTGATAAGGAGTGCCGATCGTTGCGATCGAATTTTACCTCTAGCCATCCGAACTGTTAAATTGTTTTTACTCCTAAAACATAGTTATCTGCTGCATCTTCTGCATACTGTTCGCTATGTCCTTTATAAATTTCGTCTTTCAACCAAATATTATCTTTCCAGAATCGACATCCAAAATGTCCTTCAGTTGTTGTCCAAACTTGAGCTTTTAAACTGTCTGACATATATGTATGTATTTCTCGTTCAAAGCTACCGTTCATTTTATTGTGTTGTGCCATTATTTTCCTATGTGTTTTACCATTTCTTTCGGTATTACTTGATATGCTCCTTTGTTATATGCAGGTGCTACCGTAAACTTTTTGCTTTCTTCGATCTTCCATGAATTGTCTTCACGATTCATTTTGATCGAATGTTGCTTCAAATCGAAGCTGGGATACTTCTTATCATGGTCTAATCGAGCCTGGTGTGCATCTCGTTGAGCTTGCGAAGGCGTATATACGCTAGAAGTATCAGGGGTGCGTTTTTTAGTTTTCCATGCATTGGTTTTACGTTTTCTACCACATGGGGAGTACCTCATACCACCACTATGAAAAGTTGTCATACCCATTATACAAGCTCCTTTATTTCAGCTAAATACATTTGTACTTCACTATCATTTAAGTTTCCAATAACGTCTTGAGTTACTGGTGTATGGTAACATAAGCTACCCTCTGAATCGAGGACTGCAAGTTCCCATAAACCTTTTGTTCCGCCATAACTGCCATTGTGCATAACAACAGATGCGCCATAACCATTTTCAAATTTATACTCTCTTTGTATTCCACCCATAGAACCATCTAAAATGGTTGTTTTGTATGCTTCTATCACGTTCCACCTCTTTCAAATGCTCTTACAAGATCTGCGCCTGTAACTTGATTATCTAGATTTAACATGACTACTTCTCCAGTAGAATTGATTGTTCTTTGAACTCTACCGTCGTTGTATTGCACATCTAGCACAGATCCATCAGATCTACCTTCTGCATAATAGCAAGAATCTAAACTATGAGCATGAAGCAATTTAACTCCATTTGCCCACTCTTCAGCTTTAATTTTAGCAGCTTGATATGCTACTTGATCATCATATTGAGTCATAATATTTCCCCTTTCTAGCACGTTCTTGTTCTATACGTTCGCGCTCATTTTCAATTAATTTGTTATTCATATTTTTCCAAAGCTCTTTGAACTCAGGATTGTGTGCGTTTTTATGCGCACGCGATAATGCATTTATTCTTCGCATAAAGATATCAGATCTAGTCATTAAAAATCTCCTTCGGCAACTTGAACACAAGTCAAACCGTTTCTTCTCCACATATCAACAACTTTGTTTCTATCATCGAAGACAAGATCAGGTTTCCAATCGTTCTCGATAAGAGCATCAAGAACATCTTGCTTGAATACTTCGTCAGGTCTAAAGTCATCATCTTGTCTAAGGAAAAGATGCATAAAGTCAACACCACAATCTCTGATTTGTGATTCAGTGATTTCTCTATGTCTTTCGTTTCTTGCAGAGCAAACTACGATCTCATGACCAACATCTGACATATCTCTTGCGATATGCATGATTGGAAAGTTTGGTGTATCATGTACCATAGCATCGTTAAATGCTTCCCAATCGTTGTTACCATTTTGAAGATGTACTCGTCTATGTTCAATATCCATAAGAGTTCCATCTACATCAAAAATTACTTTCATTATTACCTCTCTAAACTGTCAACAGTAGATCTGATATCTGATACATCACCTTCAAGTGAATTGATATCTGATTTGGCACTATCAACATTTGAATCTATTTCACACAATTTGTTTTCTATTGTGTCCAATTGTCCGACTATTTTTTCTAGTATGTCGGTCACTAAATTTAAACCTTCCATTTTAACTCCAATCATCTGTAAATTTCTGTGCGTTATACGCATCCATTATGCTAGAATTTTCAAGGAATCTAGCTGTGTCCTTATCTGAATAATACATATTCTCAGGAGCATTCATTTCTAAATTACCTACTGATTGATGACCAGCTTTTTTCATTGATTGAGTCAATTTCTTGTGCAGCTTTGTTTTTTCTTTTATTGCTGCTTTACGAGCATCTAATTTTCGTATCGTTTCTTGAAAGCTTTTTTCTTCAGCTTTCTTTTCAGCGATTTGTTTTATTAACGCTAATCTATCCATTTTACACTCCTTTTGTGTTTATTATAGGGGATATTATACCACATTTATTATCATTTGTACATGCTTAATTTAAGTTAATAGCAAAAATATTAAATAAAATATTATTACATAAGCACTATATTTTAGTAGTGCTATAAAGATACTTGATATCGTATCTAAAATTTTATTTAAGAAGCTAAACATTGTACTTGAAATTCGTTACCTTGAAGATCAATTATAGTACCTTCGATGTCTTCTAAATAATTATCTCCATCGATACACTTTATAAAAAGATCTGCTGCTTCTTGACATCCATATCCTTCACCACCTACATTCCATGTAGTTTTAGCATAGTTATCTTGTAGATTTCTAGAATAATGCCAATCATACAATGCGAATGTAATGTGATCATAATCAGTATCACTATTATCATAAAACGTTGCTTTTACCATAAATTGTGTAGTGATGTTATCACCAATTCCTTCAAAATCTGGTTTACCTAATGCACTTTCTAACATTGCAAAAGAAGCTTCAACACTTCCTTGTCTTGATCCACCATGATCATTCATACCTTCTCTATTTTCAAATTCTACTTGCGTAGGATATTCAAAGTTATACATAATCTACTCCATTATAAAAAAATTCATAATCAATTGAAATGTTCAATTGTTTTTCCAATCCATTACACATGAAATTTGGAAACAGTTTAAATAAAAGATATTCAACAAAACCGATTTTCACTTGTTTTGGATATCCCGTTGCTATATGTTCTAATCTTACTACGTACATTTTTCTACCTCTGATAAACATAGACATCCATTGTTTCAGCATGACTAAGGGGAAGAGACTGATCGTAAGCTCTAGCACGCTTGCCATCGGCAAGAGCAGCAGAAGTTCGAGGACCACGTCCTTGACACTTAACATAGAATTGAGAGTAAGATTGACTCCCATACCCGTCTTTCTTGGCGCGGGTTCCATATTTAAATCTTCTTAACTCTGAATTTATTACTTTGACTGCTTTTCTAACTGTTTCCAATTCAAGCATATCTCCAGCACTTTCTGTGTGTGCTGTAAACACATAATTAGTTGAATGTCTCATTATACAACCTCCAACATTGATAGTGGACAGTTCCAAATTTTTCCATCAATTCTGACTTCAGCTTTAGTTCTGTTAATTTTAACAACTTCACCAAGCTCGGTGATTCTTTTGCTGTTAACTTTGACTTTGTCACCAACACATAAAGAAGCTTTTACAAGCATATTTGCTGTAGCTCTCATGTTTTTTTGTTGATCTTTGACGAGATTAATAACCGTGCTTAAAGTTTGGTTATTGTCGATTTTAGCTATTAAAGTTGCTAATTTTACTATTTCACTTTTTTTCATATACACTCCTTACTGTGTTTTATTTTTAAATATAGGGATATTATACCATAGTTTTTTGCATTTGTACATGCTTTTTTTCACTTTTTTTCAT
>Ga0315330_10001887_pt1 | contig 14305 bp, 15 predicted proteins | sample M140m34915metaG_FD_203453 | JGI IMG/M metagenome (GOLD analysis project Ga0315330, IMG submission 203453) | Ammonia-oxidizing marine archaeal communities from Monterey Bay, California, United States - M1 40m 34915 | ecosystem: Environmental > Aquatic > Marine > Intertidal zone | place: USA...
TCTCCTTTAGTTTTTAAATGTCTATCTAAACAATTATAGGATACATTCAAAGTTCCTCCATCAAACCAACTTATTTTTACTTCATTTTCAAAATTTTCATTCTTAACTTTTTCAAAAGGTTTGATCCAATCTATTCCTTTAGACTTTTCCTTCCAGAAAGATTCTGGATCGGAAATGGAGAGCTCGTATTCTTTCTTATATTCATCAAAAGACATCGAGCTATTTTCCAATATATTTTCGTAAACTTTATTCATTTATCAAAATCATATTATAATTTTTTTTTATTTAAAGTTAAAAAACTTTTTTAAACTCTTTAACTGTTACTTCTTGGAATAGCTCTTTTTTTGCATATGGATCATTATTTAAAAAGAGTTTTACCTCTTCCATATTTTCGAAATTTAATATTAATAGACTTCCGTATGGAGTCCCAGTTTTATCAATTAATGGACCAGCTGTGATAATATTTTTTTTAAATTTTTTTAGATAATCGATATGTTCATCCCTTGTTCTAATTCTCTTTTCAAGTGAGTTGAGTTTATCTATACATGTGACAAAATACGACATTATTTTTCAAATTGAATAGGCCTAGAAAGCAAATTAAAAATTATCTTCTCTAACTTTTGACCGTTTATTATTGATTTAACAGATAAACAGATTGGCAGTTCAACTTTAAATTTTTTTCCTAATTCACATATACTATCGCAAGACTCAAGACCTTCAAGTAGAATGTTTTGTGGTAGTTCACCAGTCTTTGCTAATCTATAACCAAACTTTGCATTTCTAGATTTTAATGAAGAGCAAGATAAAACTAGATCACCGATACCAGATAATCCGTAAAATGTTTTTTTTTTTGCACCCATTTTCAAGCCAAGCTCAATTATTTCTGATAAGCCTCTTGTAATTATTGCCGCTTTGGCATTCTCTCCTAAACCACAACCTTGAATATAACCACAAGCTATAGCGATTATATTTTTCATAGTTCCACCAATTTGAGTCCCTATTATATCATCATTGAAGTAAATTCTAAATTTATCCTGAGAAAAATATTTAGCAATTTCTTTCAGAATAATTTTATTTGATGATGCAAGTACAGATGCTGATGGTTTTTTTTTAATAAGCTCTGAAGAAAAATTAGGACCAGAAAGTATCGCCACTTTTGAGGATGGGAAGAAATCCATAATCACTTGACTCATGAGTTTATTTGTTTTTTTTTCAACACCCTTTGAGCAAACTACAAATATGGGGTTCTTTTTATAAGGCACATTTTTTAATTTTAAAATGTTTTCGCGCATTGTCTGTGATGGAATTGCTAAAAAAATTATATTTGAATTTTTTAAATCCTCAAAATCACTTGTAAGTATTATTTTACTAGATTTAAATTTATTCTTGAGAGACTTAACTTTTCTACATTTTATCAAAATCTTTTGATTGACAATTATTTTAGTGAGTGCTTCAGCCCAACTACCTGATCCAATTATACTTATATTACTCATAATGATTCTAAACTCCATCTCGGATTTGGTGATAGGTCAAGGTTATCACCTTTTTTATTTTTACAAAGCTTTTCAATTCCTGCCCATGCAATCATTGTTGCGTTATCTGTACATAATTTTTTATCGGGAGCAATAAAGTTAAGGTCATTGGTCCTACAAAGTATTTTAAATTTATTTCTTAAAAAGTTGTTAGACGCCACTCCACCGGTTAATACAAAATCCTTGATTTTATATTTTTCAACAGACTTTTTTATTACTAAACTTACTTTATTAATCAAACATTCTGAAACACTCAGTTGAAATTCATAAGCAATTTCTGGTTTATCTGACTTGCTAATTCCTGATTCAATAATTCGCCTAACAGCTGTTTTAAGTCCAGAGAAAGACAAATTTGTAGTTTTATCTTTTATCAGAGGTCTTGGAAGCTTAAACTTTAATTTCTTTTTTGATTGTTTTGCTAGATTTTCTATATGAGGGCCGCCTGGATAATCTAAACCAAGAACTTTTGCAGTTTTATCGAAAGCTTCGCCAACAGCATCATCAATAGACTCACCAAGTACTTGAAATTTATCAGAATTTTTTACCATAAGAATAATTGAGTGCCCCCCTGAAACAAGTAAACATAGGAATGGGTAATTAATTCTCTTTTTTAGTCGAGCTACAAGAACATGTCCCTGTAGATGGTTGATAGATAAAAAAGGTTTGCCAGTTGTGATAGACAATCCTTTTGCATAATTACATCCGACTAATAAGCCCCCTAAAAGACCTGGCCCTGTTGTTGCTGCAAACCCGTCTATTTCATGTAAATTTATCTCAGCTTCTTTTAAAACTTCTTTAGTTAGTTTATTTATACTATCACTATGCTCTCTAGACGCTAGTTCTGGAACAACTCCACCAAAATCTTGATGTTTATTTACTTGCGATAGTGTTTTTTCTGATAAAACTTCACCAAAATCTGTAACTTTTTTTACTATTGAAACGGAAGTTTCATCGCAACTACTTTCTATGCCTAAAACGATCATTATATATATTAATTTTTCATTGCCTAAATTATTTTTATCTATAATAAAATAATACTTATACAATGAAATATAATATTGAAAAAATAATTATTGGATCTAGAGAAAGCAAATTAGCAAGGGCTCACATAGAAATTTTTAAAAAAGAATTTAGTGAAAAAGTTATTGAAAGTCAAAAATTAACAGTAGAGTCTAAATTTATAAAAACCTCAGGCGATAAATTTTTAGATAAAAATATATCAGAAATTGGAAATAAAGGGCTTTTTACAAAAGAAATAGACCAAGAGCAGATTAATAATGATATACACATAGGTATCCACTCTTTAAAAGATTTACCAACCAAACTTCTGTCAGGATTAGAAATTTTATCTGTGCTAAAAAGGGAAGATCAAAGAGATGCATTATATTCAGAAAAAGTATCTGGATTAGGTAAACTTAAATCTGATTCAGTAATAGGAACATCATCAATAAGAAGAAGAAATCAGATTTTGAATCTACGACCTGATTTAATCATTAAAGATATAAGAGGTAATGTTGATACAAGAATAAAAAAATTACAGAATGGTGAGTTTGATGCTATTATTTTAGCTATATCAGGTTTAAAAAGGTTGGGAGTTAATAAAAACTTTTATGCAATTGATACCAATTTCATTGTTCCAGCCGTAGGTCAAGGTACAATCGCATTGGTAGGAAATAAAAAAAATAAAGAAATAAATGAATTAATAAAAAAAGTAAACGATGAAAAAACATTAATTGAGGTTTCTTGTGAGAGGGAATTTCTTAGGGCTCTTGATGGTTCATGCAAAACTCCGATTGGAGCATATGCAGAAATTAAAGACTTTAAGAGAAAGGACTATATTTCCCTTATCTACTATGTATCCTCAATTGATGGAAAAAATTTTGTTAAGAATAAAAGGAATATTAATATTAAAGATTATTTATCTGAGAGTTATAATTTAGGAGAGGATGTCAAAAGGGAACTTAAACTTTAGTAAAAAGAAAATTCTTTTAACCAGACCAATAGAAGATTCTTTAGAAATATCAAAAAAAATTGATAAGAGGTTTGATATTTACCTAACACCTCTTTTAGAAATAAAAAGTATCAATAATAGGATAGATCGCATAAATGAAATAGATATAATAATCTTTACAAGTAAGAACGGACTAAGACATTTTAGTGGAAAAAGTTACATAGAAAAACAACTTATTTTCACAATAGGTAGCGGTACAAAAGAATTGGCAAATAAGGAAGGTATTGATAATGTAATAAATGTTGACGGTGATTTGAAAAGATTGCAATTGAAAGTCAAACCTTATTTAAAAAAAAAAATGAAAATTCTTCATCCAACTTCAAATAAGAAAAATTTAGAACTAGAGTCGTTTTTTTTAGAAAATGATTGTTCATATATTTCATTTTCATGTTACGAATCATTTAAAGTTAATAAGAATAAATTGCAATTCAAGAATTTTATGAAAAGTAGTGATGATGGGATTATAACATTGTTTTCCTCAAAAACTGCAGAATCTTTTAAAAGCGAACTGATTTCTATGGAATGTAGAGAATATTGTAAGTATAAAAATCTAATAGTATTAAGCAAACAAATTTTTAATAAAGTAAGTGAACTGAAGTTTAAACAAGTTGAAGTAACAGATAAACCAAATCTAGACTCAGCAATTGAAAGAATTGAACAATTTTTAGATGGGGTAAAAAGTTGAGCAGTAAAGAAACAAATTCTCCTAAAGAAGGTGATTATATTGATTTAAACAAAAAAGATTTCAAAAAGAAAAGTAATTTTATAAGAAATTTCTTTTCGTTTTTGATTGTAATTTCAATAGGATTATTATTAGGCTTTGTTTTTAGTAAAGAAGATCTATTGAATTTATTACAATTTAATAATCCCCCTTCTGATTATGAATCAAACAATTCACAAGATAGCACAATAGAAAAAGAAAAAAACGAAGAAACAGAAATTTTTAATCAAAGGATCAAAGAACTAAAATTGAACTATAATAATTTAGAAAATAAGTTACAGATTCTTGAGAATAGAAATAATGAATTAGATAATCAACTATCAGAGATTAAAAATTTAGTTATACAAAAAAGAAAAAATTTATCTCCTGAAGACTACAAGAATTATTTTTTATTTTTAAAATTCAAATCTAAATTTATGAATAAACAAGATTACACAGTTGAGCTCGAGGATTTGTTTCTTAATTTGAGCCAAGACAGGGAGTCCTATAGTTCCTTAAATTTCTTTAATGACATTAATGTAAATGAAATTGTAACAAGAGTTGAATTATTGGAGTCAATGAATAACTTAATAAAAATTCGTAAATCAGATATTGAGATACTCATCGAAAGAATACAATATGATGATAATCTTAAACCTGAAAAGATTTTCGAAAGCAAAGAATCTTTTATTAATTATTTAAAAGAAATATTCTCATCCACCTTCAAAATTACTAAATTTAAAAATAATCTATCTGATAAAGAACCATTTAATAGTAATTTAATTATTAACTCCCTAGAACTAGCAAAGGAGTATATTTTAATTGGAGAAATTCGTGAATTTATAAATATTATTGAATCATTAAGTGTCGAAGACTCAGATTTAAATTTTTTGAAAAATAAGGCTATTATTTATGAAAAATATAATAGGCATTTAACTAGAATTGAAAATGATATTTTAAAAACAACTGGGAATGATGTTGATAAGATCTTTTAAACTTTTCATAATTCTAATTTTGGTTTCAACTGGTTTTGTATGGCTTACAAATAACCCAGGAATTATTACGATTGTATGGAGTGACTACCTAATTAAGACAAATTCATTTGGATTTGTTTTTGTAATTTTAGCAGCATTTTTAGTCATTTTATTTTTTATGTTTTTCTTTCAAAAAATAAGAAACCTTCCAAGAGAGATTAAAATATCAAGACAGGAAAAGAATATTAAATTAGCTGATCAGACATTAAATAGCCTCGCTGAAAATTTATTTCTCGGTGATGCTAGAGGTATGGAAAAAGATTCAAGAAGAATAAAAAAATTTTTAAATAATAATTTCTTTACAAATTTTATGCTTTTTCAATCTGCTTTTATTCAAAATGATATTAATAATTCAAAAAAATATTTAGAATTTTTAAAAATAGACAAAAAATATAGTTACATAGCAAGGAGAGCAGAAATTATGATTTTATATAAATCTAAAGAAGCCGATTTAGTGAAACAATTATTAATCAAATCATGTAACGACTACCCAGACGATAATTGGTTTCATGAAAGATTATCCTTAATTTATTCAATGGAAAAGGATTGGGAAAAAGCTCATGATACGCTTGAAAAAATTAAGTCAAATTTAAACGCCAATAATAAAAAAATGTTAGCAAATTTAAAAGTCCTATCAAAAAAAAATGTTGTAGAAGCATTTAATCTCACTAACAACTCGATAATTATCATTTTAGAAAACATAAAATATTATATTGATAATACAAATATAAAAAAGGCTGCTCAGATTCTTAATAAAGTATGGCCTAACTTTTTATGTTTCGAAATAATGGAAATTTTTATGACATATAAAGTAACTAATTCAAAAGATGCACTTCAAAGATATAAGCTAATAAGTAGAAATCTAAAAAAAATTATTAATACAGGTGGTAATGAAACTAAATTATCATTAGCCTATGCTTGCTATAAATCGTCTTTATGGGGTGAAGCACAAAATTATCTTGACCAAGTAGATAAAAAATCAATAGATAAAAGAGTAATTGGATTGTACAGAAAATTATCTGAAAAAAGTGATAAGATTTCTTTTGATGATAAAGGCATCACACCTAGTGAAGAGCCATTGTGGAAATGCACTGCGTGTAGTCTAAAAAGTAAAAGATGGGAATATATTTGTAATAACTGTAATTCAATTGATTCATACGTATGGCCTAAAGCAAACATAACCATTGAAAAAAAAGTTGATTTTTATTCTGAGTTTTTAAAGAATTCTCTTAGACATCTTCCAAAAGTGGAGAGATAAAATTGATAAAAATGGAGTGAAGAGACTACAAAAATCAATCTCACAACCCTCTTTTTCAGTAATTTTTGATATTACTTTTTTTATAACCAAATCATCTCTTGGTAATATATTTAGTCTCTTAAAAAAGAAAATTAACATATTATCTGCTGTCCAAGGTCCAATGCCACTAAATGATTCAAGTTGGTTTTTAAGTTTAAGGTCAGGTTGAAGGTTTAATTCATCTGGTATTATTCTTTTTTCACATATTGAGTCATAGATTCCCTCTATATAAGCTTTTTTCCTCTCTGAAATCTTTGTAATCTTAAGTGCATTCAATAAATGAGATTTCCTTGAAAACACCTTGAAATTTAATTTTTTTTTTTTTGAATTAAAGCAGAATTCATTCCAAATCTTTTCAGCAACTTTATTAGATATCTGCTGCGATATTATAATTTTACTTATGTACATAAAGAAATCTAATTTAGTATTTTGTATAGTAATTGCTTTATTTAATTGAATTTGATTTTTTAAAAAAACTAAATCTTTACTTTTTTGTAGTAATGTTTTGTGAATCTTTTGAAAATCTATCGTCATTAGCGAATTTTCATAATTTTAGATGGATCATTTTTTTTATTTTCACCTTCCTTTTTAATTAAATATAAATTTCTTGTGTAGATTAAGAAACCGCAGGATTGTCCTACAATAAAAACTGGATCTGATTTATGAATCGCATAGCTGAGTAAAATAAAACTACCTGCAAGACTAATCCACCAGAAAATATTTGGTATTACACTTTTTGAAGCTCGTTCACTTACAATCCACTGAATCAAAAACCTGGAGGCAAAAACTGTTTGCCCTATAAAACCAACTATTAACCAAATTTGTTCCGTACTCATATTTTTCTCCTTTTTAAAATCATTAGTCGAACTTTTATTAAATCTGAAACACCAATCCAAAAACGGTTATTAAACGAGTATTTAGAAACTCCTCTTTCTCTCTTCCTATCTGCTACAGGAACATTGTAAATTTCTCCAGAATTCATTTTAAATAATGCGGGTAAAAATCTATGCATATTTAAAAAGTAATCTAATTTTAAATAATCATTTTTTGAAAATACTTTAAGGGCGCAAGCTGTGTCATTACAGTCATCTTTAAGAATAAAGCGTCTTACTTTATTTGCTATAATGGAGCTTATTCTTTTTATTGTAGTATCTTGTCTGTTAACTCTATTCCCACAAATAAGACCAAATTTCTTTTGTTTTTCGCTTAAGTTATTCCAATACTTCATTAATTTTTTTGCTTCATATGGTGGATTCTGTCCGTCCCCATCAATAATACATATATTTTTATTTTTGGCACTTTTAATTCCAGAGTACATTGCTTTACATTTCCCATAATTATTAGTGTGACTAATTAATTTGAACGGCTTATATCTAATTTTATCTTTCTTTTTTAAGAAATCATCTGTACTGCCATCATTTACAATTATTAATTGAGGTTTTAATTTTTTAAATTCTTTAGTAAGTTCCTCAACTAACTCAAAAATAGAATCAGATTCATTAAAAATTGGAATTATTATTGTAAAATTTTTCATTATTTTATCTTTGATGTGATAAAGTTATTAAATAATTATGTATTTTTCTCAAACTAACAGATTTCTAATTTTCATAGCAATCTGTTTTTTAATTTTTTTATCTGGTGTTTTTAAATTACCTGTTCTTGATAGAGATGAGGCTAGATTTGCAACCGCTTCGAAAACTATGCTCATAGAGAAAAATTATGTAGATATTAAAATGCATGATGAGTTAAGATATAAGAAACCAGTCGGTATCTATTGGATTCAGGTATTATCAAATAAAATTTTTGGTTCAGACCCTTTTGATAATATAGCTATTTACAGATTACCTTCTATTATTGGTGTTTTTTTAAGTTTCATTTTAGTTTTTAATTATCTGAGAAAAATTTATTGTAGAGAAACGGCTTTCCTGTCTGTCTTTTTTATTGTGTTCTCATTAATAGCCTTTTCAGAAACACATCAAGCCAAAACTGACGGTATTTTATTCCTCACAATCGCTCTATGTAATTTAATTACAATAAAATTTTTAGAACATAAGAAAATCACTTCATTCCATAAAATTATCTATTGGATTAGTCTGGCAGCTGGGATCTTAGTAAAAGGGCCAATAATTTTGATTTTCACAATCCTACCTATGTTAATTTATTCATTTATAAAAAAAAATAATTTGTTAAAATCTTTATTTTCTCCTTTTGCTTTCCTGATATTTTTATTAATTTCAGTTCCTTGGTTTATACTTATAACTATTGAATCTAATGGATTATTCTGGAACGAGTCTGTTGGTCATGATTTGTTAAAGAAAGTAGCTTCTGGTCAAGAATCTCATGGGTTCCCCCCGGGTTATTATTTATTAACAACCTTTATCCTTTTTTGGCCTGGTTCGGTATTAATATATCCAGCTATAAAATCTTTACTTAAAAATTTTAAAAGAAAATCTAAAGTTTCAGATTCCTTTCTTTTTTTAATATTAGGTTTCTTTGTTCCATATTTTATTTATGAAATTATTCCAACAAAACTACCACATTATATATTTCCCGCATACTTACCATTGAGTATAATCATATCAAAATATTTGATTGAATATGGAATCGATAAAAGCATTGGTAAAAGATACCTACCATTGATTCTTTTGTATCCATTACTTGTCATTGTGTTAATATTTTTTGCAATATTTGAGTATTCAGTGATTGACACAAACCTCTTTTTAATTCTACTTTTCCTTTCATCTATATTTATCATCTCTGGGAAAAAGATTATTAAAAGTTTTCGGGAATTTTTAATAATAGCAGCCTTATTTCAATTTTCATTCTATTTAACTCTTATTTTTTTTGTAAAAGAACGCGTTGATTCACTATGGATAGCTGATAATGTAAATAGTATTATCGATAAGAATTTTTCAAAGTATGACTTAATATATAATTACGGATTTAATGAACCAAGTTTAGTTTTTTTAACATCTCATAAATCTAAAAAGATAAACCCCCAAGACTTAAGTGCTGGTAATGTAAAAAACAAAAATATATTATTTATAGTAACTGATGAGTTATCTGACAGTTTCAATGACAACAAATTAAAGACGTTTAAACTGATTGATGAGTTTTCAGGATTTAATTATTCTAAAGGAAAAAAAGTAAAATTTAATATTTTTGATAACATTGAAAATGAATAATATTAGTAAAATATGTTTTATAATAACCCCTAAGTTTTTCTTATTAATATTATTAATAATTTCATTTTTTTTTATTTTTTTAGATATTCCTCTATACGAACTAACAAGACAATTCAAAGGAAGTATTTTTAGTTTCTTTAGAAATGTAATTGATCCATTATCTGATGTATTTGATCCCTTTAATATTATAATTTTATGCTTTATTTTATTATTAATAAATTTAAACATTCACTCCATCTTGAAAAATGACTTAAAGTTAAAGACTCTTAAAGAAAAAACTAAATTTTCAAATAAAAAAATTCTAGATTCATTCAGTCTAATTAAATTAATATGTCAACATTTTATAACATCCTTAGCATTAGCGGGAATTATTTGTAACTTGTTAAAATATATTATAGGCGTCTCCCGTCCTAAATATTTCTTTTTTCATGACTATGACCGACTTAACCCATTCAATTTGGAACACAAAGTTAATTCATTTCCATCAGGGCATACTCAGGCGGCTTTTACATTAGCTATGTTGATAATGATATACACAAATAGGTATACAATTTTAATTTTAATTATGGCAATTTTAATGGCTTTATCACGAATCTTTATGTCAATGCATTTTCCGAGTGATTTAATTTTTGGGGCTTATGTCGGATCCTTTGTCCCTATAGTAGTTTTCAAACTTTATTTTATGGATAAAATTGAAAAAATTATTTCATCTAACGATATTGAAATTTCTGATCTTTTAAGAATAATGTATTATAGAGTATTTATATGAAAATCTTTCTTGTTTTAATAACCCTAACATTTAATTTTAGTGACTTACGTGCAGGTAATTGGTGTAAAGCTATTTATCAAGTAGATATAGAGGAGGGAGAACTTAATAGACAAATTTCAAAATGTAAAAATTCTGATAACTTTTTCCTTGCAATTCATACCACTTATAAGAATTCTGGTCATTTGATTAATTCACTCATAGCGCAGTATTGTGATATTAGAAGGCAAATTATAAAAACTAATCCTAGAGAAGGTGACCCATTTTTTACAGTTGTATGTGAATTTAGAAAAAATAAGATCAGAAAATAGTTAAACAAATGTGTTAGTAGTCGTTTATCTTAACGAATGCTAAATTTAATAAACAACTTAAGATTCGACAGGTTAGAGAAATCTAAGCAACACTCTTTTAAAAAAGATCTCGAAAATTATACTTATTCTGAACTCGACCTTTCTGACTTTTCTAAATTTGATAACAAACATTTATCTTTGGATTGGATTTCTATTTACAGAAAGCAATAAAACCCTAGTAAACTAGGGCTTTATTGGAGGAAATTAAAATAGACTTGAAACTAGTAATAACAAAAATATTGTCGAGAATGTTATTGCACAAAACTTTGTTATTGAAATACTAGCCACAAATATCAATATATAGTAACTTTTTTTAATTGTCAAACAATATATTGATTTTTTATATTTAATTTTTCATAATTTTTTTTAATATTATTTTGTGAGAAAATTAAAAATAGCGGTTATTGGTAGTGGTATATCAGGTTTAGCAACATCATGGAAATTATCAAAATCATGTGATGTTGAATTATATGAGAAAAACAACTATTTTGGTGGGCATGCAAATACTCAAACTGTAAAATTAAGAGATGAAAAGCAGTTTTATGTAGATACTGGTTTTATTGTATTTAATGAAATTAATTATCCCAACTTATGTCATTTATTTAGAAATTTGGGAGTTGAAACTTATTCAAGCGATATGTCATTTGCTGCATCAATAAATGATGGTAATGTTGAATATTCAGGATCATCTTTATTAAATATGTTCGCTCAAAAGAAGAATATTTTTAATCCAAAATTTTTAAAAATGATTTACGAAATAATAAAATTCTACAGAACTGTAGAAAAAGATGCCAAAATATATACCGAGCATACATTAAAGGACTACCTTGAGGAAAAAAGTTATTCAGAATATTTTAAATTTTATCACATATTTCCAATGGCTTCTAGCATATGGTCATCATCCATCAATGAGATCTCAAATTTCCCCTTTACCCAATTTGTAAATTTTTTTTCAAATCACGGGCTTTTAAATCTAGTAAATAGACCCAAATGGAGAACCGTTATCGAGGGTAGTCAGACGTATGTTAAAAAGATTATAGATTCACCTAATTTAAAATCATTTAAAAATTCTAATGTGAAAGTGATTAAATGCAACAATAATGGGGTGGATTTGAAAATTAATAAAAAGCTAAAAAGATTTGATCATGTTGTTGTTGCAGTGCATTCTGACCAAGTTATAAAATTAGTAAGTTGTTTAGGTGACGAACAAAAAAAACTTTTTAGAAAAATTAAATATTCAGCAAATAAAGTTTACTTACATACTGACAATCAATTTATGCCAAAAAGAAAAAGTGTTTGGGCGAGTTGGAACTATATTCAAGGTAAAGAACACAAAAAAAAACTCTCTGTTACTTATTGGATGAATAAGTTACAAAAATTAGATACAAAGAAAAATATTTTTGTTACTTTGAATCCAGAAAAACCGCCCTTGAGAAGTAAATTAATCAAAAAAATATTATATAAACATCCATTATTTGATCTTAATACATTCAAGACTCAAAAAAGAATCAAAAAAATTCAAGGAATGAATAAGATATGGTTCTGTGGAGCATATCTAGGTTATGGCTTTCATGAAGACGGGATTAAATCTGGTTTATCTGTAGCAAATAAAATTTTAGAAAAAAAATAATATGGAGCAAATAAGTTTTCAAGAAAACACAATTTTCTCGGGATTAGTCTCACACACTAGATTAGTGCCTTTTCGGCATACATTTAAATATAAAGTTAATTATTTTTGGTTTAGTATCGATAATTTTAGAAAATATAAATTTTTTAAAAAGAATAAATTCAGTTTATTTTCCTTTTACGATAGGGATCATGGGCCTATAGAGAAAAAGATCGACTTATGGGAATATTTTAAGAACCAAGTTGATACTAAAGCTTCGAATATAAGATATATTAAGGCATTTTGTTTACCTAGAATTTTAGGTTACAACTTTAATCCAATATCAATTTTTGTTTGTTATAACTCAAAAAAAAAACCTAATACAATAATTTTTGAAGTAAATAATACGTTCAGAGAAAGACACTTATATGCATGTAAAGTTTTGAGAGAAAAGAAGACTTTTAATCTTAAAAAATTTTTTTATGTCTCTCCGTTCTTTTCTGTAAAAGGGTATTACAAAGTTCAATTTAAAGTAAGTAACAAAAAAATTAACTTGATTATCGATTATTATTTGAATAAAAAAAAAGTATTTAACGCATCGTTTAATGGAATTCCTAGAAAAATGAGTAATTTAAGCTTAATTAAAATATTTTTATTATCTTTAACTCAAAATATTAAAGTAACTCTTTCAATATATATTCAAGCCTTGAAACTTTTTTTAAAAGGGGCCAGATATATTAAACGCCCAAAATTTTCAAAAACTATTTTTACAAACATAAATGAATAATAACCCAGAATATAAGCAAAAGATTGATTTATTTTTGTCAGTTCTTAAACAAAGTAAATTTGGAAGTATATCTGTATTTCATAAAAATAAAAGATTATTGGATTTCAAGGGAACTGAATCAGGACCACAAGCTGATATTAATATAATTAATGAAAAATGCATAGATGATTTTTTTATGAAAGGAGATCTTGGCTGGGCAGAAAGTTATATCCAAAAGAATTGGGAAACAAAAAATTTATCGATGTTTCTCGAGTGGGGGGCAAAAAATTTTCATGAGTTTAATAAATTTATAAGAGGAAAATGGTACATAATATTTTATCTTAGACTAAAACATTATTTGAATAGTAACTCTAAAAAAGGGTCAAAAAAAAATATTCACTTTCATTATGATCTAGGTAACAAATTTTATGAGAAATGGCTTGATAAGTCTATGACTTACTCATCAGCTTACTTTAAAAAAGAAAATGAATCTTTATTGTCTGCACAGATTAATAAGTATCAAAATCTAGCAAATTTAGTTCAGATAAAACCAGGGGATAAAGTTTTAGAAGTAGGTTGTGGCTGGGGTGGATTTTCCGAGTTTCTTGCAACAAAATATAAGGTCAATGTTACAGCTATAACAATCTCTAAAAATCAATATTTAGCTGTAAAAAAGAGAATAAGTAAAAAAAAACTTAACAAATTAATTAAGGTTGAACTTAAAGACTACAGAGATATTGAAGGAAAGTTTGATAAAATTGTATCTATTGAAATGTTTGAAGCAGTTGGTGAAAAGTATTGGAATATATTTTTTAATAAACTTAGTCAAAGTCTGAATGTTAATGGATGTATTGGATTACAAACAATTACCATCGAGGAGAAATTTTTTAAGACTTATAAGAAATTTCCTGACTTTATACAGACCTATATTTTCCCAGGCGGTATGTTACCTTCTATACCAGCAATAAGTAAGCTTATGTCAAATAGTGGTTTAGAAATAGAAAAAAATGTGATGTTTGGTTCTCACTATGCAAAAACTTTAGAACATTGGAGAGAAT
>Ga0315330_10001890_pt1 | contig 14300 bp, 12 predicted proteins | sample M140m34915metaG_FD_203453 | JGI IMG/M metagenome (GOLD analysis project Ga0315330, IMG submission 203453) | Ammonia-oxidizing marine archaeal communities from Monterey Bay, California, United States - M1 40m 34915 | ecosystem: Environmental > Aquatic > Marine > Intertidal zone | place: USA...
AGTTCATTAACCCATAATAATATATATAACTGCTCGTATAAACGCTTTATTATACTTCTCCTAAATTATTGTGCGTTTGGGAATAACAATTAGAATAAGTATTGTATATTATATATTCGATTACTACATGACGCTTGAACTTAAGAAGTTTAGCATGAAAACTATTAGTTTTAAACCAGATGAGTCAAAGGGTCCTGTTTGCGTTCTCATAGGACGAAGAGATACTGGCAAAAGTTTTTTAGTTCGTGATTTGTTATATTATCATCAAGACATTCCAATTGGTGTGGTAATATCGGGAACAGAAGAAGGGAATGGATTTTATGGGAAACTTGTACCACGTCTTTTTATCCATACTGAGTATAGTTCGGCAATTATTGAAAATATACTTAAGCGGCAAAAAGGAGTGCTAAAACAAATAAAAAAGGAACTCGAAACCAAGCGACGTTCTTCAATTGATCCACGGACGTTCGTTATATTAGATGATTGCTTATATGATGCTTCTTGGGCTCGAGATAAATTAATGCGACTTCTTTTCATGAATGGTCGACATTGGAAGGTAATGTTAATAATCACCATGCAATATCCTCTTGGGGTTCCACCAACGCTGCGTACTAATATCGATTATGTGTTTATTTTACGAGAGCCATATATTGCAAATCGAAAGCGTATTTACGAAAATTATGCAGGCATGTTTCCTACACTTGAGTCTTTTTGTCAGGTTATGGATCAATGCACAGAAAACTATGAGTGCCTAGTTATTAACAACAATTCAAAATCGAATAAACTTGCTGACCAGGTCTTCTGGTACAAGGCTGATCCACATAATGATTTTCGGTTAGGTTCAAAAGAGTTTTGGGATTTATCTAAAAATATGGGTTCGGACGATGAAGATGAAAAATATGACCCAGGAGCAAGCAAAAAACGAGGTGCAGGTCAGACAATTAACGTAAAAAAGACAAAATGGTAGTGTAATAATATTGTATAGAATATCCACAATATTATTGAGATGAATGTTTGTCATTTACATAATTATTTACACACCTCCTGATGATTTGACACCATCATCTAGATTGGAAGCAGGGGGTTTTTCAAGGCTAGATAGTCCACGATCTGTGTTTATATCTGTGACAATATTGCCACCTTCAAACAGTTCGGAACGAATATCTCCCACAGAGACTTCTTCTTTAGAAGAACCCAATGCAGTTTCCTGACTAATCACACCACTAATGGAAATGAGGTTTCCGTCTTCATCAACATCCTGTGTAAGAGTTGTGTTATGTAACTCAGCCTTTTCTACGTTGTCGCGAATTGCTTCCTTCTTGGTTTCCTTGACACGCTTATCAAATGCCATCTTTGCAACTTCCTGGTTCTTGATCTTCTCTTGCATTAGGCTGTTTAATTCGTCTTCTAGATATTCCACTCGACCTGTCTTGTATGCATCAGGTTCCCAAGGCATCCACATACCAATGGGTCCAACATATACATCATGATTAGGATCCAGTTCACGTAACATCTTACATCGAAGTTCAGCCTCTTCGAGTGTTGGATACACACCACGAACCTTTAAACCACGAACAGAAGTTTGGAAATCATGTGCCCGTAAAAACTCAGCATCTAATTGGTCTTCCTTTGCATCAACAAAGTTCTTATAATCAGAATCCACGGTCGTTTCTTTCAATGTGTCAATCTCGTCCTTTGCAAAACTCTTAAAATCTTCTACAAGTGCATCATTTGACAGGTTATATTTAAATGATAAAAAGTTTAAAAACTGATGATATTTTTCCATAGATTTAGATAGTTCATATTCCTTCAAAAACTTTTCGAAAAAGAAAATATTCTTGTTTTTGAGAGTACTTTCTGGTGATACAAAAGATACACAAGTAAACTTTTGATTAGCAATTGGCTTATCCTCATCTAATACGTCAACATATTTTGTATTTGGAGAACCATCTTCGTTTAGTTTACGGACAATATTTGCAGAAGAACTAGATGTATTCGACGACATTATATATAACAAGGTTGTCGTATATCTAAGTTCTTTGGTTGCAGTATTCATAGGATTGTTATTTTCATATTTATTTACCTTTAGCAAATAATTGCAAGTGGTATAATAGATATTTCTAGAAATATTTTCTCAACAATAAGTATAATACAATGTTTGACGCTACAGAACTGATTAAGCGCGTTATTAAATACCTAGTTGAAGGTCTTATGGTTGCTATTGCTGCCTACGCCATCCCTAAGAGGTCCTTGAACATGGAAGAGATTGGTCTTCTCGCCTTGACAGCCGCTGCTACATTTAGCATTTTGGATACATACATTCCTAGCATGGGTGTAACCACTCGCTCCGGTGCCGGCTTCGGTATTGGTGCCAACCTTGTTGGTTTCCCGGGAGGTCTCTAATTTTAGAGTTAGAGTTATTAATAAGCAAATATAATTATATATGAAACATTCGTAGTTCATATATAATAATTGATTTAAGGTCAGTTTAATCTTAAATTAAATAGTAGGAATAAACTCCCAGTCTAAATCGTCACAGATTTTTTTCCAAATAGAATCTTGTTCTATCAGTTTTTCACGATCTTTTAGCATAGGTATGTGTTCAAGGTAGGTAATTTGGTCGAGAAGTTCAAACAACTTGTATACGACATAGTAGTAATGTAGGAAGTTCACACGGTAATCTGGACAATGTTTCGCATATGGGTACTGAATTTCCATAAAAAAATTACATAACGTCTTTTCTAGTTCTTGACTTATCAACACTGGTTGGATACCTAACTTGTTCTTGATGAAATTAATGTGTTCATAATACTTGTTATATCCAAGTTTCTTCAATAAATCTTTGCATTTGTAGTATGTCAAATCGCTCATATTGATACGCTCCTTTTTAATTTGACCTTTTAGGTTTTCAATTACTTCTTCAGGAATCTGTGTGGTTTCCTTTCCTTGAAATTGTGATAAGATTTCTTTGAAATGGTTGATCTTTTTATACGCATAGAAACATACTTCCTTAGGAGGCTCCTTGTATGAGGGTTTGTCGTTCTCAACAAGATATTTTATACTATTTCCACAGAGATTGCAAATCATCACCCCTTCATCTTCAATGGGTGACATCTCACCTTTGTAACAGGACTTACAAACATCGGATGCATACACATATTTATCTACGTCCAAAAAAGAAGTATCGATGTTTGATAAATATCGTTGAATTATATTGTGATTGGTACTCTCCATATTACGTATTGTTCTCTCTGCTTCCGTATTCACTTTAAAAAATGAGTCTAACTTTGTATTTGGAACCATCTTATTGCTTCCATCAGATATCTGTTTTTTGTTTTCAAAATACCCAAATACATATTTAGAATTATCTAAAAAATAGTCAGACTTATTCTGTTTTAGGCGACGTATTTCAGACTTTATTGCATTCATCCTATCAACTCGTTCTAAGTGCTGGTCTAATTTCTGACCAGATGACGCATTACCTGAACAACGAGAATGTTTTTCTTTTATAACTCGTAACTCCAGTGTCAACTCTTTGATACGTTCATCATCATTTGAAAACGCAGATATTTTTTCTGAATGTTTACCGTCTAGAGTGATAGTACTCTTCTCACTTACAATGATCTTTTTATCTGTTTTCGGTTTGAATGACGGCATCTAGCACAAAAGGTTGATATTATTAAACTATAAGCGAATAACTCTATTTAGTTATAGTATATATTATAACATCGTAAAAATGACTGAGAAATGCTGTGTACTCAATGTATATTATGGATATAGACAAAACATTGTCCGACATTGACATGAAATCAATAGACCCAAAAACATTTGCGAAAATGTCATTTGTTTTCAATGCGATCAATGATGGGTGGACAATAAGAAAAAAAAAAGACAAGTATGTTTTTATAAAACCACATGATAATCGTAAAGAAGTATTTGAAACATCTTACCTTGAAGCATTCATAAAAAAGAACTTACATATTAATAAAAAATACACATGATTTGTGTTCTTTGTATTCTTCGTTTCGTATTTTTAGTATATTTAGGCATATTCTAAAAATTTTTATCTTTACACTTAGTATAACTACAATGGGAGGAGGACTTATGCAACTCGTCGCTTACGGCGCACAAGACGTTTACTTGACTGGCAACCCCCAGATTACCTTCTGGAAGGTCACCTACCGCAGATATACCAACTTTGCCATCGAATCTATCGAGCAGACCTTCAACGGTCAAGCCGACTTTGGCCGCCGCGTGACATGCACCATCAGCCGCAATGGTGATCTTGCCTACCGCACCTACCTTCAGGTTACTCTTCCTGAGATCAACCAGAGCATGTCCAAGTATGCTCGTTGGTTGGACTTCCCTGGAGAGCAACTTATCTCTCAAGTTGAGGTTGAGATTGGTGGTCAACGCATTGACCGTCAATACGGTGACTGGATGCACATCTGGAACCAACTCACCATGACTGCTGACCAGCAGAAGGGTTACTTCAAGATGGTTGGTAACACCACCCAACTTACCTTCATCACCGACCCCCTCTTCGCTGACATCGATGGACCCTGTGATGCCAACGGACCCCGCCAGGTCTGCGCTCCCCGCAAGGCTCTTCCCGAGACCACCCTTTACGTGCCCCTCCAATTCTGGTACTGCACCAACCCCGGTCTTGCCCTTCCTTTGATCGCCCTCCAATACCACGAGGTCAAGATCAACCTGGACTTGCGCCCCATCGACGAGTGCCTCTGGGCTGTTGAGGACATTGCCTGCACTGGCACTGGTTCCCAAACCTCCACCACCGCATACAACCAATCCTTGGTTGCTGCTTCCCTCTATGTTGACTACGTCTTCCTCGACTCCGATGAGCGCCGTAGATTCGCACAGAACCCCCACGAGTACCTCATCACTCAACTCCAGTTCACTGGCGACGAGTCTGTCGGTTCCTCCTCCAACAAGATCAAGCTCAACTTCAACCACCCCTGTAAGGAGCTTATCTGGGTTGTCCAGCCCGATGCCAACGTCGACTACTGTTCCTCTTTGTTGTGCGACCAGGCCCTTTTCAAGGTCCTTGGTGCCCAACCTTTCAACTACACCGACGCCATCGACGCCCTTCCCAACGCTCTTCACTCCTTCGGATCCAGCGCTGGTCTTGGTGAGGATGGTACTGGTTTCATCAACTCCAACGTCTTCAACGACCCCTCTGCCTACACCTCCACCAACGCTGGTGCTGCCGGAACCGTCCTCCCCGCAGGAACTGGAACCGTCAACTCTGGTGTCTCCGATGCCGGCTCCTTCGTCATGGCCGAGACCTCCCTCGACATGCATTGCTGGGGTCAGAACCCCGTCGTGGTTGCCAAGCTTCAGCTTAACGGCCAGGACCGCTTCTCCGAGCGTGAGGGTTCCTACTTCGACGTTGTGCAGCCCTTCCAGGCTCACACCCGTGCCCCCGACTCTGGTATCAACGTGTACTCCTTCGCCCTTCGCCCTGAGGAGCACCAGCCTTCCGGCACATGCAACTTCTCCCGTATTGACAACGCCACCCTTCAAATGGTGCTTTCCAACGCCACCGTCGCTGGAACCGCCACTGCCAAGGTGCGTGTCTATGCCACTAACTACAACGTGCTTCGTGTCATGAGCGGTATGGGCGGCCTCGCGTATTCAAATTAAGTTCAATATATAAATTATATTATTCATTAAAAGGACTTAAATAACTATCATATTATATAATTATAATATGATGCAAGAAAGCAATCATACCCCTACCCCAGTTACCAAGCCACGCAGGTATGTACTTGTATATGGAGGCATATATGCACCCAGAGATGACAACTGGGATGAACGAGAAGATATAGCGGTTCTTTTTGTTTATCCACAAAACGAAGCAAGACGGGTTAAAGGTGGAGAATCCAACGCTATAACTATTCGCCTTGATGACGATGACCACTATACTCTACAAACTTTTCCGAAAAAACTTAGATTTACAGACGATGAAAAATATCCATTTTACAGAGAAAATAATCGCTCTATAACAATTATTGAATATTTATACGGATATGACCCAAAAAAATATTTGTATTTATTCAAAAATAATAACGAATATGATTTGAAAAGAGACAATGTAACTGTCTGTCCATTAATACATACTGAATTAATTGAAAATAATAATGTAGTTGAATATATACCCGGGCATAGCAAGGCCATTGGACAACATGCAAACCAAATGAAAAATCCACTATGGAAAATCAAAGAGGTGGATAATGAATATTTGATGATGTATTGCGAAACAGATACATTATGTAAGTTATGTCCAGTATCTTATCAAAAAATATTAGATTTTGAAAAAGAACAAAATAATGGACAAAAAATCACATTCTTTAAACATCAAACTGGATATATATGTTCAACAATTAAACTATTTATCCATCAAATTATAACAGGATGTTACGGAAATGGAAGAGGCACAAGAACAGTTAGTGTTGATCACATTGATCAAGACCCACTGAATAATACATATGATAACTTACGTGTCGTGTCCCAAGAAGTTCAGCGAAGCAACCAAAATGGAATCAAGGATGGCACTAAACGAGCACGAAAGGCAGACGCCCACCCCTACCCCGAGGGGATCACCCATGATATGTTGCCTAAGTATATACATTATCCCAAACCAGAAGAGTACGGCACAAATGGAAAAACCCGCACCTGTTTCATTGTAGAAAAGCACCCCACGCTCATAGCCCACAACAAGAAGTCACTCTGCTCCTCCAAGTCGGAGAAAGTATCTCCCGAGGAGAAGTTGCAGCAGGCGATCGACATCTTGTCGTATCTGGACAAGGGTGAGATGCCCCCAGAAAAAGAGCCCGCGCTTCCGAAGTACTACTCGTTAATCGAAGCCCGCGGCAAGCCGCATCTGGTATACGAGCGAAGACGCGAAGACGGAACGCGCATGAACGTGAAGATGGTCTTGCCCGAGGACTTCGAAATGTCTTCGCAGGTGGAGCGTTTGGCAGCGAAGGTGTCGGTTAAGTATCCGGAAGTATGTAATTTAATCTGCGTGTAGTATAACGATGCCCGAATTAGTAGATGTGTTGTTAGAAGATTTAGAAGAAGGCAATGAATACTCCGTGATTTTTCCTGTAGGAGTAAATGGAGAACATGAGGCATATATGGCAGAATTTCAACATACTGACTACGGTGAATATCTATTTAGTATAGTAAGCATTCTTTCTGAATTTGCAACTAAGGAAGAAAATGAGCAATTTAGCATACGCACAGGAGAACAGACTACTGATATCCGTGACCGAACTAAGTATATGGTTCTAGAAGAACAACATATCCCATTTCCACCTGAATTAGAGGATGCCCATATAGACACCAATACTGATGATGAGATTAATAGGATTTTAGATCAACGAAATAGGGAACATGAAACAGAACGTTCAAGAATGTTACGAATGCTTATTATGGGTAGTAGGCCGTCTCGGTCACCGTTATTGCGAAGTGTTCAAAATAGTCCATTTATCGGGTCGCGGTCGCGGTCGCACACGCCTGCGGGCGGGCGCCGCCGTCGGACGCGCAGACGCCCATCGCGCAGGCGTCCGAGTCGGCGGCGTTCGCGGCCGACTCGACCGAGGCGGACGAGACGAAGAAGAATAAGGAGGTTTAGTCGTCGGCATAGATGAATAATATAATTAGTATATTAGACCCCCATAGAGAAATATGAAATAAAGATATGGTTGTATAATTTGTAATAATACATGAATACCAATAGGAGAGGAATAAAAATCAATGAAACAAAAATAAAGAAGGGGGAAACATATATTATATGTGATAATAATGTGTCGATAGGAACCTATACCTATGTAGGTACAAAGTCTGGTGTAAATAGCCAAAATAATCTGTCAATGTTTCTTATGTTTAAGAAATATGACCATATATCAAATTATGAACGCATAGAAGGATACGAGTTCTCAGAAAATGGATTAGTAGAGAAATCGATCACTATACAATGTACCAAACGTGTACGACTCTAGTGTTCTATTTAGAACATGTTGAAATTATAAAAATAATATCATCATATGTATATATTACCACATATGATGAGTTCTAGTTCTAGACGTCCCAGACGCGCAGCCAGCGCTAGGACCGTTCCAGATAGCACCACAGGATCGCAATCATCACGAATGACATTGTCAGTAGCACGTCCTGTTAGCGCTCCTGCTGATATTGATGCTAAACTAGGATTTTTAAAAGAAGGTAGTCAAGATAGCGAGGATGAAAATAAAGAGGAGAGTAATGACAAGTGTAATAAAGTAATAAGAACACATAAAATAAATCATGAATTACAGACATATGTTCCCGTTTCTTACAAATCTGGTACACAAGATGAAGCTGGACCTGTTATAAAAAGAACATATGATAAAGACGACGGTACTCCTCATGGCTGTATTACAACACTTATTGGATATGTAATAAATGCCTTAGATAATCTTCCAAAAGGACCACCAAGGAAAATAAAAAAAACGACAAGTCCGAGAAGTTCTACAACTGCGTCAGGGAATGATTACTACAAGGAACAATTAGAAAGGTTTCTTCCACTTTTGGATATTCGAAGCAAAATTTCAACGTATGGAACTGAGATACAAGTGTCTCTTGAATCTGCATTAAAGGCGATTTATACTAACAGCATGAACAATTATGAAAAAAATATATTAATAACTGAATTCTGGGCAGCAATTCTTAATAAGAGTATTTCAGATGTATCACAATGCGGTGCATTAGTGAATAATATTCAATACTTAAAAAATACTAGTAGTAGTAGTAGTAGTAGTAGTAGTAGTAGTAGTAGTAGTAGTAGTAGTAATGTTAAGACTAGACTACAAGAATCTCCTACCACTGCATTTTTAAGTTCAGATGGAATTGCTGCTGCAGTATCATCTCTCGTATTACGTGAGATCAACCATCCAATTCCTACGTTATGTAGTCGGAAAGCACATCATATTGGTCAAACAATCATACTTCAAAAATCTGAGATTTCTGCTCTTGCGGTTATGTTAAAATGTGCGGGGAACCAACATAAGAATGAGTTCGCAGAGTTATTATCATATTACCGTGATAAGGTAATACATCAGACACATGTCGATTTATCAGATATTATAAAGTTATACACAGACATTATTCAAAAGATACCAGATTTATGTAAAGAATTACAACATGAACATAACGAGTTTTATAACGAACATATGGTAAATGATTTTATTCAACAGAAAATAGATTATATTTTTTCACCCGATGGTCTAATCAATATTGATACGCGTAGTCAATATCAATCCTGTTTCTGTAGGTTCATTTCTAATATAATAAAAATGGATAAACGTGATGAAACAAATGATACATTAATAAAGTTTGCTAATATATTGAAACAAATTGCTGAAGTAGATGACGATAATTCAAAATATATAATGATACCTAGGTGGACATACCATATTTCATCAGATATGTTCAAATATATGTTTTCAAATCACGATGACTATAAACCAGAAGATGAAACTAAGGTTGGAAGAGCGGAAATTATCGCAGCCACGTATGATGCGACATATGGTCATGATTATCATGATATCTCTAGGACTGATATGGAAAAAACAAGACACTCAGTAATTCAAAAATTAGGAGAAGATTTTCTAACAATAATGGGTGAAAGTCCACCTGTATTATCTAGCACACGTGAGAAAGTTAAAAATGAAGACCAATGCATTGAATCTGTACTAGATACAACTAATTTTTCAAGTATAAATCAAGTTGGTTCTAAGTTTGAAGTTTCTTTTTGTTCTAGAAATAATCATCTAAAAATTAAACCTGAAATGCTGAAATTAAAAGATACTGAGATAAACTGGAAAATCGGGGAAAGTGCATGCATTTTTCCTAAAAATCATTTTATAGCATCGATTGATTTTGTCAGAGGAGAACCATCTGTTGCTCCATTACGCGCTGCACAAAAAAATATGTCAATGGACTATGCACAGAAAGAGGCTGTAACGAAAGTTGATGTTTTTGAGTTTATTCAAAATAATGAAAATAATTCACAATTAGATAATTTTAAAGATCTAGTAAGAACAGACACACGTTTTAGAGAACTGAAAATGGCTCCACATCACTATGATTGTGCTGGTTCATATAATGGTTTTCCAGTTGTAGTACCAGGTCTTAATGAACGACAATCCAGAACAACGCATATATCGGAGTGTGAATTAAGCCATGGAATAAAATTATCCATTATAACCACCATGTCGAAAATAGATGAAGAAACAATCTGGTCAGGCAAAGCAATAGAAACTATGAAATACCGTCCTGGTTTTCATAGCAAAGACCTACTTAGATATATGAAAACAAAACACGAATCTATGCTCTATCTCAAAGATATTCCTACTGATGATAATGAAATTGACCAGGTAAAAGAATCATTTTCTAATTTATTAAACTCAATATGGAAAGCAACTGTTTTAACTAGTAATATAAGTTCTATATTAGATGATATAGAGGCAGTATATATCAGACTTGGCTGGGGTAGACCTTCAAGAAATACAGAAGTTGATAATGCTAGCCGTTTAATTGCAAAAAAAATAGCGCAAACGTTTCGCAAGAATAAAGACATCAACATAAATGTTCTTACTTCATATATTCAACCTGTTAGAGATATAATAGAAAGGAACGCCCCACAAGATCTAAAGCCAGTTACTGATAATGATTGCCCATCTCCTGTAACATCAGCAGAAGCTATAGGAAATGTAATTATTTATGTGATTGAAAAACTACAATCAGAAACAGTATCAGAAGATGAAAAAATGTTACTATCAGATATGTTATCAACTGCCATGAATATTTCGATCGAAGGTGAAGCATCTGGACGAAGTTTACGATTTATAGTTGACTCCCCTAATTCTGGTCCTGCTAAAAAACAAGCAGCAGGGCTTAAACCAACCATTGATTTCGATGAAATAGAAAGAGCTCATACACTGGCTCAATCTTTTCATAATATGAATCAGGTTGATTTACGACCTGTTAGAGCGCAAAATCCGCGTATTCTTTCTCGCGGTGCTTCTCGCGGTGCTATTGATGTCCATAATGAAAGCCAGCCCGCCCAGCCCACCATGTATGACTCACCAATACAATCAGGTAATATTCCTAAGTTTGTTCCTAGTTCAGAACCACGCACTTCATCTCGCGGTGCTATGGATGTCTATAATGAAGGCCAATCCGCCGTGTATGACTCACCAATACAATTAGGTAATAATCCTAGTTATGTTCCTAGTTCAGACCCACGCACTTCATCTCGTTCTTCTATATTCAATCCATCAGAAGTAGAAAATCCTGCTATAATGGATGCATCTGATAGTGACTCTAATAATGTCCCAAGCTCTGCTGAAATGGGAAATAGTGAGGATGAAATGGCTACGTCTCCAAAATCTGAAAATTCTCTAGAGAACTATATGGACGAGGACAGATATGGACAAAAAGACGATGATGAAATTTCTCATTTTTCTGAACTTTCTGAGATAATACCATTGCCACCTGTACGACCTACTGCAACTGCACCTATTACAACTGCACCTATTGCAACTGCACCTATTGCAACTGCACCTGCACCTACTGCAACTGCACCACCATTACGAACATTTGGTACTAAATCAAATAATTCAACTCGACCAACTTCGGAGTGGGATAGTATGTTTGCTCCATCAGATAAATCAGGGTTTCAGAGAAACCCACGCAAGGGTGGTGGAACACGCAAACTACGTCATAAGTATAAACGTAAAAATACACATCGCAAACCAGTGCAGCGCAAGCACAAGAGGACCCAGCGTACCACATCGAATAAAAATAACAAGCGCACGCGGCGCAGACGGTAAGTAATATAACTAGAATGATATGTATAGGAATTAGCCTAATACATATCATACATATAAGCATTTTTATTCTTGTATCCATGCTTTTGTATTATTTCTGATATTTATCATATAGTATGTTCGTGTATCATAATATTGATGTATTTCGTTAGCGGGATTTCGTGCCACTATGTCGTCGACCTCAGAACGCTGAACCACTGTTTTCTCCCCTATCCAAATTGTTGGGATTTGTCCAGTAGTATCCTGTAAGTATCGTTGGCCTTGCGCGGATCTAGAGTCTCTTATTAGAAATCTTCCATTATTGGCAGCAACAATCTGTTGAGCAATAATAAGAGGCATATAGGTTGGATGCGGACGTGGCGCAGCGGGCGGCGCAGCGGGCGGCGCAACGGGCGGCGCAACGGGCGGCGCAACGGGCGGCGCAACGGGCGGCGCAACGGGCGGCGCAGCGGGAGGCGCAGCGGGAGGCGCAGCGGGCAGAGAAGTGCGTCTGCTGTCTCTAGAGACACCACTTGTTGCTACAGCAGCAAGCGCCATTTGTTTACGTCTTTCTCTTAATTTTTCTCTTACGTTTTCTTTTCTGGTTACTGTTGGTGGCAATGCAGCAGCACGTTCGCGTTCCGCCTCTCTTGCGGCTTCGGCGCGTGCACGGTCCGCCTCCCTCTCGGCTTCGAACTGCACGCGTTCCGCTTCCATTTCGGCTTGTTCTTCTTCTTCCTTTGCCTTTTCCCAGTATCCATTCCATGTTCCCTCTTCACTAAATTGTCCTCCATCAAACTCCATAAAATGATCAAAATGTTCTCCTCGATAATCCTCATCATAAAGAATTTCCTGGTTAAAAATAATCACTGGAACCATGTAATCTTCTACTAGCACATCGGTAAGTTTTCGTTGTTCACCCCCCGCTGCTTTTTTGTCACCATAATGGTATTTAACTGCAGCTTTAGTTCCATTTATCCATCTATTACCAAGTGTCTCTCGCAATTGTTTCAAATAATACATACGCTCTTCATGAACATCATCAGGGGTGTGTTCTAATGACTCTTTTAAACCTTTAAGTTGCTCGTTAAGATCTTCATCTTCTTCATGTATTTCAGATATTTCTCCATATAACTCGTGTTGTCGTTTTCCCACAAAAGGTCTACTCCCATCTATATCACTTTCCTGCTCGTTTGATAACTCGTCTTGCTTTTGTGTAAGTTTCTTATTATTTTCCTTGAGTTTCTTCTGAATATCAATTATACCTTTCCGATCTCTTTCGTCTTGTTTTTTCCCCCTTTTTACAGCTTCGCTTGTTTCTAAATCTTTCTCAATATCACGTATAATATCGTCTTCTATTTTTTGTTGTATTTTATGATAATGTCTAAGTTTTGTCAGAGGATCCATATCTTTTGTAGCTTCTGATTGTCCCTCTTTGTGAATCTTACTATAGTGATCAATACGTTCATCAAGAGCATCAAGAGACATAGATTTTGGTTCAGGTTCACCTCCAGCAGCAGGTGGCTTAGGTTTATTTTTTGAACCCTTGGGGCGACCCATACCGCCGCGCACGCGTTTGCGCTTCGTGCGCTTCCCACGTTTTCCTAATTTACGCACGGTTATCTTGTGATGTTTTGATGAACGAGGCTTTTTGTGGCTCTTGTGGACACGCCTCTTATGTGCCTTAATTGTTGTTTTTGTGGGCATATACATTATGTATAGATTTGTTATTTAGCGATAGAAATGCTAAATAATAAATTAATTGAATAGTAAACAATATGATAATATCATCATATTATTATCATATTAACAGATAATTATGTCAGACTTTTCCAAACTCCCCAATGACAACACTTACCGAGAAAGTTTATCATCATCAACAACAGAGGATTATTCAGACGATGAACCATGCATAATTAGGTATGCATTTTATATTTATCATGATGCAGAGTTTAACAACGATGACGATAACTGCATGGCATGTGACGAACTTGTATACAATGACACTCCAGAAGAAGATATATATCCTATACACAATGATTACGACGACACCGTAGATGAAGCCATGTCCAATATTAGATGTTACTCTCGACAAAAGTTTATTGCCAACTTAAAAAAATCAACATATGAGCGTCTAACATCTGAAGCGGTTGATATGAATACTATACTGTTTGCTCTTGCAAATATGTCATTATGGGGATCTATAGATGAAGAGGCTGGGTTAGATGATTTATCAGAAGACGAGATTATCGAGGACGCAAGCGATGACATGTATGTGTGTTACATAGGGGACGACGGTGTGGAACGAGATATGATAAGCTATTTCAAAAAACATCAAGTCCATTTAAATATTATTGGTTCTGGCTGCTCTTCACATGGTGAATGGCATGTAAACGGGTTGCATATATGCAATTAACTATTTAT
>Ga0315330_10001898_pt1 | contig 14268 bp, 10 predicted proteins | sample M140m34915metaG_FD_203453 | JGI IMG/M metagenome (GOLD analysis project Ga0315330, IMG submission 203453) | Ammonia-oxidizing marine archaeal communities from Monterey Bay, California, United States - M1 40m 34915 | ecosystem: Environmental > Aquatic > Marine > Intertidal zone | place: USA...
CAACATTATCCTGAGGGAAGTGCTGTTCCTAAGCCGGAATCTTGGGGTGGGTTCTTAATTTCTCCTGAAACTTTTGAGTTTTGGCAGGGTAGGTCTGGTAGGCTCCACGATCGAATCATCTACACGGTTATGGATGGGGAATGGTCCACCAAACGGTTACAGCCTTAGCGTATGGGCAAAAAAAAATGCCTTCCCGAAGGAAGGCATTTTGATAAGGTATAAGTCCTAAGATTAGAGCTTACCGTTTAGGTCAGCACCAGCCTTAAACTTAGCTACTTTCTTAGCAGCGATTTTGATTACTGCACCAGTTTGTGGGTTACGACCATCACGAGCTGCACGTGCAGATACAGAGAAAGAACCGAAACCTACTAGAGATACACGGCCACCGCCTGCTAGTGTAGAACCTACGTTACCAGTAAAAGAATCCAAAGCTGATTTAGCTTGTGCTTTAGAGATGCCAGCGTCTGCTGCCATTGCGTCGATCAATTGTGCTTTGTTCATTGCAATTAGTTTTTAGTTGTTATTAATACGAATGCTTATCAAATATAGCCGAAAATTGCTTCTATGCAAGTGTTTTCGGGCCTTCAGCCAAAAAAAGTTAATAACTAAGCGAAATTATTCACAATCAGCTAAAAAACTGAGATTAAAAACTTATTAAATCAGCGGTAATTCATCTATTTGCATGCCATTAGCAAAGTCTTTTCCTGACATTTGGCGCTTTCCAGCAGCTTTAATAGACGTGATTTCGATATTTCCTTTGGAATATTTAAGGAATAAACCGCCCTTTAATCGAAATAATACTGGATTAATACTGCTTATTTCGGCTGCACATACTGCGGCATTAATGAATTTATAATCTCCAAAATAGGCACCCGGAAACGGACTCAAACCTTTAATTTGACTTATGATTTGACTGGGAGATTTGGTAAAGTCTAGACGACAGTTTTCCCTATTTAATTTGGGAGCGTGTGTGGCAAGTTCACTGCTTTGGGATTGAAGTGTACATTGTCCCTTAAAAATTGAATGAACCGTATCCACTACTAAGTCGGCTCCTAAAGGCATCATTGCATCATGAAGTTCCCCTGCAGTCCATTTGTCTTCTATATGTATATCTGATTGTCGGATGATAGAACCAGTATCTATATCCTTATCTAGAAAAAAGGTGGTTACACCGGTTTTCGTTTCTCCATTAATGATGGCCCAATTAATAGGCGCGGCCCCTCTGTACGCAGGTAGCAATGAACCATGAAGATTAAACGTACCAAACGGAGGCATATTCCAAACCGCTTCCGGTAACATCCTGAATGCGACTACTATAAATAGATCCGCATTAAAAGCAGCCAATTCAGCGAGGAACGCCGTATCCTTTAGCGATGTTGGTTGAAGTACAGGAATACCAAAGTCATTCGCCGCTTTCTTCACGGCACTCTCATTCAGTTTCCTACCACGCCCGGCCGGTTTATCCGCCACAGTGACCACAGCAACTACAGAGATGTTGGCTTGAATCAATGCCTTCAAAGGAGCTACCGCGAACTCCGGCGTTCCCATATATATTACGCTTTTATCCAAATTTTCTAAGCTCATCTACTGAACAATTTAAATCAAACCAAATATCGTCAATTGTATTCCCTTTGGAAAGGAGCTGTTTTACTTTGTGCTCATCGGGATAATGGTCATGTAAACACCTACTGCATTTCCCGCAAGGTTGCACATGAGTATCCTGGCCAAAGTACTTTGATAATTCAATAAAGATGCATTCTTCGCTTTCCAATAATGACAGCATGGCTTGAGCTCTTTCAACCTTACTTTGAAGCCAACTGTCTAAAAATGATTTTGGAAAATGCAGGTGCTTCTTATGGGGCCTAGGATCCATAAGGGTGATAGAACTACCGGATGTTTCGGGGAGGTACTTTATAAGACCTTTCTCTTCGAAGTATGAAAGCCTCCGTTCAAACTGCTCAGGGGTAAGCATAGCGATAGCCGCACATTTCTTGAGATGAATACGAGCGGGTTGGTGTATGGCGTGCGGATATAAGCGCAGTAGTTGTATGAGCAGTTCTCCCTCTTGTCGTTCTAATTTTTCCCATTGCAGGGGTTTGCTAGTAAACTCTAAGGCCGGCCAAACTTGACTACTTTCTTGAAATTGCCAATAGCCTCTATGTTGAAGTAATTTTATGTAGGATAAGGCCTCAGGTACACTCATTCTAAAATCATTTGCCATAGCAACAATACTAAAGGGATAAGTAGTGTCCTCACCTGTACCTACCGCAATTTGAAACCTACTACAAAATCGATTGTAGAACTCCAGAGCATTCACGGGATTCGGTAAATCCGTTATTTGTTTCTGTAACCTTGCTACATCTTGCTGATGAAAAAGTAGGTACGCCAAAGCTTCTTGACCTCCGCGACCACCTCTGCCAACTTCTTGGTAGTATCCTTCTAAAGTATCGGGTACGTCCCAATGCACAACCCAGTTGACATCGCTTTTATCGATACCCATGCCGAAAGCCGTGGTACTAACTATCATTCTAAGGTGATTCGAAAGCCAGTCATTTTGTAGCTGTTCTTTTTCGCCTGGTAATAAACCAGCATGATAGTAGTCTGCGGACTGACCATTGTTCTTAAGTAGTTCTGCTAAAGATTCGCAACTTCGTCTAGTTTTAGCGTAAATAATACCTGTACCCTCTAAACGCGCGAGTAGTCGAAACAGTTGTCGCTCTTTATTAGGAGTGAATTTTATGTGCAGATTAAGATTAGCTCTTCGAATAGAGTCTTCAAACACCTTTGCATTCGGTATAAGTAAAGCCTCGGCTAAATCTTTTTTTACTTTAGGAGTCGCTGATGCAGTTAAGGCTAGAACGGGAACATCAGGCTTCAATGTTCTAAGAATATTTACGTTTAGGTACGATGGTCGAAAGTCGAAACCCCATTGCGAAATACAATGAGCTTCATCTATAGCTATTAAGCCAATATCTGCATGCTTTATGTATTCCTGGAACAATTCACTGTTCAGTCGCTCGGGAGCAACAAAAGCAAACTTATACTGGCCAAACCGTATGTTTCTAAAAGCTTCGTCTAGTTTACGTGGAGTGTAAGAACCTTTAAAATGATAGCTTTTAATTCCACGGTCCTCAAGACCTTTTTGTTGGTCACTCATTAGAGCTACTAACGGACTAATAACAAGAGTAACACCCGGTAGTACTAAACCTGGAACTTGATAACATATAGATTTTCCGCCACCTGTAGGTAGCAGTCCTATAGTATCATGGCCGCTTAAGATTTGCGCAATGATATCGGCTTGCAATCCACGAAACCCGGGGTAGCCCCAATACGTTTTTAGTACATCAAGTGCCTTTTCTTTACTCATATATGTGCCTCAATAAAGGCGACACGCTCTTCGACACTGACCATAGGTACTTCAATCAAATGATATCCTTTTTCGCGGTAGGCTCGTTTTAGGTAACCTTCCACTTCGATACAATCCTCTAACGTTTCCATGCGCTGTTTATCCAGGCTATGAATCTCTGGCCAAACCGGTAAAAAGAACACCGCATCAAAATGCATTTGCTCCAATTCCTCCGACCATTGTTCTGTCAACTGCGTTTCACCTTTTATAAGATACGCGTATGCATCGAGGTTAGTACGATCATAGAAATTAATTTTTCCTAACACTGCACTTGAATATTGTTGATTGCGCAAATGCCAAACGACCTCAGTAAAGGCATTTAAGTCCTTCCAAGGCAAAATATCTGTGCCATTATCCAGACTTTGTTGAATAATCTCACGAGCCTGTTCATGAAAAACAGGATATCCTAATGCCTCCAAAGACGCACTAAGTGTTGTTTTTCCCGTGGCGGGCGCACCCGTTATTGCAATTCTCTTCGTTTTCAATAGGAATGAGATATCTTCGTAGAACCTCAAAAATACTTCTAATGCGCCGATTTCTTTTTGTCTTGTTGCCACTTATTCTACTAAGCTTTTCCACAAACGGACAAAGTAGAGCGGCAATTGAACAATTTCAAAAAGCCCAAGAGGCTTTTAGGAACGGTGCTGTAGACCAAGGATGGAAACATCTTAATAAAAGTATGAGCAAAGGGAAAGGCATTTATTACCAGGCCTATATCTATGCTGGCGATCAATCTTTTCGAAATGGAGCGTACAATTCCGCGCTTGAGTATTATGAAGAAGCCTTAGACATACAAGAGCTTTCAAGCATCCATTTAAAAATGAGTATTGTATTTAAATATTTATTCCAATGGAAGCAGAGTATTCGTTCGATGGAACTTTATATCAATACCGCAAGATTATCTCGAGAACGAATGGCCATGGCTCAGAATGAATTGGACAATCTAAAGTTTACGCAGAAAGCACACGATGCATACCTAGCGCACAACGTTAATTACAACATTCAAAAATTAAGTTTTTCAACGGATGAACTCGAATATTTTCCGACTATTTCGGGAGATTCGGAGTATCTCGTTTATACGCATAGAGACATTAGTGGTAGCAGGCCAACGGATGAAAACCTATTCATGGGAACCCTAGATGGAATGGCACGATATGGACAACCTTTAGAGGGAAATTTAAATTCAGTGCTCAATGAAGGCGCTGCAAGTGTTAGTGCAGATGGCCAATTCATGGTGCTTACTGTCTGTAATCGTCCGAACGGTAAAGGTAAATGCGATTTGTATTACAGTTACTGGAATCCCAATGATGGTTGGGAAATTCCTAAGCCATTGCCAGGGGATATTAATACGGGAAGATGGGAAAGTCAGCCCAGTATAGGCCCAGATGGACAAACCATTTACTTTGTACGTGGTGAGAACAGCATGAGTGCTGATATGGATATATTCGTATCCAGCATGGGATTAGATGGAAATTGGAGTAAAGGAAAAAAATTACCGAAATCTATTAACAGTCCGGATCGCGAGAGCAGCCCTTTCATTCATTTTGATGGTAAAACCCTTTATTTTAGATCGGAACGTAGTCCATCTTTAGGCGGCTCTGATTTTTTCAAGTGTACTCGACTGACCGATTCTACCTGGTCTGAAGCGGTTAATCTTGGATTCCCATTAAACAGTTTTGGAGAAGAGTTTTCAATGGTCATCGATAAGTCAGGGACCTTTGGTTACCTCGCTTCCGATCGTGGATATGAGATCTTGCCGGATTACAGTACTATGACCGCGCTGGATCTTTATAGATTTGACTTACCGGAACATTTACAACCCGAAGCCCGCCAGAATTATGATATCATTATTGTGGACAGCTTAAGCAATAGTGCCATCGGAAATGCTACTGTTCAGCTGTACAATGATGATGGAGTCCAATTTTACAATGGTACCAGCAGCCAAAACACCGGAAGGGTGCGTCTCATGACAGATGGTTCCGCTATAAGGGTTACGGCCTATAAAAAGGGCTATGTGCCTTATTCTGGAGGTATTTCACGTCTGGATTACATTTCAGCACCACTGCATGGACCAAAAGTAGCCTACATAAAATTGGTACCTGTAAGAACAGGTAGTCGATTCGCTTTAAAAAACATTTTATTTGAACTGGACGAAAGCACGTTGAAGCCGGAGAGTAAGAAGGAATTGATGATGCTTTTTAGAATGTTAATGGATGAGCCAAAATTGCATGCGACAATCATCGGTCATACAGATGATCAGGGCAGTCAATCCTACAACCAATCGCTCAGTGAGGCCAGGGCAGAGGCAGTTCTGAAATGGTTGGTAGCGAAAGGAATACCTGATTCACGATTACAATCTGAAGGGCGCGGTATGGATGAACCTATTTCTTCAAACGATACGGAATGGGGTAGGGCTCTCAATAGAAGAACAGAGATAATACTCCGCTAATTTTCGTATTTCTCCTTCCAAAGTGCTTGCTGCTGTGCGCTAAGTTGTTGTTCTTTTAAATTACCTGAAGCTTTCCAAAGCGTCGTTCCTGAAATCTCCTTAGGTAAGTATTCTTGCTGTATAAAGCTACCCGAGTAATCATGTGGGTACAGGTACCCTTTTCCGTGACCTAAATCCTTTGCTAAAGCACTGGAAGCATTTTTAAGATGGTCCGGGGTCTCTAAATTACCCGTTTGCTGTACGAGTTTCTGAGCAGCACTAATCGCATCATATGCACTGCTAGACTTCGGAGAGGTAGCAAGGTAGATTACGCACTGACTAAGAATAATTCGACTTTCGGGCCAGCCTACGCGTTCCACTGCACTAAAGGTTTCATTCGCAAGCATCAATGCATTTGGATTCGCTAATCCAATATCTTCGGAGGCAGAAATAATTAATCTTCGCGCAATAAATTTCACATCCTCGCCTCCCTCGATCATGCGTGCGAGATAATAAACGGCTGCTTGTGGATCCGAACCGCGAATAGATTTAATGAAAGCTGAGATAATATTATAATGCTCATCACCGCCTTTATCGTAACGAATTTGGGCATTCGTAAGAACGCCCTGAGCGAATTCCTCATCGATACGTACACCTGATTTTCCTTGCTGAAAGCAGAGTTCAATGAGATTATACAATTTTCTTGCATCCCCCATACTTTGGCGGATAAGGAAGTCGTGTGCCGTGATGTTTAACTTCTTGCTCACGGCGAATTCAGTAGCATTAGCAAGGTCAATCATTTTAGATAAATCCTGTTTTGCGTGCGAATTCAATACATATACCTGCATCCTCGAGAGTAGCGCAGCGTTAATCTCAAATGAAGGGTTTTCTGTTGTTGCTCCGATCAATGTGATCCAACCGCGTTCTACCGCATGCAATAGGCTGTCTTGTTGTCCCTTGTTAAATCGATGGATCTCGTCGATAAATAAGATGGGACGTTTTGTTTCAAAGAGATTCTTCTTTTCGGCAGTCGCTAGAACTTCTCGTACATCCTTAACTCCTGCATTTACAGCGCTTAACTGATATAATGGGGCATCTAATTCTTTCGCTAAGAGCAATGCTAAAGTGGTTTTCCCTACTCCAGGAGGACCCCAAAGTACTATAGATGGTAGTCTTCCAACCTCTAGACTTTTGCGTAAAGCGCCATTTTGACCTACTAAATGGTCTTGGCCTAGATATTGGTCTAACGTTTGTGGTCGGAGCTGTTCTGCAAGCGGTTTCATTACTCGAAAGTAACTATCTTTTCGCTATGTCAGGTTGGTCAAAATATGGAATTCACAAAGGGCTGTTTCTATGGCCGAGCATTTGGGTCGCACTAACCGTATTTAGCTTTGGTTTAGAACAAGCCCTTAATGCCAATTTCGCTGCGCTCGGTCTCTATCCTGGTCAACTTTCGGGTGCGTGGCATATTCTTACGTTTCCACTGGTACACGGTGATTTTAATCACTTATTCTCCAACACCGTTAGTCTATTCTTCGTAGGCACATTACTGCGTTATTCTTTTCCTAAAATCTTTGATCGTGTTTGGATGCTTGCTTTTCTTTTACCAGGTATAGGACTTTGGTTTATCGGAAGACCTAATTTTCATATCGGTGCAAGTGCTTGGCTTTATGCGCTGGTGAGTTTTATATTTTTTAGTGGCATACTTAGATTCCACGTTAAACTCCTCGCGCAAAGTATGTTGATGGTATTTCTCTACGGTTCATTTGTTTGGGGGGTAATGCCGCACGATCCCACCATAAGCTGGGAAGGGCACCTAAGTGGTGCAATCACTGGACTTTTCTTAGCACTCTACTATCGTAAGATTGAACCTATTGAGGCGTTACGTGATGAGCCTATCCAACACGAAGAGGTCACCTGGGAGGACTGGAAAGATCCAATAGAAAGGGATTTAGACTACGAAGAAGTTAAAGGTGTGCACCATAGACCATCGAAACCGCAGTCAACGCAGCAGTTTCGGTACGAAGACGGCTCTGCCCCAGATGAATGGGTGTAAAACCCGCTTGCTGGGCAGATTGAACTTCAGCCGGCGTGAAATCACCTTCAGGTCCTATAAGAACAATCAAGGATTCTGATGCAGCAATTTCTGTGAAAGCCGTTCGCTCAGTATCCTCGCAATGAGCGATACAACGGGCACCTTCTAAATCCCCTGCAACAAAGTCCTCAAACGAAGTTAATGGATCGATTACAGGAAGGCGCCCTTTCAAACTTTGTTTAGTAGCGCTTATTGCTACCTTGAATAAGCGTTCGTCTTTGATAACCTTACGTTCACTGCGATCACAACGCAGTGGAATGATACGCGACACACCTAATTCGATTGACTTTTCAATAAACCATTCGAATCGATCCATGTTTTTGGTAGGCGCAACTGCAATAGTAAGGTCATAAGGAACGTTACCCCAATGCTTCTCCTTAAGTTGATATGTTCCTGCTACCTCACGTTTCGAAGCGATTTCAATAGTTCCAGAATATAAATTTCCGTCACCAGTTATGAAGTGTATAGTATCACCTGCATTCTTTCTAAGAACACGCACACAATGATTGACTTCACTTTCGTGCAATTGGAATCGATCTTCGATTATATGTCCATAAAAGAGCTGCATCAAAATGATATTTTAGCTTTAGCACTCGTCGTTAACGGTGCGTTTACACCGTCTAGATATTGAAAATAACCAGCGATTCCAATCATCGCGGCATTATCCGTAGTGTATTGAAAAGGTGGGAGATAGATGGAAATATCTGCTTGTGCTCCCCATTGCGTCAATGCCGCTCTTAATCCGCTATTTGCACTAACACCGCCTGCAATTGCGACATTCTTAATGCCCGTAGATTTCTGAGCAGCTTTTACCTTTTTCATCAAGACTTTTATAAGGGCTGCCTGGTAACTTGCACAGATGTCGTTCAGATGATTCTTGATAAAACTAGGATTGGCCTTCATTTCTTTCTGTAAGGCGTAAAGAAAGCTGGTTTTCATACCGGAAAAACTAAAGTTATAATCCGGTAGGTTACTTTCATTAAAAAACATGAACGTTGGATTGCCTTTTGCACTTAACCGGTCAATATGAGGACCTCCTGGGTAGGGTAGTCCTAAAATTTTAGCTGCCTTATCAAATGCTTCGCCAACAGCATCATCTATAGTTTCACCCAATACGTTCATTTCTTTCGGTGAAAGTACCTCTATGAGTTGCGTATGCCCTCCGCTCACAGTTAAACAGAGATAGGGGAACCCAATGGGGTTTGGATGTGCGTCTTCTATTAGATGCGCCAAAACATGCGCATGCATGTGGTGGACGGGTATAAGTGGAATGTCTAATGCCAATGCCATACTCTTTGCGAAGGAAGTTCCAACAAGTAAACTACCCAATAGTCCGGGACCGTTAGTAAAAGCTATAGCGTTCAGTTCTTGAGGACTGATATTTGCTACCTTTAGTGCGCGATCAATGACCGGTACGATGTTCTGTTGGTGTGCCCTGGAAGCTAATTCTGGAACCACTCCTCCGAACGCTTCATGCACTGCTTGAGAGGCCACTTCATTAGACAATACTTTAGTGCCTAAAAGGATTGAAGCACTGGTATCGTCGCAAGAACTTTCGATCGCTAATATGTAAGGTGCATTTTGCATGAATGAGTCAAAAATACAGCAAAGATTACGTGGACGGGGTAAAAATATCCGGTTAGGTCTTCTGCTGTTTCTATTGTTGATCGTTTTACCTGTAATCCTGCTATTAAATTCTTTAACTGTTCAAAGAAGTCTTTGGCGAAATTTTGTAGATCCACGACTTGCTGATATCGGTTTAATGTCTGATTTTCAAGGTTTTAAATATAATTTTCCAAATTCTATAGAATTTAATCCGCTTCTATTCTACACAGAAGAAGACACCCTTGTTACCAGTAAAGAAATAGAATTAGCTGAACTGTCGTTTTCAAAAGGTTGGAGGCTAGCGAGTTTGAAATCGTTAGGGTTGGAAATTAATGTTCCTGCTTTACAAACGTTCATTAATAAACAAGAAGCTACTGGCAATTCTCAAGATTTTAGGTTGCTCGTTAGTGAATTACGAGTACCAACGTTGAAGTTGAAAGGAGATACCCTTTTATCTGAGTTACAATTGAATTGTGACGGTTTACAGTATGATGGCGCGCTTACTATTGACAGTATCGATTTAAAGGCACAGTGGGATACGATACCCTTCTTGTTTAGTGGGCAGCATATAGGTTACAGTGAATCTTTTACGAGTGGTTCATTTAACATTGATGTATTGAACTTAGGCCAATTAGAAGGAGCTATATCAGGTGCACCTAAAGACATTAACGTTAAGGCACTGCTCAGACTAAATGCAAATAGTCAAATGCTCCCGCCTCAAATTAGAGGATACGAATTACCACTTATTTATGATGTCAATTTCTTTTGCCATGAACTTGACTCCATTAAAAGTTCGATTGCATTTAAGAGTCCCACAATTGAAGGTGATATGTCATGCATAGGTCGATTAAATCAAGCATTGGCTGTTGAATTGAATCTTAACCTTCTCGATCCAGTGCATAAATATGTACCCAAAGAAATTCCAATAGAATTAGTACCCAATAGTCTCAATGTGACGGGGCGTATAGACGATTGGATAAGCAATGATGTTCGTATCACGGCTGAGTCTAATACTGCTATTTACAGTTTGAATTTCAATGATTTAGAATCACCTGCATACATCAACGCTTCAATACTAAATCCGAATTTCCAGAACTTAGAAGCATTCGAAGTTAGGACGGCCATAAAGCCAACTATTGCCTCGGTTTTTTCAGAGGGTTGGAATGCAACAGGGGTCTTTCCAAAGCTTCAATTCTCCACCCACACGAGTAAGGGTTTAAGTTTCGATCTTCACCACGGCGGGAGTAAGGACTCAGTTTGGTTGACGTGCTTAGATACACTGCTAGATCTCGAAGGATATGTCCTAAAGAATGGCGAAGACTATACCTCGGTACTAGATTTGAACGCAATAGGTTTAGACCTTTTCGATCCATTAGATACGGGCCAGGTAATTAGCGGTTCGTTTGCTGTAGATTTTAGGTCTAGTTCTACCGGCAAAATTGAAGTTCAAGATCTATTACTGCAACGCCCTAATGATTCCGTTTTCTTGGACTCATTGATTGCTGAGCACAGTCTCAGAGAAGGTGTTAGAACTTTTGTTATTCAAAGTGATGTAGCAAATGGTGGGCTAGTCGGTGATTGGGAATTTAAATCGTTACCGAATATTATGGAGGTAATGATTTCCTCTTCATATGATGATGGAACAGTAAAATCATGGCCAAAAGCTGAACTCGAAGGGCACCTAAGAATAGGAGAATTGAATTGGTTGGCGGACCTTTTCCATCTGCCGTTAGTTGTTGCGCCAGGAAGTACTTTAAAATGGAACTACAATAAGATAGGAAAAAAATGGGCCATTGAAAGTGCCATTCGTTCAGGTACTTATGGTCCATATGCTTTAACAGGTATAGACCTTTCTATTGACCACCAGGATATGTACTTCGATGCTTTGGTTTCGGTGGAACATGCTCAAATCGGACAAACCGAAGTGCGTACATTTAAAGCAGAGTCGCACGGAAGCGATATGGTTCGAGATGTACGTTTTACAGGGTCTTTGGTCGATAGCATACCTACTGCAGTAGTAGGTAAATTTAATTACATGCCTGGTCGTGCTCTTATTGAAAATGCCAGCTTCAACATTGGCTTAGATACATTCTCGCTTGTTTCCAGCGAACCTGTTGAATGGAATAAGCACTACGTTCAAACCGATGCATTGGAATTCAACGGAAGCGGAGGGGCACTACATCTGGCAGGACGTTTATCAATTAACGAAGCGCTTAAACACAAAGGTACCTTTAGCGCAGAATTGACTGCACAACCTTTAAATTACTTCTTGCGAACACCTGAGGCTGTTCTTGGAGGATTATATGCAGTAGATATTCAGTTCAACGACAATGGAGGATTGGATTGGACTGCAGCGACATCAATCACAGGGCTATCGCTTAACGGTACACCTTATGGTTCATTCAAAGGTCAAATGAGTTATGCCCCTAAACAATCGGATGTGTTCATATCAGGTACCCTATTCGATAAATCACAATCATATGCGAACACGCGTGGTCATTACAACACAGCGCTAGATGATTTAGATCTGAGTCTGAATGTGGATGCATTGAACGTAGCATCATTAAATCCATTCTTTCACGAAGCTATAGCCGGTCTCGAGGGTCGTTTAGAAGGTGGTGTGCAGATTTACGGTCCGTTGAACGAATGGAACGCGCGTGGTGAGGTTTACTGGAATAACGGCACCATAGAAATCCCGCTTTTAGGTGCCCAATTTTCTGTGGCTGAACAGTCTCTAATCAACCTCTCAGAGAAAGGATTTGAACTGGATTCAATAGAACTCATTTCGCAGGAAGATGAGACTCAGGCAGTGTCTTGGGGGGTCATTGAGCATCACCAATTGAAAGATTTTGGTCTAGATATTCGATTATCTACGGATAGTTTACTCGCCATGAATAAGGAACGAAACGTGGAAGATATGTTCTACGGTACCGCTGTGGCGGCGGGTGAAATGCATTTGACGGGACCAGTGGAACAACTGCAATTAACGGTTCAAACAACCACGAAAGAAGGTACACTACTTAAAATACCGCTTGATAATCCCACAGCTGTTGAACTACCTGGGTTTATTCGATTTGTTGATTCCGAATTGCCGCGAGTAACCGTGGAATCGATGGAAAATGAACATGATTATTTCGGTGCGGATTTAGGAATAGAGGTAACACCAGCAGCTAAAATTGAATTGGTCTTAGATGAAGTACTCGGGGATATCATTCATGCACAGGGAAGCGGTTCCATGCGACTAAAAATTCTAGAAGATGAAAGTGTTGAGCTTTATGGGGTCTACACCGTTGAAGAAGGAGATTACCTATTTACCCTCCAAAACATTATTAATAAGCAGTTCAATCTAGTCCCCGGTGGAACGATCGCATGGAGTGGCGACGTATACCAAGCCGAGCTTGATTTAAAGGCCGTATACCGTGTTCAAACGGATCTTACAGGTTTAGTCAACAGTGCGAACTACAACAACGAAAAGGTCCCAGTAGATCTTATAATTTCGCTGACTGGTCCGCTTCTCGCCCCTGAGATAGGTTTTGCCATTGATTTACCAGAAAGTCCCGCATCCTATCAACAAGAATTGAACCGCCACTTTTTAAATGAAGAGGCCTTGCATTATCAGGCGTTTTCCTTGCTCATGTTGGGTGATTTCTTTCAGCAAAACTTAGGTATTCAAGAGAGTATTAACTTCGAATCCTCCCTAGGGAATACTACATCGGAATTATTGGTTAGTGAGTTCGGCAGCTGGTTAGCCGCAGGCATAGGGGATTATGTGACCGTAGATTTTGATTATACCACAGGAGCCAATCCGATTGCCAATTTCGGTAATCAAGGTGACAATCTAAATCTAGGCGTATCAAAGAACTTCTTCGACGGTAAATTAAAATTGAAGTCTTCCTTTGACGTCCCGATAGGACAAGAGCAGGCTTCGACTTTATTGCTCGGCGACACAGAAGTATCCTTAGACCTATCGAAACAAGGTACCGTTGTACTTAAAGCGTTCAACAGAAGTAATAGAAATGACCCTTTACTCCAGACCACAGGTCCTTACACGCAGGGGGTCGGTATCCAATTCAAAAAGGATTTTGATCGTCTAATGAAATCTTCTAAGACTGACCTTCAATAAGGTCAACGGCGGCTACTAAATCCGCAACGTAGTGCATTGGTACCTCAGTATGCGGCTTTAGGCCATGACCTGTTTTGACTCGAATAGTTTCCACGCCTGCACGAGCTCCGGCCTCTATATCTCTAGCGCTATCACCCACAAGGTAACTTTTGGTCAAATCAATATTGAATCTGTCCGCAGCTTCGAGGAGCATTCCTGGCTTAGGTTTGCGACAACTGCATTCAACCTTATACTCTTTAACCTCACCTTCATAGCCGCTGTGCGGGTGATGAGGGCAATAATATATGGCCTCAACAAATGCGCCTTCTTGTCCTAATTCTGTCTCCATTTTTTTATGGATTTCATCCAGCGTAGCGATAGTACAAAGTCCTCTCGCAATCACACTTTGATTAGTAACTACTACGACTAAGAAGCCCATTTTATTCAATCTTCGGATGCTTGAAGCTGCATAGGGGTACAATTCCAGATCTTCCGGACGGTCAATAAGGTCAGTGTCGATGTTTATTACGCCATCGCGATCAAGAAAAACGCAACGTTGCTTATTATTTAGGTTTCGTGCGGCAACCTTACCACTTTTTAAGGCTTCTTCAACTTTTTTTAATCGGTCCGGC
>Ga0315330_10001901_pt1 | contig 14265 bp, 12 predicted proteins | sample M140m34915metaG_FD_203453 | JGI IMG/M metagenome (GOLD analysis project Ga0315330, IMG submission 203453) | Ammonia-oxidizing marine archaeal communities from Monterey Bay, California, United States - M1 40m 34915 | ecosystem: Environmental > Aquatic > Marine > Intertidal zone | place: USA...
TGGACCAGGCATAGGATCCTGGATCGATGCTGTTGATGGTCACTTTCAGTACATCTCCGGCCTCTGCGCCAACGATATGAACAGGACCAGTGATTGGATGCACCCGGCTGAAATCGCCAATCAGGGTATCGGGCTCTTCCCCTTGCTGAGCAGCAGCACCGATTACATCCCGGGCATCGCGGGTGTGAAACAAAATACTCTGACCAGGCGCCGCGCGTGCCGCCATTGGAATATCAGGGTGCAAGCGATTGACGCAGCCGGGATCCTCGATGCAATCGGCGCCAGTGCCGCCGACCAAAACAAACTGATTGTCAGCCGCTTTCAAATTATGAATTGGGCCTAACATTCCCAATAAGAAAGCAAAACAAGATAAGAATCGATTCATCCCATGATCACCCGCCAGCTCTGCTGGCTACATTGAAGTAACTGATAACGGCCGCTCAGCATCCAGAATGGGGGGTTGCGATGACCCCAAACAGCATCCGAGTGACTATCAATCTATCGACTATTGCGCGGCAGGGCAATTTGTTGCTGCCAGCAAACTCCAGCTTGCCGGTTTCAATCACTTCCGATAGCTTTATAAACAGAGTCCTGCGATCAGTAAATGCGATCGATATCCAACGGAGCAATAACCATGACTGCCAAATCACCGCTCATATCCAGTTTACAAATACTGCTGCTGATCGCAGCTTCATTCATGAGCAGTCTTGGTGCAGCACAAAATGCGGATCAGGCCTATCGCACCCCGCCCCTGGATATTGCCGATATTGTAGATGCACGGCCTACGCCCACGGTGTCGGTTGACCCGACCAAGGGCTGGATGCTGATTTTGGGACGACCAGGATTACCCTCGATTACTGAACTATCGCAGCCGGAGCTGCGCATCGCTGGTCTTAGGATTAACCCTGCCAACAATGGCAGGAGCCGCAGCAGTTATTACAACAGCCTAACGCTGCAGAGTCTGGAAAATGGCGGTTCCCGCGTCGTCACCGGCTTACCCGCCAATCCGCGGATCCGAGACGTCAGCTGGTCTCCAGACAGCTCTCGCATCGCTTTCACTCTGGACCAGGGTGACCACATTGAGCTGTGGCTTGCGGAAGTAGATTCGGCTTCAGCCCGGCGGCTCATCGCGAGCGAGATGAACGGGCTGTTCGGCGCACCGTTCAGCTGGATGTCAGACTCATTCCGCCTGCTGGTTAAAGCCGTCCCGGATTCACGGGGACCTGAGCCAGAGGAACCGGCGGTGCCGTCCGGCCCTGTAATTCAAGAATCTACTGGCAGACCCGCTGCCGCCAGGACTTATCAGGATCTAATGGAAAACAGCCATGACGAGGGGCTATTCGAGTATTACGGCCAGGTCCAGCTTTTGATGGTCGATGTCAGCGGCTACATTCAGGAATTGGGGAAGCCTGACCTGATTCGCCGCGCCCTGCCTTCTCCTGACGCAGACTATTTACTAGTGGAAACAGTGCAGCGGCCTTTCTCTTACCTGGTGCCTCAGTACCGCTTTCCCCACCGTCTCGAAGTCTGGGACAGCTCCGGAGACCTGCTACGAGAAATTGCCAGCCTGCCTCTAGCCGAGGAAGTACCGATCGGGCGCGGCGCAGTGCCCACCGGACCGCGATCCATGAACTGGAGAGCAGACGCTCCCGCGACCCTGTATTGGGTTGAAGCCCAAGATGGTGGTAACCCGCGCGCCGACGTCGACATTCGCGACACATTGTTCACTTTCAGCGCACCGTTTCGCGCCCCCCCCGAAGCACTTATCGAACTGGAAATGCGCTATGCCGGCACCACCTGGGGCAATGGCAAACTGGCCCTGGTGAATGAATCCTGGTGGAGCACGCGCCAGACCCGGAGCTGGATCGTGGCGCCCGATGGCGGCGCGGCTCCGGAATTGTTATTCAACCGCTCTACCGAAGACCGCTACAACAACCCGGGCACGCCTATCACCGAGCGCAACCAGTATGGCAGGCTCACGCTGCTAAACAGTGCGGCAGGCGATATCTATCTCTCTGGCGCTGGGGCATCAGCAGAAGGAGACCGCCCGTTTCTTGATCGCGTTAATCTGGCCAGCAAAACCAGTGAAAGACTGTGGCGCTCTGAGGCGCCGAGCTACGCAGTGTTCATGGGTTTTCTGGACAGCAATCAGCAGGCCCTGCTCATTCGCGAAGAGTTGCCCACTGCGCCTGGCAACTATTACCGGCTTGATCTTAATACCACCCAACAGGCAGCACTCACTGCGTTTCCGCACCCGTACCCACACATGCTGGATGTCTACAAGGAAGTGGTTCGCTACCAACGCGATGATGGCGTCATGCTCACGGCTACCCTTTACCTGCCCCCGGGCAAGACCAAGGAGGATGGCCCATTCCCCATGCTGATGTGGGCCTATCCGCGCGAGTTCAAAGACGCCAGTTCAGCAAGCCAGATGCGCGGCTCGCCTTACCGGTTTAATGCCATCAGCGTTAATGGCCCGCTGCCCTTTCTAGCCAGCGGCTTCGCCATCTTCGATGGTCCCACCATGCCAATCATCGGTGAAGGCGAAACCGAGCCCAATGATGCCTACGTGGAGCAACTAGTCAGCAGCGCCGCTGCCGCAGTGCAGACTGTGGTGGAAATGGGGGTTGCTGAGCCCAACAAGATAGCCATCGGCGGCCACTCCTACGGCGCCTTCATGACTGCAAATCTGTTAGCCCACTCCGATCTGTTCGTGGCCGGGCTTGCCAGGAGCGGCGCCTATAACCGCACCCTGACCCCCTTTGGCTTTCAGGCAGAGGAGCGCACGTTCTGGGAGGCACCCGATATCTATTTCCGCATGTCGCCCTTCATGCATGCCGATCAAGTCGAAGAGCCGATCCTGATGATTCATGGCGTGGCCGACAACAACTCAGGCACCTTCCCACTGCAGAGCCGCCGTTTCTACAACGCGCTCAAAGGGCATGGGGTGAAAACCAGGCTGGTGATGCTACCCCACGAATCCCACGGCTACCGAGCGCGGGAGTCGGTGCTGCATACGCTCTGGGAAATGAATAGCTGGCTCAATCGCTTTGTGGTTGGCGAGTAATTATAGACCGATGTGACTTGGACTGCTTTGTTCACTATAACCAGAAGTCATATTTCCGATATTTTTCCCGATACGCGTTCTTGTCCAGCAAGTTTGTCTGCAATCAGCTGTCGACGCTGCCATCTTCGATGGCAGCAAGATGGCATGCAATACACTCGAGCGTAAACATACTCAGCATTATATTGTGACAGCTATCATCGATTTCGCTGATTACGCTAGCTGGTGATGCAGAGCGCCACGTCAGGTGCTAAAACTCGACAAATTTAGGATACACTACCAAAAACCCTGTGATTTTTATCAGTCACTCACAAGCAACAGAGAGCCCAATGCTAAAAATAAGTCGCCTCGCCATCTTGTGCTTAATATCAAGCAAAGTTTTATTCGCGTCTGCGCAAAACTATAGCAACCCGGAGGACGAATTTGATGCCATCTTCACCCCACTACAGCAGGTAGAGGGATCTCAATGCGCGCGCTATCACAACTGGAATGCAGACACCGTCACCGCCTTGTTCAATGACCAGTTGCTGTTGTTCCGCAACGCCTATGCCGCTGTCACACTGGCGGACGATGAGTGGCTCAAGCGCCTAGTCACCAACGGCGACAATTACCTTGACATGTATGGCTTTATCTCCAATGTCCGACAGTTAGCTCAGAATGACTTGGGTGTGAAGTACATGTACCAGGAAGCCTTCGACCCATCCATCGAACAACATCGCCTGCTGGGCAGCAACTTATCCAGCACACCTGACGCGATAATTGGTATTTTCTGGTGCCAACCCATGGGGACTGCCACTGCTCCGCGCTTCACCGGGGGCTATGCTTATCTGAAAGTTGTAGGTGGTGACTGGAAGTTCCACACCCGCTAATCAGTCTGTCGCCATTTGCATTTAAAATCGTTCCTAATCCATCAAGCAGCAAATCTAACAATCTACTGATAGAGTTGGCACAAATTTGCTGCCCGCTGCGGGACAAACATTTAAGTCCCGACGCGAAATTAACTGGCCTGGCAGATTTGGCACCAGTACAAGCGCCGACCGGCGAAAGAGTCTTTTTGGATAGAAGTGCCACACCCATAACAAGGCTTGTTTGCGCGCCCGAACACGGCATGACGATATTCTCCACGTCTTAGCCCCTGCTGTTTCAACGCAGCCACTCTGCGCGGGGGATTGGTAAGGCCAGCTGTCTCGTAGCTGCGTAGACTGATCTTCAAGGTGCTGCGCCCAAGACTGTTCAACAGTTTGCGGCTCAGATCACTGGGCCGCGCCGCCGGATGAACGCAAGCATCGAATAGAATTTCGCTGCGCAGATAATTGCCAATGCCGGCCAGAAAATCCTGAGCCAGATAGAGGGAGGCGACACTGCGCCTGCGAAATTTCTGACTGTGTAGGCGGACAGAAATATCGTGCCAAGTCAATTCAGGGTTCAAAATATCCGGGCCAATTCTTGCCAGAAATGGATGCATGTCCAGCTCAAACTGGTCCCAGATACTAATATCGCTTGCGCTATACAGCAGGGCGCTGTGCTTTTGCGTGTGGAGTGCCAGACGCAGACTGCGATTAGTCTTGGGATGGGCATCACGCTTAACCACATACCAGCGCCCGTAGAGCTGATTGTGAGAGTAGATCGTCAGACCGTTGTCGAAGTGCGTGAGTAAAGCCTTGCCCCGCGTCTCAAGGGCATTCACTTTGGCACCAATAAAATCAGCTTCACGACCCTGCAGCCTTGGCAAGCCAAATTTGGCATCAATTATTTGCTTACCCTCAAGCACGCGAGCAACCTTGTCTGCGGCGAGCCTGATTTCGGGGCCTTCCGGCATGTAACTAATCTCTCTGGCTAACCTACATACTGACATAGATGTAAGCGTCCAGGTAAATACGCCGTGAGCCGAAAAAAGATCAATGCGGGAAAGATAGTGCGCGATTTATTTCCTCTGGTTAAAGGCAAAGCTCAAATCGGAAAGTACTTTGCTGTAGAAAATAAACAAAAACTTAATCGAGCCAAGCCGAAAACGTTACGCTGATAAGGCCAATCAGAAAGCATTTCGATAAAGCCCGCTGCCAATTTCTCCAGCAGTTGCTTATTTCGCTAAGTTTGTCGAATTATGCCTTGCAGGAAATCAACGAGCGGCAGACATAGCTGCGACAGCGGTGGATGCTTGAGCTTGAAGGCACGTAAGGGGCACCTCTAGTCTGAACCAGCCACTTCCTGTAAAACAATCTCGGAAAGTTCCTTCGCGAACGCTGCGACGGCGCCCCCTTCCTCGCCTTCGACCATCACCCTGAGCACCGGCTCTGTTCCGGATGGACGCAGCAGTACCCGCCCCCTTGCACCAAGCTTCTCTTCGATGTCAGCGACTGCTGACTTCACGGTCTGATTGGAATCGAGGTCAAATGTATTCGTTAACCTCACGTTGATCATAGATTGAGGTAGCTTGCGCATCTGACTGCGGAGATCCAGCAGGGGCCGCTCAGTATTAATTACTGCGGTTAGTGCCTGCAGTGCTGAAACAATACCGTCACCTGTCGAAGTGATGTCATTACAAATAATGTGACCAGACGATTCACCTCCTAACAGCCAGTCTCGTTTCAGCATTTCCTTAAGCACGAAGCGGTCCCCAACAGCGGTCCTGATAAACGGAACATCTAGATCTGCCAGCGCCAGTTCGAGACCAAGATTACTCATCTTAGTACCAACTACCCCACCAATATCGATATTTCTGCGACGTCGCTCCCTCGCGATGACATAGAGAATTTCGTCACCATCTACGATGTTGCCTAAATGATCCACCATGATTGTTCGATCACCATCACCATCAAACGCCACCCCAAGGTCAGCTTGCTCCTCAACTACTCTCTTCGAAAGCGCATCAGGGGAGGTAGAGCCAAAGTGATCATTGATGTTTAACCCATTCGGACTAGTGCCAATACTGATGACTTCAGCACCCAATTCTGAGAACACTGCCGGAGCGATATCGTAGGTTGCGCCATTGGCGCAATCGATAACAACTTTCAATCCTGCCAGTTTGAACTGAGGTCCTACCGTGCTCTTGCAGAACTCTATGAAGCGGCCTCGCGCATCATCAATCCGCGAGGCCTTTCCTAACCGGCTCGGCTCTACCGTTGTTAGTGGTTTGCCCAACTCCTCCTCGATCGCCAATTCAATTTCGTCAGGCAGCTTGGTGCCAGCTTCTGAGAAAAATTTAATCCCGTTATCTTCAAACGAATTATGCGAGGCACTGATGACTATGCCGGCTTGGGCTCTGAGGGTCCGCGTCAGATAGGCAATTGCAGGTGTAGGCATGGGTCCAGTGAGATTAATATCCACGCCAGCGGCAGTGACCCCGGCCTCCAGAGCCGCCTCAAACATATAGCCTGAAATTCTTGTGTCCTTGCCAATCAGAATCTTGCTTCGCTGGCCAGTTTCGCTTGCAAAGACCTTTCCTGCAGCCCAACCCAGTTTCAGCATAAAATCGGGCGTGATAGGACTCTCCCCAACCTTGCCTCGAATACCGTCAGTGCCGAAATACTGTTTTTTATCCGCCATTGCGCAAATTCGCTCTAATTTGATGATCAACAAGAATGATATTAAGAAATCTGGGCGCAATGTGCGAGCGCTCAATAACAAGCCGATTCTTTGACACAACTCCTACTTGCCGGAGTTCCCATCGCGGCTTGGCGCAGGCTACACCATATCAAGCACGCCACCCCATAATGGATTTCTGTCTGCCGCCGTAAACCCTTGAGGTCGTGCTTTTTGCCATGCTGCCCGGTTAAATCTCATCCGCAGTTTTCCGAAAAGGCCACCGGGTTACTAAATCAGCGAATCTGATTGAAAACACGTAAGCAGACTTAAATATAGCCTTAATTGAAAACTCGCCATAATCCTTAAGAAACTGGGCATTGACACAGAGGATGTGATTCCGTCCGCCCGGTCGAAGTGGAATTTTCTCCCTTTCAGACCAGGTCTTGTTGGCTACCGCTGCGTTAGTGCAGACCCCACTATCTTACGCATAAATCCCAAGAACTTGGCTACCATTCAGATATTATCCTAGTCGGCCGCGGAATAAACGACGGCATAGGTTTTTACATTGCTGATCACGTAATTAAGTCAATCACTCGTATAAGCGAATTGTGACAAGTTATTAATCACTATAAATTCGTAGCATGCAGGACACAAAATTCCCTTTTAAGCATTTAGTACACTTTTTCTATTCTTATACCTGCGAGATTATCACTATTTTAAATCATCAAATTGATTTGAACCGTTATTAGATTCGCCGCATTCTTGATCTGCGTCTCCGCCACAGGGATATAACGTGACTTAGCGTCCTTCTTCGGCTGTGACTGCTATAGACATCTAATCCCACACTCTGAGACAGACTTCTAAACAAATCCTGTATCGTTTGTGATATAAACCTTTAAAAATTGAGCAGAGCATCTTTGTGAGACTTCAGACGATTAGAGTACTTGTAGTATTTCTTGATTTCATCCTGAACAGCGTCACCGAGAAAGATTATGTGAGGATTCTTTCCTTTTGTCTGACGAGTTTTAATAGTTGCTTGTATTCTTTCGCACTTAAAACCTTTGCTTGTCTCTTTGCTAAAACCATAAAAAACGTTTTTTTGATGCTATTAAAAATAATTCCACGTGTTCCAAATTCTTATCTAAATAGCTATTTCTATCCCCTTCTGATTTTTCGTAGAGCTTAAGAAGCAACACGTGACTCGTCTACTTACCACGTGTTTTTAATTCCCAATGACGATTACTAAAATCAGTATTTTCCACTAACTCCATAGATCAGATCTACGAAATTTGTTTGTTGACGTGTGATTTGTGTGATTTGAATATTAAAAAGCGCCTTAGAGAGTCGCTAGAGAAGGCATCGATTGATAACTATTCGATCGGAGGCAACAGCATCATCCAACAAGTGTGTCTATCCAACAATTAATTGCTGTGACGAGAACAAGAATTCCGCTTAAGTTAAAGCTATCACGGAGTTGAGGTTTTACCTTCCATGTAAACAAAAAGATGCCAATCCCACCAAGAGTTAGTATCAGGCTGAGTAAAATCATTCTCATTTGTCTTAGTCAATCCCTAGTGCTTTTTGGCTGCATTACTTTTGTGTGCGGACAACGAAGGAGCAACGTTGTTTTTATACTGTTCTGAGTTAGTTAAACTGCGCAGCATTGTTAGTAGCTCTGTTAAGGTGCCCTTATCTATCCTAAAAGTCATTGGACCAATAGTGAGCATAAATACACCACACCTCTCACAGCCGGTTAATGCACATACACCAAGCCCAATGTTTATATCCGTGTTACATATCTCATCGATCATATTGATACCTGTGAATAGTAGATGCCAACTGCTATCAATTTAGCTCATATTTTTGTGCTGATTACTCACCGATGGCGGCTTAACTATGGGAAGATCAAAATGTATATTAATGCGAATGATTCTCATTTGCAATAATAATATACCTTTTTACTAGGAACTCTGTGATTCCCGTTTTAATTGTGGGAATTTTTGGCACGTTTTACCTAAATTGAGTAAAAACAGAGTTTCCCTGATTTTTACTCAATTCCTGAGAATTGCTGTGCTGAATTGGTCGCGAGGCAGTGTCCGCTGTCCAATTTGGAGTGTTCATGTGTCTCTGCCGCGATGCTATCGCTACCGACCAATAGACTGAAACTTATTCCCATGTAATACGAAGTATGCAATTCTAAGGTTAGATTTTTCATAAACTTAGACAAGGAGACTAGAAGATGGTTTTAGTAAACCTTCAACTAAAGATTAAGCCGGACGTTAGGGACGAGTTTATTTCGTGGTTTCATTCCGTTCTGCCAGATACACGCTCTTATGATGGTTGTTCAGAGCTAAACGCATGCGACCTCCTTGGAGATGAAAACGCTGTGGAGGTCATAAGTCGATGGGAGAGCAAGGCGCACTATGATAAATATCTGGCTTGGAGAGAAGAAACCGGTACGCTCGACACCCTTGCGAGCTATCTAGCAGCGGAGCCAGAGTTTAGGTTTTTAGAGGTAAATCTTCACATCTAATTCTATTCTTGAGGGTTGATGATACTGAGTAGCGATCTATTAATCAGATGATAAAAGTGTGTGAAAGTTGGGCGAGCAATGCTCGCCCAGGTGCTAACTCGTATGTCTCAATCTACGGGACGTACTGTCCAGAAGCGAGCATTAACATCTTTAGTGAGAATGTTTACTTCAATGATTATAAAATTTATAGAATCATCACTGACGAGACATGTTTGGTAGAGACGAATTACGGATTGCTCCTGAGTGAATGTCCCACCGTGCAGAGTAGTCAACTGAGTTACGTTCCCGAGAAACCTGCGTGTTTACCCGGTGACAGTGCCTCCTAAATCGTCTTGGGAAGTGTAAACATACTCGTGTGATACGAACACTGAGCCATATCCTTCTACTTGACTCTCAAAATCATAAGTAATTGAGCCTTCTCCCAAAGTAAATCTAGTTACTTTAATTGTTCCTGTGCTGTCTGGATTCAAAATATCAATTAGTGAACTCCTAAATAACTATATGAATTGAGTCTTAAAGCATACTCGTCAATTCAATTTCTGGAGACAGCAAAAGCCTCGGGGACTACTCTATTAAAAATAGATTTTTTACCTTATGACGCCAGTTGAATGAGGGCTTTCTCTCAAGTCAAATTCTGAAATGTCAGCTCCATCAAAAACCTCGCTTTCAAACCATTGGCTAAATTGCATTGATCTCGTTGGCTTCCATAAATTCCAAAGCATTTTTGCTTGATCTAATTTCATGATTCCAGACTTCAACAAATTCATTCTCATCTGTAGCTGCATTTCCTCCGCCATTCCGATTTCAATTTTATCGTAAGTATCAAAAATATCGACAAACAATGTGTTTATATACATTCCAGCCTGCCAACGCTCAGACCCCTCAAGTTCTGTATTAGCCCAATCCCGGCTAAGTAGTTCACAAAAGCTCGGGTCCTGAGCTGTTTTAAAAAATCTGTCGTACAACCTCTGACTTAAGGAAAAACCAAACTGAGCCCGCGTTATTTCGTTTTGTTGATTTACTTGAACTGCCAAATAGAAAATAGATACCAATAAACCAATTGCGCCAATTAATTCACCTATAGCTGAAATCGCTTCCCAATTCATTGTTTATTCCTCAAATTAATTAATAATTAGTCGTATCGGCTCAGCCTCAAAATTTCTAAAAGAAAGCTCGTCTTACCGCTGCTGCAACAGATTGCCAATGCATTTCTAAGGGCAGAGCACGAACCGAGCAAGTTACTCTAAGAATTTACGGTGAACACTCGCTTGTAAACCAAGGTAAAATTTCACGAGCCCACCCAATTTCGCAATCGCGATAAGAAGTAACAACCACTTCAGTAAAATATTGGCGCAATGATTTACTACAAAACTTTCCAGCAACCGTATAAAGATTCAGATTTATGACCGTATCGAGTCAATCAAGGTAAAAAATGCACCCATTAGCAGATTGTGAGCGCAGAGAAACTACGCGATAATATCATCATCCATCCAAAGTCTTATCAGAGCCAGAATTATGTGTGGAATTGTCGGCGCCATTGCAGAGAGAAATGTCACCAAAATCCTTCTCGAAGGCTTGAAACGATTGGAGTATCGCGGATATGACTCCGCAGGCATTGCGGTGATTCGCGCAGGCAGCGATGAAGCCAAGATCTTCAAGACTGCGGGCAAAGTTAACACGCTGGTTGATTCCATAAAAAAACGGTCACTTGAAGGCAATATCGGTATTGCGCATACACGTTGGGCAACTCACGGTAAATCCATAAATCGTAATGCCCACCCCCATAGCTCAAGCAAACGAATAGCGATAGTGCATAATGGCATCATCGAGAACTACGAAGATATCAAACGGAGACTGGAGAAAGCCGGTTACAAATTTTTATCGGAAACTGACAGCGAAGTTATCGCCCACCTCATCCACAAGGAGCGAAGGGGCGAAACTGTCTCTCTACTGAGCGCTACCAGAAAAGCCATTACTCAGCTCAACGGAGCTTACGGCCTTTGTGTTGCAGATGCCAGGGAGCCCACTCAACTCATTGTTGCCCGGTCAGGCAGCCCAATAGTAATAGGTATCGGCATAGGAGAAAACTTTGTCGCTTCCGACTCTCTCGCTCTTGGCCAAGTGACAGACCGTTGCATATATCTGGAAGAGGGGGACATTGCCAAGGTAACACTGGACAAAGTAGAGATCTGGCACGGACAGCGCCAAGTAAAGCGGGCCGTTACCAGAATCTCAAACCGCAATGATGAGAGCGACAAAGGTTCATATAAGCACTATATGCTGAAGGAAATTTATGAACAGCCCGAAGTAATAAGGGATACGCTTGATGGTAGGGTTTCTGCTACCAAAGTCCTCGAAAATGCTTTTGGCGTTAATGCGACTGAGATATTTAACAAAATAAAGCATGTGCAGTTTGTTGCATGCGGCACCTCTTACCATGCGTGCCATGTCACAAAATACTGGCTTGAATCAATCGCCCGCATGCACTGCTCAGTGGATATCGCAAGTGATTATCGCTATCGAGACATAATTGTTCCAGAAGGCTCATTATTTGTTACGGTTTCACAGTCGGGAGAAACCGCCGATACACTCGCGGCATTACGCTATGCAAAAAAACTCGGATACACCGCTTACCTAGCGATCTGTAACGTGGGAACCAGTTCGCTAGTGAGAGAATCTGACTTTACAATTCTCACCAAGGCAGGGCAAGAGATTGGGGTGGCTTCCACAAAAGCATTCACAACCCAATTAACGATACTTCTTATTCTTTCGATCGCGCTGGCGAGGCGAAGTGGTTTAACTATCAGAAAAGAATCAGCATTAGTGAAAAAACTTAATGGCCTGCCATCGCTCATTGAGAAAACGCTACAATTGGATAAAGAGATAAAAAGGATGTCGCGGAAATTTGCAGACAAAAATCACAGCCTATTCCTCGGGCGGGGCATTCAATATCCCATAGCAAAAGAAGGCGCCCTCAAACTAAAGGAAATTTCTTATATACACGCTGAAGCTTATCCCTCCGGCGAACTCAAACATGGTCCATTGGCGCTTGTAGATGAGAACATGCCTGTAATTGCGGTTGCGCCGAATGATGATCTGCTGGAAAAACTACGCGCAAACCTCGCTGAAGTAAGTGCGCGTGAGGGTAAGCTACATGTTTTTGCCGATGAAAGCGTTCACTTCCAAGGCGACAAAAATTGCAAAGTGATCCACGTCCCGGAATCTCCGGATATTCTTGACCCCATAGTCTTTACCATACCACTACAATTGCTTTCCTATCATGTTGCCATCGTCAAAGGTACTGACGTCGATCAGCCTCGAAATCTCGCGAAATCTGTTACCGTAGAGTAATTCACAACAGTAAATTAACAGGAGATAATTATGGAAATAAATTTTTACATTTGGTTAATTCTGACTATTGCGGTGACAGCATATTCTTGGATTTTGATCGCAAAATGGGCAAAGAAAAAAGATCCGAAACAACAATCCCTCGAAAACTAATTGACTGTTGTAAAACACTCAGTAACCGTTGAATAGATTTGAAAGGCAACTAGTGAATTTTAGAGTCCCGGAGGACCTGATAGAAATGTTTGATAGGTCGCGTCAGTTCAGGACCCAAAATAGTACCAAGAAACTGAAAAAGCTCATGAAATTATCAGAATATAAACAACCTGTTGTCAATTTCCTCTCATCACTTTAAATCCATATTATTCGAAAACCTCGTAGTTATTTCGACTATCATTCACAGGAATTTCGTCATGGAAAATTTGTTCAATACTACGGTAATAGTGGTTGCTCTGACTGCAAGTGCTTTTTCTTTCGCATTTTTTTGGGCTATTTTGTCAGAAAGAGCTCCCGTGATTGAACGGAAGTTATTTGACAAGTCTAAGTTGAAGTATTCCGATGGCGACAACACTTGATATAGCGAATGACTAGTTTGAGGGGGAGGTCATCATTCGCACAATGCTGAGTCGCAAGAAATCAACCTACCACTACATTCACAGAAAAAATAATACGAATAAGAACGGGAAAACGTAAACAGGTTAGAAGAAGTTGCTGCCGAAAGGATTTAGAATCTATGACAGCGGAACGGGGTTTTTGTCAGGCTTAGATTCTGTAGTGAGACACTAATATATGCGAAAAATAAAAGAGACTCACATGATTTAAACTTCCCTTAAAAGTAGCTGTCAAATTAGATGGCGAGTCTTCTAGATACAGGGCTACACCGGAAATCAAAGACCGTTCAGATGACAACATGCCCTTTATCACCATTCTAATTCTATTTTTCAATGTAGCTTTGCACCGATTATTAAGGTGAGTTTATGTCAGTAAAACAATGCTAGCGATATTGAGGGAGCCAAAAGTATAGGAACAAGAATTTAATTCTAACGAGCGCAGATTTCAATACAGCTCTGCTGCAAAATTAGGAGCAAGTTTCTACCGATCTATCTTTCAGGAATTCAAGAAAGTCGGTTGGAACCCTTTGGACGACAACTTCCCTGAATCTACAATTATCATATATCTCCAAAGCTCTATTCATGGTGTATTGATAAGTAGCTTCATCTATCAATCCAGAATTGTACTGATTATAGCCATTCAAAAGGCTAAGCACTCTTACCCTCACGATAGCAATCAGGGTTACTCGCTCCTCATCATTTGACCAGTCAATCTCCGGCTCAATCCCACCTTCCATTAGCCTTAACGCAATCGCACTTCCCTCTAAAGGGGCAGCATAAAAAGCCATTAACGCAGTATTCCTAGCCTGCAGCTGGCTTGCCATTGCGATCTGCTGATTTTGTCGAATCTCAATGCCAACGAAAATTAATGACCCTATAATTCCTAACATACCTAGTAAATTGGTTATGTTAGCCATTGACCACACTGTTAAAACTTTGCGAGAGGAAGACATGTCATTGCACTCCTGTTTACCGAATGGACGAAAGCAATACGATTATAATTACTCGGTGTGATACCACACATAACTAACAAAGTTAAATTAAATGATGAATGTTATATCAATGAGGAATCTGATTATGACTCAAATCTACTCTAAATCGGTCATGAATATCGACACACTTGGATGGCCAATATTTTTCTGGGTTGTTATATAGTCAGCAGGATAAACTATCCTGCTTGTGAATCG
>Ga0315330_10001902_pt1 | contig 14264 bp, 11 predicted proteins | sample M140m34915metaG_FD_203453 | JGI IMG/M metagenome (GOLD analysis project Ga0315330, IMG submission 203453) | Ammonia-oxidizing marine archaeal communities from Monterey Bay, California, United States - M1 40m 34915 | ecosystem: Environmental > Aquatic > Marine > Intertidal zone | place: USA...
GCAAAACAAGAGGAAAAAGAAGAAACTTCACAATCAACAGAAATCCATGAAGAATCAACAAAACCACTTACAATATCTAAGCAACCATCATCGCAAGAAAATAGAAAGGAAAAGGCCCATGAAGGGCTATTTGAGCAAACATCTCTGAAAACCTATCAAAGTTTATTACAAACCTTGGGATTGAAAAAGTCAGCTAAATTATTACAGAATATAGATAGCGATTCTGTTAAAATGATTCGTAAATCCTTAGCGACTCATGTTGGCGTTGAACCAAGAGATGTCAGAGTTGATAGAATGCTCAGAGTTCTTCTTAGATTATTACCTAATGGAGATGAAAAGGATCTAGTTAGGAGCGACCTAGTTACTAGAATCGACACTTCACTTCCTAAATACAACAAGTGGATGAAGTCACGTTTAGAGGCTCGCCATTCAGGTTCAAAGGGTAATTTCCTCATGGATAGTAAGAATCTTGGAAATGCATTAAATCGTATCCCCGGTCCTGGTTTTGCTATACCACTAAATAAGGATGACAAAGTATTACCAAATTCTCAAGACTTAAACGGACTATCTAAAGAAGTGGAAATCTTACTCAGAAGTATGAACCTACCATCTGCTAGTGGTATTGTGGTTGAAGCAGCGTGATTCACTTCAGTTCTTCGAGCAATTCATTTTTTTCATAAGGAGATAGTGATTCTTCTACTGGTGAGGCCTTAACTGCAATTTGGGGGGCATCAGGCAATGGGGCATCAAGTGGTACTTCGCCTACATCTATTGGAGCCAACCCCAATCCAATGGGCGGAGGTAAGGGCCCTCCTGGCGGCGGCAAAGGCGGAGGGAGAGTGGCGGGGGGCAGTGCACTATTCATCAAAGCCATTGGTGGTGGTGGTAATTGATTGCTTTCAGGAGGCGCAGGCGGTGGCAATTGGTTAGCTTCAGGAGGTGCAGGTGGCGGTAATTGATTGGCTTCAGGAGGTGCTGGTATTGGCATACTATTGGAAGCAGGTGGCCCACTTTGTTGAACTGACGCTGGTGGAGCAGGTGGTGGTAACTGATTGGCCTCGGGAGGTGCAGGGGGTGAAACCGTAGTCTCGCTTTGTATAATCGCCGGGATTTCGTTTGGCATTGTCGAACCCATAATTACAGGCTGTATAGGTGCCATTTGTGGCGCTGGTGGAATAATTTCCGGAGGCTTAGACAGTGATTCGTGTAAATCTTTAATTGATTTAGTATCAAAATCTCCAGTTTCAATATATTTTGCCATCGTCGGGCCAATTAATGCCATGCTAGCACGGAACATAGGACGATTTGAACCATACCCAGTAAAGGTAACTTTATGTTTTGAACCATGAGTAGAGAATTCAAGATTATGTACCTCAAGGTGCATGTAAATCCAGCCAATTAATCCAATCCAAAGTAACAACTGACCAAACATAGATAGTTGTGCTATGAAACTAAATCCGAGGCCGACAATGAACGCGACAATCCAGAGCCATTGGTGTTTATGCATCAATTCATTATGTGTATGAGAAAAACCTGTCAAGTCTTGCTTCATAACAGTCTTGACATTTAATCTTCTATGGCCATCTTCGCCATAGTTCGCTTCAACAATTCTAATCAATCCATCATTTACAACAATTGAAGTTGAGTTAAGTCCATCAGGACTTTCATTCAAAGAGAATTCTTGCACAATATCGCCAGTTTGAGCCATTATTGGAGCAGCTCTAATCGGTAAACTCCATGGAATGTTTACCGCTTCATCACTCTCTTCAGCTTCTTCGACCTCTGAATCTTCATTGCTTACTTCAGTTTCATTTGGTTCCAGTATTTCTTCGACTTCTTCGACCTTTTTTTCGATTGTAGAGAAAGGGTCCTCATCATCCGGCCAACTCGAAGAACTATCTTCGCTCATAATCTAGGCACACACTATGAGATTCTTAATATGCCCGAATAAATGGATTAATGATTTTAATTTAAATTTGATAGGACGCATCTCATAAACAAGTAGCCTATACCGTCCATTAAGGGGGATTAGCCATTTCAAAACCAAGAAAGAGACATAGTTTTCCAGTCCGTGCATTTTTGTATGGATTAAAGACACCAGGGCGCATTTTTAACAGATTTATACTATTTCCATTATTAGATCGTAAAATTACAAATAGTAATTTAGAACTATTTGTGTATGACAAAGAGAGGGGTTTGATGAGGCCTCTAAATTATGGGGAGAGATTGAACTGGACACTTGATAGTGGGAAAGTTTGCGATGCTGTTCCTTGGCTAGATCGAATAGAACCCCTTCTTTCAAAAGATGATATTGTATTTGATGTAGGGGCCAATATGGGTATTGTTGCAAACTGGTTTGCTCAACGATGTAAGCACGTTCATGCATTCGAACCCCATCCAAAAAACCTTGAAACAATTAAATCTCAACAAGAAATACGTAATATTAACAATATTACATTACATAATTTCGCAATAGGCAAAACTCATTCGAAAATGCAACTGCATGTAAAGCAGTTTCATGGCCATCACTCTCTCGGGGATGTACATAATAGTCCAACAATCGATAAGTTGGAGGTTGATGTAAATACTATTGATGAAATTGCCAATAATTTAAAAATTGAAAAAGTCAATTTTATGAAAATCGACGTTGAGGGGTTTGAATCTGATGTCCTTTACGGGGCTAAAAATCTGTTGGAAAATAACAAAATAGAATATATCCTGTTTGAAACCCAAGATAGGATTTTACAATCAATAAATAGAACATCAAGCGAAGTTTTTGAAATTCTTTCTAACTCTGGATACCAAATAATAGATTTGAATGGCAATATGTACAAAGGTAACAATAAATCTATCCCAAATGGCGATTACTTGGCTTGCCTTGATGGCGCTGAGGCTGCTAAAAAATTAGCAGATTCCGAATTTGAATTAATTTGATTAAATCATCGGTGAGTATCAACTAGCCATGACTTTACATCATCGCGTTCTTGGTAACCCTTTCCAGCCTTAGTCCCAACTACTGTTTCAATAGCTGCGGTTGAAGCAATTTCAAGCGTTCTCTCACTAACAGGGCCGTTGAAAACAATAGCGATAGCGCCATCGGCTTCTTCGGCTGCTTTTGCTAGCTTTGAAGGGCCAACAGGTTCAGAAATTGTACCATCAACCATCACAAAAAGAGCCTTTTTAGGTTCTAAATCATCTAGGTGGTCGAAGAACTCATGAACTTCAGCCGGAGCTTCCTTTTTCTCAAAGGTTTCTTCCATATCCTCTGCCCAATTTTTATCTTCGACACCAGCCTTCTTGTCGTCAGCTTCCTTTTTCTTATTGATTTGATGTCCGAATTTATTCGCATCAACCTTCATTGAAAGACATTTTGTAACGGTCTTCTGAGGCAGTAATTCCCACTCTTGACCTACTGGCGCTTGAGCAACGAAGTCAACCTTCATCATTTCCATCAATTGACTAAACAACATTTCTCCGCCACGGTCTCCATCTATTGCTAGAATAACGGTCTCTTTTCCATTTGCCAAGTCGATTAATTCTTGTTTGATTTCTCCAGCGCCGTCAGCACTAATTGCATTTTTAACACCGCAATTTAATAAATTTCTAACATCGTTTCTACCTTCGACAACAATCAAAGAAGATGAAGACTCAACATTCGGTCCACACGTTAATCCATGGAATGATGTCGCAGTTCCGACAGTTAGTACGGAACGTACTTCTTCAATCACAGTCTTAGAGGCTGCTTCCCCAGAGTTGACCATCTTGAGTAGTAGTTCTTTAGCTCTATCAACAACAGTAGTTCTCTTTGTTGCACGTATATCTAGAATTTCTGTTACAGCAATCTTAGCTGTACAAGGGCCGATTCTATCGATTGTTTCTAGTGAAGATGCAATAATTGCAGTTTCAACATTATCTAGGCTACTTGGAATCAAAATCATACCGTGAACTTTGCCACCTTTAGATTCCATTTCAACATCAACGTGACCGATCCTAGCGGTTCTTTGCAATTTTCTTAATTCTAGTTCATCTCCGAGAAGTCCCTCGGTTTGGCCCATTATTGCTCCAATAATGTCCTTGCGTTGAACAGTCCCATTTACCTTAATATCAGCGCGAATTTGATACTTCATCGCCTTGCTCTGCTTCGGGCCGTGCCCTCCGCGATTGTTTGGTTTCTTTCCCATTTGAATTTCTCCTTTAGTATCCACATCTATGAGCCAAACAGTAGAGGAAAATCTCCTCTACTAATCTGGAGCCACATGATGAATCATGGGCGTGAACAGGATGTGAACAATTTATCGGATTGGCCAATACTTATTGAATGCTCTTATTGAAAAATCGATAAATTAGCGATTCTTACAGAGCAACTAATTCAAGAACAGTAAGTACATCGGCTTAATGTGTCCGAGGTTCTATGCCATAGTTTGGAAGTTTTCCAAAGTACCATAGAAGTGATGCTAGTTGACGGTGTCCTCACTAGAGAAGAGAAAAGGCTCGTCATCAAATTAGCTAGTGCCCTAAACCTTGAAGAAGACCAACCGTCAAAAATCTATGAGGCTGTAAGATTAGGTAAAAAACTAGAAGGCGGCACGCCGATTTCCCTTACGGAAGCGAAAAATATCTATACAAAGGTGTTTGAAATAGCAATTGTAAATGCTTCACTTTCCCGTGATGAATTCAGAGTATTAGCTCATTTGAGAGATATATTCCAAATCGACGACCAAGAACACGAGAAGATAGAAGCCAAACTTCGTGAAATTGTTAAAGAGAAATTCGAAGACCCCAATGTAATCGATAAGATGTTGGGTACGCTTAGAGATTCTGTTAGTTTGGTTGGCGACCTGTTCGATGTTGTTCGTAAAAAATCAACTGACGGTGCTAAAAAATGAACCTTCAGTTAGATGAATTGCTGGCAAATACGCCACCAAAAATTCTCAAGTCAAAGCGCAAAACAATGAAATTCTTGTTGAACGCGTATAAAATTTGTACCCCCGGTATGATAACTAAACCTAGAACTGACATTCTAGCTAAACAGGGCGCCTTCACCTTTCATTACGGCAGCACTGACCCAGAAATGCGGACATTAACGTCATGGCTTCTGACTAATACGGCCAATCGTAAGTATCTTGCCAAGCTGATACCTCGATTATGGAAACGACACGGTAAAGAAGACTTAAAATTGGCCGGATTACTTCTTGCAAACCTATCTTTTGAAGACTTGGGCGAAGATCCATGGATAACTTTCATTCATCTATTCAATGACAGTGAACCGTTAGAAACAATCTTAGAAATTGCGGAAGAAATGAACCGTTCAGAAAATAAAATTCCGGACGATGAGTGGTTGATTGCAATGGCTGAACAAAGTTCACTTTGGCATCAAATAGCTATGCTATTTATCTCAATAAGAGAACAGGGGGCTGGTGATTTAGAACACTTGATTACAACTGCTCCAAGTGGCGGGGAGTTGTTCGAAAAGATTCGAAAGCGACTTCTAACATCCAATAATTCAAACGCCGCCTAGTAGTCGAACTGCTATGAGTGAGCGGTTTTTACCAACCGAAGATCCAGTGATGGAGGCTGTTTTACAATGGACAGTTCAAAGAGATGCTCAAGATGTTCGGCGCCTTCTAGAATGGTTGCCAGAGGCACGGTCTTCTAGAGAGAGAAAAGCTCTCCTGGAGAGAGTTAGAAGTTTATTGTTAGAATTAGAAGGGGCCATGAATCGCCTTGATGAACTGCATTGAGGATTATTATGACTACCGTTCTTCTTCTTGCTGGCGGAAAAAGCACCAGAATGGGGCAAGATAAAGCAATGATGAAGGGAGGAATTCCCCGTTTTCTGAACATATATTCATCTCTAGGGGTGAATCGGGTAATCACGTTGTGTGGCGATGAGTCGAGAGTTAATTCGTTCGAAGGTGAGGTATGGCCAGACCCCCAAGAAATTTCAGGCCCATTAGAATTAATTAAGTGGTGCTTAACTCAGATAGAAGATGATCTCCAAATAATTCCATGTGATGCTTTCGAACTTCTCGATACAGGTGCAAAATGGTTGCTAGACCAGAAAAACGGCGTACCAATCGATAATAATATGATTCGCCAGCCTTTGATGGTGAGAATTTCAAATAGAGAACTAATAGATCATGAAGCCACCACAATCAATGGACTGTTTGCTAAATTACCTTCCTTAGAGGGCTTCGAATTTCCACATCAATTCTCGAATTTCAATTCGAAATCATAACTTATTGAAAAATGATTTCTCAATCAATATTGAATATGTACAAGGTAATTCTGCCTAGTATCATCAGCCATCATCGCATAGAAGTCAACACCCTCTTGAGTTGATATTGCAGTAACATAAACAATTCCAGTTATTACCCCAATTTGAGTTATAGCTTCGGTATCGATGTTATATGAGATAAAAACCTCTTCTTCATTTACTGAATCCCATGCATATCCATAAATTAAACCAGTTTCAATATTAACTTCAAAACCATTAGGGGAAGTAAGGTCTTCATTTGTCGACGATAATACCGAAGACATGGAAATTGAGAAATCAGAAACATCTATCGTAGCCATAGAATAGCCACCGCCAGAGTTTCTCACCTTTAGATAGTAATTTTCTCCATCATAGGCCGATGCACCATCAGCAATTCCGTCAATATCCTCAATTTCACTGTGTTTAGTTACTATTCCAGTAGAGGGATCTATGGTAACGACAAATACTGGTGGAAGATCAGCAGGTTGCAGTACTTGGCCAGGACCAGTATTTTGCTCACCTTCGTCAGTATCTTCAAATGCATACCCATACAAAATATCGTTGACATGGTCGTATTCAATACCTGCAACATTTTCTAACTCTGGATGATTGCTATAGTCAAATTCAGTTAATGATACGGTGTATGTATTAGAGATTGAAATTTGAACTAGATACCTTATGCCATCACCAGCCATAATCGCAAAGTATTCATTATTTCCAAAGGTTGAATGTTGAGTAATAAGTTCGATTCCAGTGATAGGCGTAAGTGAGGTTACCAGTCCATTTGCGGGGTCGATTGAAACAAAATATTCCACGTCTTCAACATCATCCCATGCAAATCCATACAGGATATTACTACTACATTCTATTTCAAGACCTCCAATATTGGTATAATCTGGATGATTGCTAAAATCAAACTCTGTAATACTGAAAGCAAAGCCACCTTCACTAGTGCCACAATCTGTGGTAGTTCCACCAGTGATATCTTCGCCGCCATCATCACCGGAACCATCGCCAGGCTCTGTTACTTCGCCAGTACCATCGCCAGGCTCTGTTTGCCCACCGCCTGAATTGTCTTCTCCGTCATCATCATCGGTATTGTCTTCTGGGTCAGTTTCTTCGCCATCGCCTGTGTCATCTTCAGTTTGATTTTGATTTGGATTTGTATTATCATTATCAGTATTATCTTCAGGTTCGGTTACTTCTCCGCCGCCACCTGTGTTATCTCCTGTTTCATTTTGATTTGTATTGTCATTATCAGTATTGTCTTCAGGTTCGGTTACTTCTCCACCGCCACCTGTGTTATCCTCAGTTTCGTTTTCATTTGAGTTATCATCAGTGCCTCCCTCATCAGGCAATGTATCCTCATTGTTACCCTCTTCAGGAGTTGTTTCATCTTCAGGAGTAGTTTCTTCAAGACAGCCAGTAATGGGAGCTAAAAGTAAAATCAAACAAAATAATAGCGTTAGAAACTTGTTCATAGATTAGCGAGAATCAACTTCGTATAAAAAATATACATGACTATTTCAGTAATGAGTGAATTCTACGCCCTCGATAGCATGAGTCACTTTATGGCCGTTTTCTACTACCGCTCCAATAATTTCGACACCATCCATTTTTTCCTGTAACCAACCACATATCGTCTCAGCTTTATCGGAACTAACTGCAATAATAATACCAATACCCATATTGAAAGTACGGTACATTTCTCGAGTTTCGACCCCTCCAATTTTTTGTAGCCATGAAAACTCTGGGTGCACAGGCAAAGGTTCGCCAATATGCCAGCCTAAGTCATCATGCAGCCGAAGTAAATTGGAGAGTCCGCCCCCTGTTACGTGACAAATTGCACGTAGGTCGCCGATAGAGAAATCATTATTTTTTTGCGCTTGATGAATCAAATCAACAACAGGGTCACAATATATACGAGTTGGATTGAGAAACACCTCGCCCAAAGTAATTTTCTGATTTTCATTACCAGAGAATCTCAAGACTTCTCTGCCTATACTATTTGCATCAAAAGGGGCTTCACTTGTATAGTCATAATTTGAATGTTCGATTATTCTACGAACTAACGAGTATCCATTAGAGTGAATTCCCGATGATGGTAACCCGATTAAAATATCACCCTCTCGGAGGTTCTCACCAGTTATGGCTTCTCCTTTTTTGACATATCCAAGCGCAGTTCCTGATAGGTCTAGCTCTGTAACTATCCCCGGCAATGAGGCGGTTTCTCCGCCAGCCAATGTAACTCTAGCAAGGCGGCAAGCCTCAGCAAGAGATGCCCCTAGTGCAGCGTGAGTTTCAGGGTCTGGCTTAGGAACAGCAACATAATCAACAAATGCTATTGGCTCTGCCCCAACACAAAGTAAATCATTGACATTCATAGCCATACAATCTATTCCAACTCCCCCCCACTGATTGAGCATTGAGGCGATCTGAAGTTTGCTTCCTACGCCATCGGTAGCTAATGCTAGAAGACTATCTCCAAATTCAATTAATCCACCAAACCCGCCAGGTAAATCAACGGGCGCCCCCGGAGTTCCTGCAGGACGTACTGAGCGACCCAAAGAAGCAATCAAAGAAGCCACAGCAGACCCTTCGAGGTCTATATCGACTCCTGCGCTTGCATAGTCCATTGGCTTGGCCATGGTTCTTCCATCCAAAGGGAACTCATGAATAATGCGGCTAGTCAATTAGAGATTTAGAAAGCATTGGTAGGCTGACATCTAGCCGGTAATCGATGCCCGAATGAGTTCCGTCGAATTCTTGCCATACATGCTCAATACCCAACTGAGATAATCTGAAAGACAACTTTCGACTTCCATATTGTATGCCATATTGATCTTGATTCCCACAGTCAATAAATAGTAAATTTAGTGAATCAAGATTATTTGATTTCGACTCTATAATTTTCAGAGTATCATACTCAAGCCACTTTGCCCAATGGATTTTATCAATTTCACAAAGGTCCATGTCGATAGGCAAATTAATTCCTAGGGGGTTCGATTTAGAAACTTCGCCAGGGTCATAAGACGCAGCCATTGCACAAATCATCAGTGTGTGAAAATCATCAGAACTCATTTTTGGGGCATTCAATATGTGGCTAACATACTCTGCCGGGCTTCCGTAGCGCGAAATATGAGTTACTGTTTCTGCAAAGGTAGGCATGAACATGGTTTCGAATCCAACATCGCCAGAATGGCTTACTACGCCATCCCACTGACCGGGTTTGACCAATGCATTATACAGGGCGCCATAACCCCCTGAAGACTTTCCAATCAAACCAAACTTGCCGTTACAGGAATAACGTTGTATTATCGAATCTTTTAGGTCGCTGGATAACCAAGTACTCCAATTTCCTAAGATCGGAGAATCGACAAATTGATTTCCTCCTAAAGAGGTAAATGTATCAGGTAAAACTAAGATGCATGGAAGCATTTCACCCGATTCAACCAATCTCTCATGGCGTTGTAAAATACTTTCTGAAAAAGCCCTCCATCCTGCTCTTGCTGGGCCTGAAGAAGTAAATGGGGCTAGATAAATAATAACAGGTAAAGCAGTACCCTGCTGCATTAATTCAACCCCTTTGGGTGAAATATGAATTATTATTTCTCTAGATGTCGGGTCTCCAAGACGATTTTCCAGAAGTTTAGATTCTAATATATATCTATCAATTTGGCCAAGAACAGGCTCGAAAGAATGTTTGGGCATAACCCCTCTAAAAGTTCCTCACTCATTGGTTCTGCGGTTCTGGAGAATGTGCATGGGACATAGTATTTTTTTGCTAAAAAGGGACATAGAGCCGATGCCTTTCCAGTGGAAACCAAGGGGTGGGGGAAGGCCATGAAATCATTTCATATACTGTTGCCAATTATCTCTAATAGTCGCGAGATTGAGTAAGGAGGTGAGAAGTTGTTACAAGAGTTTGATTTACCAGCACGATGGACTTCCATGATTCAAGATTTGTACGCAGAAGCCGTACACAATCTCGCTCAAAACTGGCCAGACGACCAATCATTAGAAGTCTCTTACAGAATCATTGAAGGTTTTGATGATGAATTTGCTCATGATATTATCAAACACCCTGAGTTACATTTTCATGCTGCGAATCACGCCTTGAGGCAATTTTTACGTGATGCAGGTCATTCAAACATGTTCCCTTTTGTTAGAATAGTTCATCTGCCAAGTGACCAAATTAGAGTTGTTTCACAACTCCGTTCCGATGATATAGGACAAATGTTGGCGATAGATGCCGTTACTACCAAGATATCAGGGGTACGTCCTAGGATTTACTCCGCTTCATTTGAATGCGCATCTTGTGGCCATGTCATGATTATCAACCAACCTAATGAACAAGAATTAATCGAACCGATTGAATGTTCGCAAATAGACGGAGGTTGTGGAAAACCGAAGAGGCAGACAAGATTTGTGCTGCAGCAAGAAGATTCAATTTTAATAAATTCTCAATTTATAGAGCTTCAAGAATTACCAGAACAAATGAAAGGTGGCATACAACCGGAACGTATTATCTGTATAGGAGAGCATGATTTAGCTGGAAAATTAAACCCTGGAGATAGAGTCAAAGCGAACGGAGTTCTTTTCATCCGCTCTCAAAGAAAAGGAGGCAAAGACACTCCTGTTTTCGACATATTCCTTAGAATTCATTCACTTGAAAGACAGAATGTACCCCTAGAAGAAATTAAAATTTCAGAAGATGAAGAATTGGAGATAAAAGAATTAGCTAGTCGAGACGATATCTATGATTTATTCACAAAAAGTATAGCTCCCTCAATATTTGGAATGGACCGGGTAAAAGAATCATTAATGTTACAACTATTCGGTGGAGTTGCTCGATTGAATCCAGATGGAACAAGAAACAGAGGAGATATTCACATTCTTTTGATGGGCGACCCGGGTGTTGCTAAGTCTCAATTACTAAATTACATGTCAAGAATTTCCCCTCGCGGTAGATTCACATCAGGGCAGTCAGCATCGGCAGCCGGTCTAACTGCAGCAGCAGTACAAGACTCAGCAGCCGAAGGACGCTGGACTCTTGAAGCGGGCGCATTGGTACTTGCAGATTTAGGATTAGCCGCAATTGACGAATTCGACAAAATGAATGAAGGCGACCGGTCTAGTATGCACGAAGCGATGGAACAACAAACCATCTCTATTTCTAAAGCAGGAATCAATGCAAGCCTAAGAACAAGATGCGCAGTATTGGCAGCAGCTAACCCAAAGAACGGACGGTTCGAACCTATTTCAGAAACACCATTCACGGGCCAAATAAATCTCGCTCCACCTCTCATCTCAAGGTTCGACATAATTTGGCTTCTTACCGATGATGCCGATGAATCAAAAGATTCTAAGATTGCAAACCATATAATCAAGAACAGATTAATTGGGACTAGTGAACTATTAGTTACAGAAGGCAGTGCACCTGATCCAGCCAAGAATTCTATAATTGGCATACAAAAATCACAAGAAGGCGATGAGATACTAGCTCGAGATTTAATTCGTAAGTATATCGCTTATTCCAAAAGGTCAATTCATCCAAAACTCGAAGAGGAAGCTCAAAATAAAATAGTTGAATTTTATGTTGAAACTAGAAAGAAAGGAGGAGAATCATCAGATAGCGTATCCATTACAGCCAGATCGCTGGAGGCGGTTGCAAGGATGGCTGAAGCAAGCGCTAGAATTAGACTCTCCAATATATCGACCGTTGAAGACGTTGAAAGAGCAATCAGGTTAACAAAGACATGGAGAAATGAATTGATGGGTGAAAACTTTGACATGACTACCATCGAGACAGGTAAGAAAACCTCGGTCCGAAATCAAGAGCGGATGCTGATAGAAATAATATCTACCTTGCAGAATCAATCAACAAATCAGGTGAAAGCTGCAAATGTATTAGACGTTTATACTGAGGCTGAAAAGTATAAGATTTCAAGAACTAAAGCAGAAGACATCATAGAAAAATTAGTGAGAAACGGCGACATAATGCGACCATCTGGCTATGAGACGCTACAAATTGTCTGAGTTCATGCGTTGCTATCTTGAATGATGAACTATTGGGATGTTTATGGCCGAAGTACATGTTAACGAACCGGAAGGTGAAGTTAACAATGCCACTGCTCTTAACCCAGAAGGTTTAGGTTTCATGTGTGGACTTGAAGTTCACCAACAACTTTCAACGGGTAAATTGCACTCTAGACAGTCTGGAGAATTATATGACGTTACTATCGAGACAGTTCCTAGTGACTGGCCTAGATTTTCGCGTAAACTCAGAGCATCAAGGGGGGAAGGTGGAAAAATAGATGTTGCCGCTCGTTTCGAATCTAAGAGGAATCGTTCTTTCATTTATGCACAGTCTCCCAATTCTGGGTTAATAGAACTAGACGAGCAACCGCCACTGGCTCACGACCAAGATGCCCTTGATATCGCATTAACTGTATCTGCACTAGTTGGTGCAAAACCAGTCTCACTCTTCCAAACTATGAGAAAAACAGTGGTAGACGGCTCTAATACAAGTGGATTTCAAAGAACTACTCTAATTTCTACAGACGGAACTTTAGATACAGAAGAAGGGCCGGTAGGGATAGATGTATTATGTCTCGAAGAAGACAGTGCTAGAAAACTTGATACAATTTCAACAGAAAACGGGGAACAGGTGATTTATAATTTAGATCGCTTAGGTTTACCTTTAATTGAAATTGCAACTGCTCCAGATGTCATTTCGCCAGAACATGCTAAGCAAACAGCGATTGCCCTGGGAAGGTCTCTGAGACAGACAAGAAGAGTAAGGAGGGGGCTTGGAAGTATTAGGCAAGACCTCAATGTATCTATCGCGTGTGGCGATAGAATTGAAATAAAAGGCTGTCAAGATTTATCTTGGATACCTAGAATCATCAGATTAGAAATGGCTAGGCAACTTCACTTTTATCGACTGTCAAATAAATTAAGAGAATCAATGAATTTACCACTGCTTCCTCCAGATAGGCGTTCTACAGATGCTAAAGTTGAGCAGGAAGTTGCAGAAAAAGTAGCTGATGCATTACCTCTTGAGATAGTAGATGTCTCAACAAAGTTTTCCGGCTGTGAGTCAAAAATGGTAAAAAACGGTTTATCCAAAAACAGTGTAATGTTAGCATTACCACTTTCAGGTTTAGCAGGACTAATCGGGACTAAAGAACTCGATGATGAAGGTTCTCAATTGCCAAGACTTGGTCGCGAATTAGCAGGTGCAGCAAAACTTGCTGGAGTCAAGGGCGTTTTTCATTCAGATGAATTGCCAGCTTATGGCATTGAACAGGAGCATGTAGATTTGGTTAGGGAAAAATTATCGTTGAAAAAACAAGACGCATTCGTATTATGTCTGGCGCCAAATTGGCAGGCAGAATTAGCTCTAGAGAGTGTACTATCTAGAGCCAGAATGGCATGGCATAGGGTTTCTCAAGAAGTAAGAAATGTTGTTGTTAAGAAGGGTGCGCCAGATGATGGAACAACTTCTCCAATGCGCCCACTTCCAGGTGGCGCTAGAATGTACCCTGAGACAGATATCCCAACCCATAGACTTACTACTGAAATGTGGAATGATGTAATTGATAATTTACCAATGACAGATACAGAACGTTCAGATAGAATTGGGCATTATGATATTTCAAAGGACCAATCAAGCCAATTATTGGCAAGAGAATTAGACGACTTATTCGTAGATTTCTGTGCAGATTTACCTCACAAAGGCTGGGCAGCAGTCTTATTAGAAAATGATGATAAAGACCCACAACTATGTAGTTTGGTTTTGAAGGCCAAAGAGAATGGTGATCTAACCAGGGAAGCTGTAAATTCTATCATACTTGAATTTTCAAACAAGTCCTTGCCGAGTTTGGAAGAGATTGCGAAATTTGCAGCCGATAATGGACTTAAGCCAGCAGATTTGGGCGACCTTGAATCAATCGTTAATGACATAGTTAGCCAAAGAGCAGACTTTGTCAAAGAAAGGGGCATG